>Ga0207037_10246_pt1 | contig 17240 bp, 14 predicted proteins | sample Alteio_BWMinCont_75_FD_153268 | JGI IMG/M metagenome (GOLD analysis project Ga0207037, IMG submission 153268) | Enriched cells from forest soil in Barre Woods Harvard Forest LTER site, Petersham, Massachusetts, United States -... | ecosystem: Environmental > Terrestrial > Soil > Temperate forest >... | reverse complement strand
CCAAAGGGGGCCATATAACTTTGATAACAATACATCTAAACTTAATTCAGATGGTACCTTCAAAGATCCTATAAACCGTTGGGGGGGGGATTATGCGCCCAATAGATAATACTGACTTTGAAGCATCGAATGTAGAATTTATACAATTCTGGATGCTCGATCCGTTTATTGGTAATCCCGGAGGTTCAGGTGGTTCCTTGTACTTTAACCTGGGAGACGTATCGGAAGATGTGCTGAAGGATTCACGACTGTTTTTTGAAAACGGCATTCCTTATCCTTTTGACCGTACTCAGTTGGATACAACGGTATGGGGGTATGTACCTAAATTTGAACAGCAGGTAACCAGGGCATTTAGTAACGATCCTGCATCGCGCGCTGTACAGGATGTGGGATATGACGGATTGGATGATGCTGGCGAAGCCGTAACCTATTCTAAATTCCTTACTTCCATTAATACCAGTGGTATTTCAACTACTGCAAAGCAACTACTGCTTACTGACCCAGCCAGTGATAATTATCACTACTACCTGGGCGATGACTACGATCAGGAGAATCTTGGAGTACTGGCGCGGTACAAGAATTATAATAATCCACAGGGAAACTCTCCCATTACCAGCGCTTCTGCAGCATATTCTTCCGCAGCAACCACCATACCAGAATCTGAAGACATAAATAAAGACAATACGCTTAACGAAGCTGAAAACTATTATCAATACCGGGTCGATCTTTCTCCGGGTATATTAAAGGGGAAAACCAACCCATACATTGTAAACTCTACAACAAGTACCGTCAAGCTTCCTAATGGGCAATACGATAATGAAACATGGTACCAGTTCAAAATACCGATCCAGAATTATGATCATAAAATAGGAAGTATTGGCGATTTCAGATCTATACGTTTCATACGTATGTTCATGGCCGGCTGGACAGATAGTGTCATCATGCGTTTTGCCACACTGGAACTGGGGCGCAACCAATGGCGTAATTATGAATATTCTCTTGAGAATCCGGGAGAAGTAGTTCCCCAACCCAACCAACCTGGAACTAACTTCTCTGTAACCTCGGTAAGTGTTGAAGAAAATAGTCTGCGTACACCAGTGCCTTACGTGATACCACCCGGCGTTAGCCGTCAGCTATCTTCTGTAGCTAATGGACAGAATATACAATTAAATGAGCAAGCGCTTTCATTGCGGATGTGCCCGTTAAATGATGGAGATGCCCGGGCAGTATATAAGGAAGTGGATGTGGATATGAGGCAGTTTACCTACCTGCGTATGTTTATACATGCAGAGTCGGAGATAGGCCAGACCCAGCTTAAAAATGGCGACATACGTGGGTTCATCCGTATAGGTAGCGACTTCACCAATAACTATTATGAATACCAGGTGCCCCTTGCAATAACGGCGCCAGGTGCAAGTACCGATGTAGCTGTATGGCCTGTAGCTAATAATGTTGACCTTACACTGCAAGACCTGGTGACAGCTAAGGAAACACGTGACAAGAAGCAAATAAGCCCATTGCTTCCTTACCAGACTACGGATTCTAAAGGCAACACTATAATAGTGGTGGGTAACCCCAATATTGGTAATGCTAAAAACATAATGCTGGGTGTATTGAACCCTAAAAAATCTACCCAGAATCCTAATGATGACGGGCTTCCTAAATGCACAGAAGTATGGTTTAATGAATTGCGTATGGCTGGCATTAATGATCAGGCAGGATATGCGGCGGCAGGTAAGGTGAACCTCCAATTGGCCGATCTGGGTAACGTGAACCTTTCAGGTAGTATGCATACTGCCGGATATGGTAATATAGACCAGAAAATAGAACAACGTTTCCAGGACAATGACTACCTCTATAATGCCACAACCAACCTGGCCTTGGGCAAGTTACTGCCGCGCAGTTGGGGAGTGCAGTTGCCGCTGTTCATGGGCTACAACCAGAACATAAGTACACCCAAGTACGATCCTAACAATCAGGATGTACTTTTGAATAATGAATTAGATGCTGCACGCAATGCTGCAATGAAGGACTCTATCCGGAAAGTAGCCCAGGATTTTACTTCTATAACAAGTTTGAACCTAACTAATGTGCGTGTACTGGGTAGCCCGGATAAGCAAAGCGCGTTCAGGATGCCATGGAGTATTAAGAACTTTGATCTCTCTTATTCATACAACGATCAATTGAAGCATAATCCTACGATTGCTTTTGATGATCTGAAAACCAATAAACTAGGATTGGGCTATACTTACGCAGTTAAAGCCAAGCCAATAGAACCCTTTAAGCGATTGATCAAATCAAAATCGAAATGGTTCTTGCTGGCGAAAGATTTTAACTTCAATCCCCTGCCTTCCAGCTTTAGCTTCCGCAACGATCTAAACAGGGTGCAGGAAGAAACACAGGTGCGTAATACTGATAATGGGCCATACGTGATACCGGCCACTTTCTATAAAAACTTTACTTGGAACCGCTCATATAATTTGCGATGGGAGCTTACGAAGTCGCTTTCGTTTGACTATACAGCTAATAACCTGTCGAGCATAGATGAGCCTTACGGGCTCATAAATACTAAGGCTAAGGAAGACTCGCTGTGGGCCAAAATTAAAAATTTAGGTCGTAATACTAACTATGCCCAAACCTTCAATAGTACCTATAATGTACCGTTGAGCAAGCTACCTCTTACAGATTGGATGAGCCTAAGACTGGGTTATTCTGCAAATTATTCATGGACTGCTGCTGCCCCTATTGCCTATTCACTGGGTAATACCATAGGTAATACCCAAACGGAGACACTCACCGGTGAAATGAATTTTACACAACTGTACAATAAAAGTCGTTTGCTAAGAGCATTGAATGCCAAACCAGGCGATAAATCTAAAAACCTTGTGGCTGCCGGAGGCCCGCAAATTTCAAAAAATAGCGCTTCTGCAGCGGCTACTAATAAAAGTTTCAAAGATCTAAGGAACAAAATAAACACTACTGGTGGTAATACAGGCGATAATACTGGTGCTGCTAGCGGCACATTATCCAACGGTAGCACCAGCACTGGTAGTACTAATGCATCGGGCGGCGGCAGTACTGCGGCAGGCAATGCAGGCACTAATGCACCTGCTGGCAATACAGGTAGTGGTAGCAGTACAGGTTCTTCTACAGGCAAAAATACCCCCGCAGGCAACCCGTCTGCTGGTGGTAATAATAATACCGGTGGTAACAATAGTAATGCAGGTACGGGACAAGGTGGAAACGGGAAAAATAATCCTATTGATACCAGCAAGGGTAATAATAACAATACGGTCAACAATAATAACGGGAATAGTAATGGCAGTAACAGTAATGTCAATACTGTAAATGGGGTTGTACTCAGTGATGCTCAGCTTGATTCCCTGGTAAAAGTGCAGCAGGCAGAAGATGATGCAAGAGCGCGAGCAGAAAGAGCAAAAAAGAAGGCTGCAAAAAAAGCAGCCCGAAAGCTACGGAGAAGCAAGCCACCTGAGTTGAATACAACAGAGCGAGTAGTGGGCAGATTGTTGACTATGCTGACACGTGCTACCATAAACGTATCGCAGGTTTCGGGTACGGTATTACCAGGATGGATGGATAGTACGCGGTTTATGGGTGTCAATAATTATTCAATGGCGCCCGGGTTAAACTTTGTATATGGGTACCAGCCAAGTTCTGCTTGGCTTGCCGCACAGGCTGCGGCTAACCGGCTTTCTAAAGATTCGTTGTTCAATTCTCAATTGCAGCAAACCTATTCAAAGAATATAAATGCCACGGCTACTTTGCAGCCCTTCCCCGATATGAGGATAGATCTCACACTCTCAAGTGCATATAGCAAATCTCACACTGAGTTATACGCCGATACACCTGGGGGCACAAGTTTTCAGCATTTGAGTCCCTACGAAACCGGATCATTCAACGTGTCTTATGTCGCGCTGAATACGATGTTCAAATCCAGTGGTGTGAATTCGGGAGTATTCAACCAGTTTATAGCCAATACTATAACCGTATCGCAAAGGTTGGGCCATAGCAATCCTTATACCAATGGTCAGCCAGATCCTGGCAACCCTGCATATCAAAAAGGGTACACAGAATTTTCACAAGATGTTTTGATACCGGCATTCATAGCGGCATATAGCGGTAAGAGTGCATCGTCCATACCACTGATTAATGAAAATGCATCTGCCATTGTGAACGGGAGCACTTATAATTCTTCTGATGTAAAGAGTAATCCTTTCTACTATTATGTGCCCTTACCTAACTGGCGTATTGCATATAATGGATTAAGCAAAATACCGGGACTATCTTCTATATTCAGCACGTTTGTTATTAACCATGCATATACCGGTTCCATGTCTATGAATGGGTTTAATTCAAACCTCTTGGCTGGTGATCTGTTGGGCCTGGGGTTCCCATCATTCATAGATTCTACATCGCACAACTACATACCATTCTACCAGGTACAAAATGTTACTATAGCCCAGGCATTTACACCACTCATAGGTTTTGATGCTACCATGAGGAATAATATAAGCGCCAAATTTGAGGTGAGAGAATCTAAAACAGAAAGTTTGAGTCTTATAGACTACCAGGTGGCTGAAAATACCAGCAGGGAATATGTGGTAGGAATGGGATATCGCATAAAAGGACTGAAACTGCCGTTTAATATTCTTGGGGTACGCAAGCTTAAAAATGAGCTGATAGCAAAGCTTGATATAGGTTTGCGCGACGATAAGAACAGTAATAATTATATAGCTAATGGCATAGGTGTGGTATCGAGTGGGCAGAAAGTATTACGTATATCGCCTACAATAGATTATACCGTTACTCAAAAGCTTACATTGCATTTCTTCTATAATCGCCAGCAAACCATACCTTACGTATCTAATTCTTATCCAATTACTACAACCCAGGCCGGCGTAACATTGCGATTTATATTTGCCCCATAACCCTGTGTGGTATAAAAAGGGGTTTGAGAAGGTGGTAGTATAATGTCGGTTTCCATCAGGTTGTTAATGCTTTTAGCTCTTATAGTGAACCGCTATCAATTTTATTAAAATGCTTTTCCGACCAGTTACAGATAAGTTTGAAAATCCCGAAGGGATGATATGATTATAGTCAGTTGTATAAATAATTGATCAACCCTGAAAGGGTGACATAATTCCTTCTAAAAATCAAGATGCTTAAATAGAATGATGTACATCGAGAAGCCAATGCCGAAGAGCAGGCAGATAACATTTACAATAGGGCGTGTATTGGTCTTCTTTATAATGAAGAGATCTATAGTACATATAGCGATCATTGCCTGCCAGAAGATAAACCATAGAGCTGGCACCGTATGTCTGATCCAAACATTATAACGATCGAATGGTATGTACAATCTCATTAGTAAAGTGATAATTGCAATGCCTAGCACACTATAAAAAAAGGCATTGTAACTGCCTGACCGTCCGGCAATAACAAAGCCGAGTAAAAGCAAAAGGATTGATATAAATGCGGGGAGAAAAGAGTATATGACAGAGTATTCTTTGCCAAAGGTATCAAATACTGTAATGTCTTTATAAGGGTAAAAGTAATATGGATAATAATGCCACAATCCTGTTTTATTACCATTGTTAAAATGCCCTTCAGTAACCAGTCTGTCTTTATAATACTTTTTGAACACACCATTGGGTATGCCGTTCTTGCTGGCTATACTTATTGTAAAATCACCTTCTCTAAGTATGTATGTATATACAGGACAGATCACAAAAAACTGGTCATGCATTTTCTTCCATTCAATAGCGTGGGGAGTTTGGGATAGATAGGCATTAGCTACTTTGGCTCCATTTTTTAATGCTGTCAATGCCATACGCCGTTGACTCTTTAAAGAATCATATTCCCGGCCCATAAGGTATTCCCCAAGAAAACTAAATTCAATGATCTGTTTGGATGGTATATTCCAGGAATATATAGTATCGCCACTGGACGATAGATAGGTTGTAGTTACCAGGCTGTCATTATCGTAGCTAAGTACATATTTTGTTCTTCCATCAGGATACCGGTACACATCTTCCTGGCGGCCATAAGCGCTAATAGAGATAAGTAAGATGAGCAGGAACCGCAGACGCATTAATTTAATGTACTTTATATTTTAATGGGTAACAGGAATATATCAATAATTCCGCGCCATCAATAATGACGATACCCAAAGGAACAATTTCCTGCAAATATATTTTATAAAGTATTAATAAACTACAGAATTAAATAAGTGCTTTTACAGCTGTTACTAATTCTGTACGCGTGATGGGTACTCCTTTTATTTTATTATAGCCAACAGCATCAACAAGGTACTTATCTCTTATTATTTTTATGAGTTGTCCGTTGTTGATTTCGGGTATCAATACCTTTTTATAGTTGCCCAGCATAGCGCCAAGATTGGCAGGAAATGGACGCAGATGTCGCAAATGGGCATGGGCTACTGCCAAACCCTGTCCTTGTAACTCGCTTACTGCACTTTTTATAGAGCCGTAAGTGCTGCCCCAGCCCAATACAAGAACATCACCTGTTTCCGGGCCGCTATCCAACGTTTGCGGCGGTATATGGTTGGCTATCATATCCACCTTTGCTTCACGCACCTTTACCATGTGTTGGTGGTTCTCGGCATCGTAAGATATGTTACCCGTAATATCTTCTTTTTCAAGGCCACCGATCCGGTGTTCCAGGCCAGGTGTTCCAGGTACTGCCCATGGACGCACCAGGTTTTCATCGCGTTGGTAAGGCATAAATTTGCCTTCATCTGCAGCCATGCCCTTTTTGAAATCCACCTTTATAGGCTGCAGGTCTTCACTGCTTGGGTAGCGCCAGGGTTCTGCACCATTCGCAATATACCCGTCACTCAGGAATATAACTGGTGTCATATGCTGTACAGCTATTCGTACAGCTTCGTAAACCGCATCAAAACAATCGCTTGGGGTAGAAGCTGATATCACAGGCATCGGGCACTCACCATTACGGCCATAATAAGCTTGCAACAGGTCACTTTGTTCTGTTTTGGTGGGTAAGCCCGTAGATGGGCCGCCACGTTGAATATTGATAATGAGTAAAGGTATTTCCAGCATCACGGCCAGTCCCATTGCTTCTGTTTTCAGTGCCATGCCGGGGCCCGATGTAGTAGTTATGCCCAGGCTGCCACCATAGGCAGCTCCTATAGCAGATGTAATAGCAGCTATTTCATCTTCGGCCTGGAATGTACGTACCCCAAAGTTCTTGTATTTTGAAAGATCGTGCAAAATATCTGATGCCGGGGTTATAGGGTACGAGCCCAAAAACAAGGGGAGTGCACTATTTTCGGCGGCAGCTATAAGCCCAAAAGTAAGGGCTGTATTACCAGTAATGCTTCGATACTTACCGGGAGGGAGCTTCGCTTTCTCTACTTTATATCGGCTGCTGAATGCCTCAACGGTGTCAGCATAATTATATCCGGATTGAAGTGCTTTTATATTGCTTTCCAGTATGTCGGCTTTTTTGCCAAACTTGTCGTGCAGGAAGGAGAACGTACTGGTAAGGTCGCGGTTATACAACCAGTAGAGAAAGCCCAGCACAAACATATTTTTCGCGCGGTCTTTTTCCTTCACCCCCAATTGTATATCCTTCAGCGCTTCGCGGGTGAGCTTGGTAATGTCTATCTTATGCACTTCGTAGCCTTCCAGAGATCCATCTTCAAGCGGATTCACCCCATCTGTATAGTTAGCCAGGCGAAGGTTCTTGGTATCAAAACCAGAAATATCGGTAATGATGATGCCGCCTGGCTTTAAAGTCTTCAAATTCACCTTAAGTGCAGCTGCATTCATAGCTACAAGTACATCGCAATTATCACCAGGTGTGTATATACGATTACTTGAAAAATGTAGCTGGTAGCCGCTTACACCAGGAACTGTGCCTTGAGGCGCCCGGATCTCTGCCGGGAAATCAGGAAAAGTAGAAAGGTCGTTACCTATAAGGGCAGTGTTGTTTGTGAACTGGCTGCCGGTAAGTTGCATACCATCACCACTATCACCTGCAAATTTTATTACAACATCTTCAACAACCAGAGTAGGAATAGACATAAAGTAAAAATGACTGCAAAGATAATGTTGTATTACGACAATGCGATAATCTGGTAATGTGGAGAAGTGGAAGAAATGCGGTGATATGAGAATAGTAGGCAAAAAATAGCCGGAACATTTTATGCCCCGGCTATTTTTATTGTCTGAGTAAAATGTGTTTATCTCAATAAGGTTACATTGCCTTTATAGCTCTCTGTTTCCCCGTCTTTATAAGTTGCATCTATTGTGTAAATATATACACCAACCGGTTGATCCAGGCTGTTGAATTTACCATCCCAACCACGGCCATCTATATGTATAGTTTGGTATATAAGCTGCCCCCAGCGGTTGTAGATATTGAATTTGAAAGTTACAAGACCCTCTGATAATTTTTGACGTGGGAAAAAGTAGTCATTAATGCCGTCATTGTTAGGGGTAAAACTGTTGGGTATAGACAGGTAACAGTCATTCTTTATCCACACACTATCTGAAGCGGCACAGCCGTTAACACTAACCGTGGCATAATAAACGCCTGGTTGTGTTGCTGTGGTGGTGGATGAAGTGTCGCCTGTACTCCAATGCCACGTAGCGCCGGAATGGCCTGCATTAACAATGTCTGTAAGTTGTATGGGATTGCCATTAGGGCACATAGAAGTATCCGGGCCAATGTTTATTGCAGGGTAGGCAAATATGGATACGTTTTTTTTGATGGTAGTATCGGGACAAACTCTGAATTTGGCAGTTAACGTTACAGGGTATGTACCTGGTGCTGAATAGCCATGCTCTACAGGGTTTCTGTCTGTGATCACTGTACCATCTCCAAAATCCCAACTATTACCTGTATTGCCAATATTGATATATTGTCCTGTAAAAGTTATTCCCTGTCCTTGGCACAGCACAGTATCGCTGGTGGTAAACTTTAGGAAACTCACTGAATCGACAAATACACGCAGAGTGCTGGAATCGTAACATGGTACAAAATCTTTCTCAACTACCTTAACCAGGAATACGCCTTCATGATTAAATGTATGGTTTGGAGACGCATTGGTATCTGTGCCACCATCGCCAAAACTCCAGGTATATGAAGGGTAGATCCCTGAAGATTTATTGGTGAAGGTTATTGTTTGCCCCTGGCATATAGTATCTGCACTTGCAGTAAATGAAGCATGCACGGCATGTGGTGTATCCACTGTTGCTCGTACAGAATCGGTACAAATACCATTTGTTACAGTAAGAAGTGTGCTGTAGTGTCCCTGGCTTGTATATAGGTGCGTCGGGTTTAATAATGTACTTGTTGTATTATCGCCAAAGTTCCATACCTGGCTGGTTTGCGCTGTGGATTTATTGGTAAGGTATAATGTATCTGCAGCACAACCATAATGTACTGTATCCGTGAATTTGGCTTTCACACTTTTGTCTATAACGTAAACAGTACCGGTATCAATAAAAGAACAACCTCCCTGGTTGAAAGGGGTTGATATAGTAAGTGTAAGTTTAGTGTTTGTGAACAGATGAGTAACCGGTGTAAGCGTATTGGCACCAGAAGAGATAGCAATAGCAGGTGTCCACGCACGCAGGTAGGTAAGCCCGGCAGTAGTATCAGAGAGCGTTGCGTTAAGCGTATTAGTGTAAGTACCACAGCCTGTTATTGTTGCAGGCAGGCCTGTACTTATCAATGCCGTAGGTACAATGATCTTAAATGTGTCAATTGTTGCACCACAAGAGGTTGCAGATGTAAACTGTGCTACTATTACTGAGTTGGCCGATGCAGTAACCGATACTGTGGCGCCTGTACCTGTTATAGTAGCCGGACCGCTTACTACAGTCCAAGTAAAGGGGGCAACTCCTGGTGCTGTAACAGGAACACCCGCACCGCCAGAGCATGCATATACAGTGTCTGTTTTGCCAATAACTGTAGTGCTTACAGGGCACGATGCAAAATCGCTCGGCTGTGTTGAAAGTGTGGCCAATGATGATACAGCTATCCCGCCAGTTACAATAGCGCCTCCATATAAAGTAGCGCCGTTGTTAAAATAAAGGTGGTTATTGATGATTGCCAATCCCCCACCTGCGTTAGTACTTACGCCACTTGCGGCCCAGGAATTTATTAATGTCCCAGAAGAGTTATATTCATTAAGGGAAGCGGGGCTTGTTGTATTTAATGCATAAAAATCGCCATTGCAATCTGCAGCAAGGTCTCCAATGTAGCTGCCGGTTAGTGTTGTTAGTAAACTACTACTTGCGGCTCCGTTATACTTATACACATTGCCATTAGCAGGCAGAAGATTATATATGTAACTGCCACCACCGGCAGGATTGACTGCGGCAAAATTGCCGGAGTTAAAACCAGTATTTACCCAGCTTGTGCCATTGTAATAGTAATAATTATAGCCACTCCCAACAACAGTATAGAATGTTGGTGATGGTCCTGCAGCATTTAAGTTAGGCCCCAGAGATAAACCAGATCCTGAAGAGGGTAAACTAATGGTATTAAGTACTGGGTTGGTAGAAGAAATGGGTTGTGTAGGGTCTAAATTGTAAATAGCTGTGCCACTTACATAATAGATAAGGCCTGCACTTGCACCGGTACACGTAGGCAATTGTGCTATGCCGGGTGTATTTACCATCAGAAGGCCAAAAAGGCAAAGCAATGCTTTGTTGGCAATAGACTTTACAAGATTAAATTGCATATAACTGAAGTTGCAGCAAATGTAATGTTAAAATATTATTTTTTGCTACAGCTTGATAAACAATTTGTTATGCTGCTTTTAAGAAATGTATAGGGGTATTTCTGCACCGCTAACGGAACTACTTATTCCAGATTTTCCATGCAGCTTCAGCCTGCAAGGGTAACATTTCCATGCCATTTTTTATTACCGCACCATGTTGCTTGCCAAATGTGAGAAACATGGTTTCTTCTGGATTATAAACAAGGTCGTATAAGAGGTGGTGTGGAGTAATACCACTATAAGGCAATGGAGGGTAAGTATCAGTATTAGGTACCATCCCTAGTGGGGTGGTATTCACAATGAGTGGGTATTCTCTAATTATTTCAGGTGTGAGTTCATCATAGGTAAGCGTTTCGGGTTCCTTGTTTCGCGATACTTTTTTATAGCTGATGCCTTCATTGCCCAACACATAGCCTACTGCCCGTGAAGCCCCTCCGGTACCCAGGATAAGTGCATGTTTATGCTGTGGTTGCAGTAGCGGTCTCAAACTATCTCTAAAACCAATGATGTCTGTGTTGTAACCCGTCATTATGCCATCCCTGAAATCAATACAATTTACTGCTCCCATCCCCCTGGCAATATCATTCACATTGTGCAGGTATGGAATGATAACCTGTTTGTATGGCATAGTTACATTTAACCCGCGCAAAAAGGGAACGGCATCCAGCAAAACTTTAAAATCATTTACTTGTGCCAGCGGATAAGCATCATATACTGCATTAATGCCTTCTTTTTCAAACTTATTATTGAAATACGCGGGTGAGAATGTATGTGTGAGCGGGAATCCTATAATACCATATTGAGCAGGCATGCAGAAAGTTTTTTAAGGCATGCACTTTTTTGCACCTGCCCACTAAGAAGTAAAATTTATGTGCGAGGAGGTTTCTTTACCTGCCCTTTGCGTCCTTATCCAGGTAAAGATAAAAAGTATCTCCACGTAGTCCCACACGGGTGCTCTCCAATGGTATCACTTCGGTAGGCGCTATGTTGCCCAGGTTTACATTGGCTCCCAGCAATTCAAGAAAATAAACTTGCTGTGCCTTTTGAGGAGCTTCCCATATTATTTTCTCATAAGGTATTTGTGTTAGTATTTCCTGCACCAAACCTTCACGTACTTCGCCCGAACCACGGTATATACCTACATTACCTGCTTCACGAGCTTCGGCAATTACATAGGTACTACCGGCTTCCAGTTCTGCCTTCATCAATTCTATCCATTTGTATGGAGCAATAATGTGTTTCTCGTCTTTAGAGCCTACTTCAGAAAGCACAGTGACGTGTTTGGCAAATTTTTCAATATAGCCACATTTTTCCGCGTGAGGTATAGTTATTGACCCATCTGATATCTCAACAAAGTCCAGGCCATAATCTTTTACTACATCTATGTAGTCATCTACCTGGTTTCGTACCAGAAATGCTTCAAACAAGGTGCCCCCAAAGTACACCGGTATGTCGTGAGAGCGATATATGTCTATCTTCTCACGCAGTTTGTTGGTTACATAGCTGGTGCCGAAGCCTAGTTTTACAATATCTACAAAAGGTGCAGCAACAGAAAGGAAATCTCTGGTGCCTTCTAAGCCCATACCCTTATCCATGACCATTGTGAGGCCGTGATTACGTGGTTTCTGAGTGCGTTCTGGTATGTTTTTTAATGGAAAATTCATGCGGACTTTATTACTTTTACGTAATAAAGGTACTCTTTCGAACTTTTATGTACAAAATGCATTTTTCACTTTGTATATTCGTGTCACATACAGTGTTTATGAATCGTAATGTTCCTTTGCTAGGCTTTATTATCGGATTGATATTTCCAATCCTTGGCCTGGTTGTTGTAAACTTCACTTTACTGCGCGGCTTACCGTTGGGTGAGTTTATCAATATGCTGTTGCATGAGCGAGATGTGGCATCCAAAGTCGTAAGTCTCAGTTTACTCGCCAATCTTATTCCATTTGTTTACTATACAAGCAAGCGGTTGGATTATACAGCAAAAGGCATTTTTATCATCACAATGATTTTTGTTGCAATAGCGGTATTGCTAAAGTTTAATTTCTTTGCCTAAATGCGTTACTACCTTATAGCCGGTGAAGCTAGCGGAGACTTGCATGGCGGAAACCTGGTAAAAGCACTGTATGCTCAAGATCCTAAAGCTGATATACGCTGCTGGGGAGGAGACAACATGCAGCAAGCTGGTGCTACATTGGTGAAGCATTACAGGCAGCTAGCCTTTATGGGCTTTGTTGAGGTACTGAAACATCTGGGCACTATTCTGAATAATATTAAATTCTGCAAGAAGGATATAAGAGCATATCAGCCCGATGTGTTGGTGCTTATAGACTATCCGGGTTTTAATATGCGCATAGCCGAATGGGCTAAGCAAGAAGGTATAAAGGTGGTTTATTATATAAGTCCCCAGGTCTGGGCATGGAAGGAAAACCGAGTGAAAAAACTGAAGCGCGATGTGGACCTTATGCTGGTGATCTTGCCTTTTGAAGTGCCGTTTTATGAAAAGTGGAACTATGACGCAAAATATGTTGGCCACCCGCTTATAGAAGTGGTGAACCACGAAAAGAATGATATACCGGTCATCCCCATAACGCCCCGGCCCATAATAGCTTTGCTACCAGGTAGCCGCACTCAGGAAATTAAAGCCAAATTGCCTATTATGCTGCAGGTAGTGCCGCATTTCCCCGATTATCAGTTTGTTATTGCTCAGGCGCCTTCGCAGCCCGATGAATTGTATAATGACATACCTGGGGCGATGGGTGTACTACTGGTAAAAGGCCAAACGTATAATTTGTTAAAACAGGCCACAGCTGCACTGGTGACCAGCGGTACTGCAACGCTGGAGACTGCCTTGTTTGGTGTGCCTGAGGTGGTATGTTACAAAGGCAGTGCCATATCTACCTGGTTAGCTCGGAGGTTGATAAAGATAAAATATATATCCCTCGTAAACCTGATCATGGATAAGGAAGTAGTAACAGAACTGATCCAGGATGACCTGAATGAGCAGAATCTGAAACAAGCCTTAAGCAGGCTGCTTGACGACGGCTCGTTGTATAAGCAACAACTGCAAACCGACTACAAAGAGCTCTGGGATAGGTTGGGGGACAAACAAGCGTCTGCAGAGGCTGCAAGGCAAATCATATCATTAACGGCGAATTAACCGCACGATCATTACAATAATACCAATAAGGAATACAATAAGAGAAATACGGTTCATGCCATGCATGAGGTAAATATTGGCATTACGCGGAGCGTTTGGATCTCTTTTGCGCAGGTAGAAATAAGTTAGGATCTGGTTCCACATATCAATTTTCTCCTTTCAATAAAATTACGAAGAAATTGGGAGAATGCTAGCCCATAAAACGTAACAAAAAAAAATCGCCCGAAGGCGATTTAAAGCTTGTGGAGAATAACGGAGTCGAACCGATGACCTCTTGCATGCCATGCGAAAATTAGACAATTTAAAATAGTTAAAAATTTCATTCAAATGGTTAATTGTCAGCATTTTATATAATTTTTTTAGCTAAAAAAATTGGCATTATTAATCAATTTTACCTAACTTTGTTTTATCAGAGTTTTATCACAACGATATGATGATTGAACTCTTGCATCCATTCTTGCATACAAATATAAATAAAACAAAAGGCCATGGAAATTGCAATAAAACCAATCCTTTGGACATATCGAAATATAATAAAGACCGAAAACAACTATGTCGTCGGGGAGCATGAAGTCCGGATTAGGATGACTCAAAACCGTGATCCCAAGTACATTACTACGGACTACAGTAGCTCTGTTGAAAATTGGGATGAAGAAAAAGGTTGCCCAAAAACCTCACATCCCAAACATTTGGAATTAGTTGCCAAGATTAAAAAAATCACCGATGATATAGAATATGAAATAAAAACCGCTGAAAAAGCGGGGCGTCAGATCACCCATGTGGAAATCAAAACCACACTTACTAATCAATTCAAGCTAATCACGCCTGCTGAAAAGCCAAATAAGATTTTAGCCTATATTCAATCTATCATTGATCACTACGAATCAGTGAAAAATCCAGGCTATGCGAATGTATTTTATAATAACAAGCTGACGGTCAAAAAGCTTTTGAAGGATAAGGATAAGATGTTTCTGGCTTTTACCAAAGCCGATCATGAAGCCTACGAAAAGCAAATTTCAGATTTAACCGAGTCCACAAAAAGCCACTACTTGCGTACTTACTATCGTATTTGGAATTTGGCTATTGCAGATGGTCTGTGTACTAAAGATCACCATCCTAAAAAGTACATTAAGTTCAAAGCCTATAAAAGGATCAGGACAAAAAAGCGTTCCATAAAATCAGATTATTGGGAGAGAATTTTGAAACTTAAACCCTCGAAAGATACCCGTATATATCGTTCTCATTTGTTAATGCAATTTATGTATTACGCCAGGGGTATGAACTTTAATGATATGATCAAATTGAAAAAAGAGGATTTTATCAATAACGGTATTGTCTATAAGCGATCTAAAAATAAACGGAATTATGATTTTGAGCTACATCCAGATGCTGTAAGGGTAATCAAGTTATTTGAAGAATACCCGGAGCAATCAGATGCAGGATATATTTTCCCATTTATAATGAAAGAACATGATACCGCAAAGAAGATTGATGTGCGTATCGACTCAGCACTAAAGGATTTTAATGAAGATTCAAAGGCTATAGCCATTGCCATAGGTTGGAATAAATCTTTTACCTCTAACCACTTGCGACATGGCTTCGCCAGTCATTTGAATGAAGCGAATGTGGATATTAAAATTATACAGGAGGCAATGGGACATGAAACTCAAGCAGATACTCGTATTTATTTAGCGGATATTGAGGATGATATAATCACCAATGCGATCAATGCTGCCTTAAAGAAGGTAGGGTGAGCTTTTTAGGATTAGAAATATCGAATGGAGATTAATTTGACGGCCAATTTGGGCCCCAAACCAGGCCTGTAAAACAGATTCTTTTTATTAAAAAGTCAACTCTAATAAAGTGAAATGTTATTTTGATTATAAATTGGTTAAAAATTCATCGAGTTCTTCAGCATTATAATAACATGTTCCGCCAAGCTTCTTAAAAGGAATCTGCCCCCTGTTTCGCAGAGTTTGTAAAGTGACTTCAGACATTCCCAGCAATTCCATAACCTCGTTCGTTTTAAGCCACTTTTTAGGCTGCTTTTCATCCAATAAGGTTTTTATGTCAGTTAATAATCGCTGACGGAACTTTTCCAAATCGTCTGTAGTTAATACTTCTAAGCTCATAACATTTCTGGTCGTTTATTGTACCTATAAATTCCTTTGCAGATCTTTCATCGTAATCATATCTACCCTCATCACTTTGCATTCATTCTAAAGACACCCCTATCTTTTTACTTTGCGAAACACAAGCAGGCCTTACTTTTTTTCCTGTGATTATAGGATGGCTGGTATTTGATATAGCCATAGGCATGAAGGTCCTTAATACACTTATGGTAAGTTCCTAAGCCTGATATTTTAGCGGCCTTCATCAATTCAGCACTTATGATCGGAACAACATCATTACCCACATTACTGCAATTTTGCAATAAGGCGCAATACAGGCTGATATGACTAACACCGATCCGGGGATCATTAGCTATCGCTGTAAAGAAATCCGATAATGGTTTAAATTGTTCCATTGCACATCAACTTAGTTGGCAGACATGCCATTCTTTTTTGCCCTGCTCAAAGCTTTCTTTAGTGGCATCTTCTGAACTGCCTGCGTTTGGGCATCCCCACTTTTATTGCTGAGGACCGAAGAAAGACTTACTTTTTTGCCCTGGTCGTCATAAATGTTTAGCGACTTGAATTGTGGGTTAGCTTCGATATAGAGCTTTTTTTCGATGCCGTCTTTTTGCAGTGTAACTATTTCACGATTGCCGGTTGCCAAACCAGTCATTAACCTATCCGCATCACTAACTGAAAGCAATTCCTTCAAAGGCAATTGCTGCACTGCCTGCCTTACATCATACCCATAGGCGGCCGGAAATTCCTTCATCCTGCAGTTCCCTGAAGCATCCTTGTCATTAAAATCCAATTGCTGCCACGCTCCTTGACGATAACCATTTGCTCCCATATGCTCGTTCCGTATCGCACGACCGGCAAGCAGATTATAAGCCTGGTCAGCGGTGAGCATTTCCCCATGCCCCAGATGAAAATATCGCTGCCTGCTCTCTGAAGGGTCTTGCTCTGAAGTGAATGAAGCTTTGTAACCATCTAGCTGGTATTGGCCAGCCTGATCCCTGGTAAAAGAAACGTTGAAACTCATCCGCTCTTTCTCATTGACGTAATAAGAAACGGGGATAGAGAAAGCATTCTGGCCCAGGTTAAACTGTTGTTCCAGTTGATTGGTAATTTGCCCGAAACCATTCTTTGTAGTCGTCTCCTTAAGAGC
>Ga0207037_10245_pt1 | contig 17287 bp, 13 predicted proteins | sample Alteio_BWMinCont_75_FD_153268 | JGI IMG/M metagenome (GOLD analysis project Ga0207037, IMG submission 153268) | Enriched cells from forest soil in Barre Woods Harvard Forest LTER site, Petersham, Massachusetts, United States -... | ecosystem: Environmental > Terrestrial > Soil > Temperate forest >... | reverse complement strand
TAGGTATTTGGGGTTGCCGTCGGGATGCACTCGTGGGTGTAAGGAATCCATAATTCTTACGGTCCAGCCCTCTTCCAAGAAACGGTCCGCGAGGTGTGAGCCTATAAAGCCAGCTCCACCTGTGATCAGTATTCGCATTTTCACTCCATTGCATGGGTTGTAACGTCGCGAGTTTACGCGTCGAATCTGCAGAGATTGATCGTACGAGACACTAACGCTGAGCGACTCCAGCGGCTAGCTTGCGCTCCTGAAGAGCATTACGAATTATCACGAAAAGCGAATGGCAGACGCTCAGATGAAAATCCTCAATCACCTGCATGTTATCCGACGGAACTACGACACAAAGATCGCAGAGTGATTTCATCTTGCCACCTTGGAAGCCGGTCAAACCGATAGTCGAGAGGCCAGCCGCTTGGGCTGCCTCAAGCGCACGCAGAACATTTGGTGAATTTCCGCTCCCGCTAATCGCAAATGCAATGTCGCCACGAGCTACGAGGTTCTGGAGTTGCTCCGCAAATACGTCGTCGTAGCAAGCATCATTCGCCCAAGCCGTCATTAATGAGACGTTGTCGGTGAGTGCAACGGCTCGGAAGCGTTTCCTCCCATTACGATTGACGATGGTTCCTTTGCCGAGATCACACGCAAAATGGGAGGCCAAAGCTGCGCTACCTCCGTTACCAAACAGAAAAACTGTACGTTCCTCTTCGTAACCTCGCAATAGCTCCCGAGCCACCTGATCTATAACCCGATACGGCAAACAAGAGGCCAAGTCTTGACAAGTCTCAAAATATTGCTCAGAGCTCTCAATCTCCCATAGCTTGCAATCGTGCTTACCCACGAACCTGTGATCAGTCATCTCTTTCTCCAGAATAAGAAAACTTACGTCAAAGCTCATCCGTGCAATGGTTCAGCAAACATATTTTTACCAGACTGACCGGAATGGGAATGATCGAGAAGGCTCGCCTGTATAACCTGGTGCATTTCAGACTTAAAGCGCGAAAAATCGAATCGTTCCACGCTTGACCGGATGAATGCAGGCGAAAAATCGGACTCCACGGATTCAAACTTCCAGATTGCCTCCGTCATCGAATCTGCATTCTGTTCGAGGAAGAACACACCAGTGGAAGTCTCTGGATCGGATGGTTCTCTTCCGGATAACGCTCTAACTGTTTCCAGTGCACCACCACGTGCATACGCTATTACGGGGCGTCCGAACGATTGCGCCTCAACCGGGACGATGCCGAAATCCTCTTCGCCCGGAAAAAGCAGCGCGCGACAGTGAGCGTAATTCTCGTGGAGTGCACATTGATCAACTGCTCCAAGGAATTCGACTGTGGGGCCTGCGAGTCTGCGCAGCCGCTTATACTGATCTCCGTCCCCAATTATTCGGAGTTTTCGTCCCAATCGATTACAAGCTTGAATGGCAATATCCACCCTCTTGTAGTCAACGAGGCGACTAACAACAAGGTAATAATCTTCATGCTTATCCGCTATGTAGCCCGACGAGATCTCGACAGGTGGGTAAACGACTAGTGCCTCCCGTCGGTAATACTTGCGGATTCGAGAGGCAACATTTTCCGAATTGGCTACAAAGTAGTCCACTCGGGCAGCTGAGGCCAGATCCCACATTCTGACGTAGTGGGCCGCGAGTGAAAACGCCGCTCCCGCGAATGGCCCTAATCCCCTCCTGTAGCTCGGGTATAAGTTCCACACGTACCGCATGGGAGAGTGGCAATAACAGACATGGCACGTTTCTGGTAGCGACAGAACACCTTTGGCCGGCCCGGACTCGGAACTCAGGATGAGATCATACCCAGTAAGATCAAACTGCTCCAAGGCAAACGGCTGCAACGGTAAGAAGTGACGGTACCACCGCACAGCTCCCGGCACATGCTGGAGGAAGGAAGTAGTAAGCCGATGCTTCTTCAGGCCCGGGCTCAGCGTGTTGGGCTTCGCTACCAGGGCAAACAGGTCGGCTTGCGGAAACATTTCCGCCATAGCATCGACCACGCGTTCTCCTCCGGTGTAACCAACGAACCAGTAATGCACAATGGCAACCTTAAGGTCGCGCGGTTTTTCGCCCATAAGCACTAAGGGAACTCTGAATAAGCCCGTGTCTTGAAAGTGCGGCGGGTTCAGCCGAGGCAGTGCAAGCGCGCAGATTCGGTTTTTCCCCTCGTCGTGGCCCGCTTCGGTGGCTCGCGCGTGATCAGCAGTCTTCGCAACCGGGCTATGCTGGTGCCAGACGCAGCAACTTCTTCCGCAGCAGATACAGGTTCACCAGCGCGCACATCGCAAACAGCTGGTTGGCATTTTTCTTCAGTCCTCGATAGCGTAGCTTCACCAATCCAAACTTCAGCTTCATCACCGCAAACACGTGCTCCACTTTCGAGCGCACCGTCGACTTGGTCCGGTTCTTCGCCCGCTCCACTTCGTCAATCCGATCCTTGTAGCGGTAGCGCCGATGGGTGCAGTCCTGCGCCTGCGGTGCGCACCTCCGAATCACTTCGCTCTGTCCGCGATACGCCTGGTCGCCCCACACGCGCGTCTCTTCGCCGTGCAATAGATCGGGCAGCACCGCCGAGTCAGCGACGTTGGCCGCCGTCGCCACCGCCGTGTGGATGATCTTGGTCTTGCTATCTACCCCCACGTGGGCCTTCATCCCGAAATACCATTGTTTGCCCTTCTTGGTCTGGTGCATCTCCGGATCACGCTGCTGCTCCCGGTTCTTGGTCGAAGTGGGGGCGTGCAGGATGGTCGCGTCCACGATCGTGCCGGTCGTGATGCGCACCCCTTGCGCTTGCAGGTGCAGGTTCACCGTCCCCAGAATCTGTTCCCCCAGTTGGTGTTCTTCCAGCAAGTGCCGGAACTTGCACACCGTGGTCTCATCCGGCGCCGGCTCGCAGCCCAAATCAATGCCCACGAACTGCCGCATCCCCGCCGAGTCGTACAGCGACTCTTCCACCGCCGGGTCCGACAGGTTGAACTACTGCTGCAAGTAAATTCGCAGCATGCGCTCCACGCCTACCGGCGGCCGACCGTTCCCCGCCTTGGGATAATGCGGTTCCACCAGCGCGCACAGCTCGCGCCACGGCACCACCTGCTCCATCTCTTCCAGAAATATCGCTCGCCGTGTCTTCCTCGTGTACCGCTCAAAGCCCGTCATCATCGCTAGCGTCCTCTGTTTCATTTACTCCGACACTCTAGCTTGACCGCCTGTGGAAAGCCGAGAACTTAATCAGAGTCTCCCTAGCATAGACTCTTGATGTTTGGCTTGCTATTGGAACAATTAAAACCATTTTTTTGCACGTCCGCGCCGAAACATCACTTCTTGGGTTAGCTTCTGTTGCCTGCCGACAACACGAGATGTCCCTGGCCGTCGTCACGGTGCAAATTGCAAGTCACCAGATTGCCGCCAGTTTGACGCCCTTTCGGTAGTGTGGCAACAGCAAGTGATTCCACATGAACTGCTTTGATCCGGCTGACCAGAATCAGATCAGTAAGCTCTTCTCTAAATTACGCGGCTCGATGCCGGCAACCCTTCGTGCCGGGCATAGCCCGGTCACGTTAGTTCTGTACTGTACGTTGATACAGTTCGTGGTGTTCACGGGCGCACTTTTCCCACGAAAAATGTGCAGCGTGCTTCAGGCCTTTCTGTCGCATCTCGGCTTGCAAATCACAGGAAGAGAGAACACGGTCTATGGCCCGTTTCAGCTCATCCGTGTTCTGGGGGTCGAAGTACACAGCGGCGTCTCCTCCCGCTTCCGGCAACCCGGTCGTATTGGAACAGATCACGGGCAGTCCACACGCCATCGCTTCCACGACAGGAAGTCCGAAGCCTTCGTAAAAAGAAGGGTAAACAAGCAGGTCAGCAGATCGGTAGAGCCGGTAAATGTCAGCCCTGGAAACGTAACCCACCACCTCAATTTCATCGCGCACCGGGCTATCTTGGACGGCAGATGCCACCTCCTGCCACCCTCGCCCGTTCTGCCCAGCCAGGACTAGCGTATGGGGCAGGTCCTGTGTTCGCTTTAGTTCAGTAAAAGCATTGACCAAGCTCGTAACATTCTTTCGTGTTTCAAGAGTACCAACGTACAACACGAATGGTCGATCCGGACGTTCAGTGGGCGTTACAAAAGGAACTTCGACGCCCGAGTAGATGACAGTTACGCTCTGAGGGTCGAGGGAAAATTTTTCAAACAACTGGTCACTAGTAAACTTCGACACCGCAATCAGACTCCTACTTCTGGAGGTAGACACTCGTGTGAGCGCTCTTTTGTAAACAGTTTTCGGCAGCGAGAAAAACCCACCGACGTAATATGACAAGTCGTGAAGGGTATTTACGCTCAAGCCTGGACCGAAGAGTGGAAGGCTGAAGTCTGGGCAGTGGAGAAGATCCAAACCCTCACGCTTGACCAAAGTTGGTAGCGTCTGCTGTTCCCACGCAATTCGTCTCCACCCCTGCAGGCCTCTCGCCCGGACAACGCGGACGTTGTCTGCTACGGGGAGTGCTGCGAAGGCAGCGTCAACTCCCAAGAGCACCAACTCATTTCCCTTTTCGAGGCGGGCCAAAGCGTCGACAAGGTAACTGACGTAGGTGCCGATCCCGGTTAAGTGCCCGGACAATATGCTGCAATTAATGCCAATCCGCATGGGTTACCGAAAAATGCTGGGGGCCACCAATCAGGCAACTCCAATTCTCGCTTCGTGCTCCACGGATTTGCGGTCGGTCGAGGAGAGCACCTGATTGTAGACTTTGAGAGTTTCTTCCGCGATGCACCTATCCGTGAAGTTCTGCATCACCCGCGCACGTCCCGTCTTGCCCAATTGTTCGCGAAGGTCGGCATTCTCGAACAGATAACGCAAGCGCTCAGCGAGCGCTTGCACATCCCCTTCAGGGAACGTCAAACCAGCATCTCCAATCACGTTTGGAATTTCGCCCGAACTCGATCCCACCGGAGGCTTCTCGCAAGCCATCGCCTCAATCAATACACGACCGAACTGTTCTTTCCACCTGGACGTCGTACGCGAGGGCAGAACTAAGACATCCAGCAGGTTCACATAGTCAGGGACTTGCAGCGATTCGACTTGACGAATCCAACGAATTCTGGAGCTCACACCCAGGCTCTCGGCTAGGCGTTTGGCTTCATCGAGAAAACTGCCGCTGCCGACCATGAGGAGGACGCATGTTGGGGGAAGGAGGGCCAGTGCTCGGATCAATTCCGCGATTCCCTTGGCGGCTATGATTCTACCGATGAAACCGACGATAAAGGCCCCTTCCAAGCCTAGACTTCGACGCAAGGGGGAAGCGTCTCGCTTTACGAAGACGGTCGGATCAATACCATATGCTGCAATCGTAACCGGTTTCTTGAATCCTCTCGCTCGCAGGATTCTAGCGATTTCGTCGCTTCCAGCAATTGCGGCACACGCGTGGGAAAATGTATAGCGTTCAAAGAAGTCGAAAGGTGGAGGGTATTTCTTAAGAATGTTCTGCAACGTCGTGAAAACGACAGGCCTTTGGGCTTTCACACATTTCCGCATAAACTGATACGTGACAAGGCTCCATGGTTCCTCTTCCAAGTGCACCACATCCGCGTCAATAGGGCCGATTCGGGTTGGATAAAAGTGGAGGTGATTGTAGCGTGTGAACCAACAGGGAAGGACACGGATTTCGTAATCCGTCGTTTCCGTCAATTCCAACGACTGGTCGCCCCAACGAGGTGGCACAATCAGCGTCAAGTCTACACCCAACTTCACCAATTCCCTGAGCTTGCCATGATGGGCAGCAAGCACGCCTGACTTTGACACCATAAGGACTCTCATGACCGCGCAGGCACCAGCCCAAGCCTTGTTCTCCACCGATGTATCATGCTCACCGTTCCCGCCAGGCAGGATTTCAAATGATGAAAGAGTGCCGGATCCGCGCCATCTCCAATCACTTCGTAGGCCGGCGCGCAAGATAGAATTCAAAACTTGGATCATCAAGCATGGTACTAGTCGGCTCTTGGCCCCGGTCATCAAAATTTCCGAGGAGTTCTAGCCCACTTCGTTCCAATAGATCCCGGACTTCCTGCCGACTGTAGTACCGAAGGCCAAACGGGTGATCTTCAGAGGGTTCGGAGTTCCTGCCGGGAGTTCGCTTCGGGATCTGGAACAAGCAACGGCCAATGGGGGTTAGAACCCGAGACACCTCTAGAATGTAATTGGCTGTGGCAGAACGAGGAATGTGCTGCAGCACCATGAATGACACGCATAAATCGTATTGCTCGGATTCGATACCCCGGAGAGATATCCCGTCGACCGTACGGAAAGTAACGTTTGCGAATCGGACCTTTTTGCGTGCCAGTTTGATCATATGGCTAGAAACATCCACGCCAGTGACCGACGCCACTTCAGCACGAATCGCGTTCTCGATACGACCGATGCCACAACCAATGTTGATTACACGGACATCTGGTCTCAGCAGACCTTTCGATCGCAACAGGTTGGCTTCGCGCTGGCCGCTTGCAAAAAAATCCTTCTCGTTCACGCAATCGGTGCAAATCGCTGCCTGAGCGGATATCTTGGCGGCTATGTTCCAATAGGTAGCAGAAGACATTTTCCCCATCAAACGGTACTTCAGTCGGCGTAGACCTTCCCGTGCTGCAGGTGGGGTTGCGCCGAACATTTTCTCCAGAATCAAGACTTGCTCCTTGTCATGGGCTACGGTTGCTGTCCTTGCGGCTGTGTGCGAGATCCTATCAGTCGGATGGCTAGCGACAAATCACCGGCACCTAGAGTTCCCAGGGCGACCAACACGATAAAGTACGCGACCAGACCCAGGAGCAACTGCACAGGGGGCGAGGCTGGTGCGAAAAAGATGACGGTCGCCAGGGTACAGCCTGCCGTGGTGAGACGTAAGAGCACCGCCGGTAGACTCGCATTCGGAAAGAGACGACAAACGTTCCAAGTCGCCAACAAAGCAAAAGTCGCATTTGCCGCAAGTGCTGACCAAGCCGCTCCTAGATAACCAATTCGAGGAACCAGGATGGCGTTGCAACCTAAGCCCGCGATCAGAGCCACGAAGCCCGCCAGAAGATTGTACCTCGCATGACCTGCGGCAATGTTGACGAACACCAAATAGAAATACACAAAAATCGGGACTATGGACCAAATCAAGATTGCAAGTACGTTGGCTCCAGACAAATACTTGGCCCCATAAACAAGCAAAACAATTTTCCCGCTCAACACGCTGACTATCGCCGCTAAGGGAAGCGCAAAAAGGAGCATTGCTTTCGTGCTGAGACCAAGCAAACGGTCGAGCATCTCGGGGTCACGCTTCTGCAACTGAACCATCATCGGAAACAGGGCAGAGCCCAGCATGGTCGGGAAGGCGGAGAACGCCACGACAATCTTGAAGCCCGCTGCGTACCATCCAATTTGTTCGCGATTGATATTGAAGTACGAGAGCACCAGTAGATCCCAATTCAGGTAAATGGTCGTGGCGATCGATGTCCCCGCTATCGGAAGACCCCTGCGAAAAGATTCCCGGATTGCATCAAGGTGCCATTGCGGAATCACGCGAATAAGCCGTCCAGCCAATACGCCCCACGCGAGCACGCAAGCAAACAACGTCGCAGCAAGCATGGAGAACAGCAGAGCTGAAATATGCCCATGCCTCAATGCCAGCACCCCGAATATCACGATAAGTACTCGATTGAAGATCTTCAAGAATGCTTCGAGATCCATTCGATGAAACGCGTTCGTGACGGAACTAAGGTATTCGAGCACAACAGTGAACAGGGCATAGAGGGCCGCCAAGAACAAGGTAAAAAAACAAGGCAAACGGCTTCCCAATCCCCTGCTCATACCCCATAGGACAAACAGCAACGGAAAGAAAAGCAGTAGTTTTGCCAGGAACACAGACCCCGCGATCTGCTTCGCGTCTTGTGGTCTCTCGACCAACATCTGGATTGTAGACAGGTTCAACCCGGGATCAAGAAACAGCACCCCGAGCATGTAAGTGGCAGAGATGGCGAGATTAAGACTACCAAAGTCCGCGGCTTGGAGCTTGCGACCAACCCAGAAAAAAAAAAGGAGAAATACGAGTCGAGAGATTACCTCTCCGGCGAACTTCGATAAAACATCTCTACGAATCGACGCGAGCGTGTACATTCTTATACGTCATTTCTGCCAGGCTGTTCCGGTGAAATGCTCTCGTCGTTACGGGGATCGACGACAAAGGTCCGCTCGGCCATGCCGCCGAGCGATGAGCGACATCTAATACCAACATCCAAAGTAATCTGGAATCACAGTGACAGGATTGAGTCTTTGTATTTTTCAGGGCTAAAAGAGCCAGTGTCATTGGCGCTATCCAATTTGTGACAATCAAGTGAGCAGGAACCCGCTCCTCTATTTCGCAGCTTCAGCAGACTTGTGAGTAATCCGCACAATGTCGTGGACAACCTCAACAACCACATCGGGTTTCAACTCTCGGATGAGCCTCTGAAGTGCCTCAAGAGTAGGATACCCACCTTGCCCCCGGAACTCGCGGGCGTCATCTACCAAGACGATGTGGGAGAATCGAGCGTCGCCCAATACAGCGGCAAGCTCCTGCATTGTCGGACAGGCAATTTCTCCATTACGCGCAGTTCCGACCGCGAAATGGCCATCCAGCCAGAACAGCGCAGGCTCCTTCAACTCGGCAATGATACGCGGCAACCAATCTGCGCTGTTGCCCTCTACGATACGAATCCGCAAATCGTCGGCAAAACGGGACTGAGCGGCTCTTGCGAGATGTGGCTGGAACTCAACCGAATACACCCACGAACAATATCGACGCATGAACGCGACCGTTTCTCCCAAATAGGTGCCACTCTCAACAAAAACTCTAAGATGATTGCGACGAGCGTAGGAAGCAATCAGACGCCGTTTGAGGATGTCCGGAAATCTTGCCTGTTGCGGATGCAGATCCCACATCCTTCGCACAAGCCATTTTGCGAGCTCGTAGGAATCGCCGAACAGCGTCGAAATCGGTGAGTGGTACGGATACCTGACTTCTTCCGCTTCCATTTGAGACGTTACCCCCGAGGGGGACCAATACTCCTTCCCAAGAAATGGGATGCCTTATGCGCGATGTGTTTGGCGATCAAGCTGGAGAGACCAATTATTATTCACAGCAAAAAATATGGCGGTTATGAGCCAGACATGAAAACGTTCCATATCGTAGCAGGAAGTGAAAAGGTCGAAAAAGCACGTCATGACCGCGAGCTTCAGGACAAAACGGAAATCTGACGGGTCGGGCTGTCCATTTCCCCTAGGTCGGAACACCCGGTACAAGAGTAGCAGAAAGAGCCCACCCCCGATCAACCCATGCTCCGCAAGGATTTTGGGCAAAAGTGCGTCAACCCTAGGAAGTGCATCCGCGACCCACACGGAGGTGTATTCATCGTAGTGGAACCCGGAGTTTCCTTCCCCAACCCCAACGAGTGGATGATCAACGAACATCTCCATGGCAGCAACTGCGGCGGTAACTCGTCCAAAGGTGGAATCGTCCGGGTGGTCGCTACTGGAGGCCGCTCGCTCAACCATTGCTTCCTGGAGGGAATACTGGCCTCCCGAGAAGGAGAAAAAGGTAGCGGCAACGGCGAAGCCGATGAAAACGATCACGCCTGTCTTCAAAACTAGCCGTTTATTTCTCCAGAATTGCTTGCTAACAAACAACAGCCACACAAAGAAGACAAATGCCAGGTACCCGGAAAAAGACGTCGACATGAACAGAGTAATGAGACAAAGTGCTAAGACAAGAATACGCGCCCGCCCCCGCACGATCTCGTGCCTCTCACAGAGCGGTAGAATCAATAGTGGAATTGCGGTCAACAAGTAAAGCCCAAGGTCCGAAGGCTCGTGCAAAACTGAGCTTACCCGCTTCAGCCCCATGGAGTTTTGGTCATATAGCTCCGACCTGTAAGGATTGTTATTGAAGAACGTCACGTACTCCCAACCGAAAAAGTACGCGAGCCATTGATAGACACCCCAAACGCAGACGAAGCAAACCGTGTAAATATGAAGACGTAGCGCCGGCATCTGCAGCGACGGGAACGCTGAGAAGACTTGAGTAAGAGTCAATGCAGTGACAAGATCAAAGCAAAGATAGAGAGACTGCGTAAACGAGAACACGTAGGGCTTCTTGTCAGCAAAATCAGCCGCATTCGGTGGGATCGAAGCCGATAAGAAAACTGACAAAAACGCCATTGTGATATAGAGCAGAATGACAGGGGTTAGAGGGTTTGGCAGAGCCGGATAAAGCCGCCGGTTGCGGGTTAACCAGAGCAAAACAAGTAGCGGGCCAGCGATGTAATTGAGAGTCACGCCAAACGGTATGCCTATAATCCCGAGATCGATCACCATAAATCCCGATAAGGGGAAGGCGACGATGAATAAGAACAGTGCGATGCGAATTCCGGCTGGGGCCGCCTGCTCGACAGCTCCGCCATAGGCTGGAACCGCCGCCTCTCGTGTCTTCTGTTCCCATTTTCGCCGACGGAACAAATCAAGTATGGGTGTAGCGCTGCTCACGGGCACTCGTAACAATAGGGAAAGTTAGTCAAGGTGGCGATCGGTGGGAAAATTTCCGCTGCCGTTCCGATTACTTCCAAGCCGCGCACGAAGCTGTAACGCTCGTTTCTGGAGAACCGGTTGCGTTTCAGCCCAAACCTGCCGCAAAAATGCTTTGTGCGGCTCATTAAAATCAACTTCGGACCAGGCCGCAGCAGCTACGATCCAACAGGATGCGAAAACAAATCCCAAGAGGCCACCGACGAACGTCAGCAACGCGCGCGGGGGCCAAACTGGCTTCTCCGGGGGCCGGGCGGCATCCAGTACTTTTACGCTTGGAGTCTCCTTCGCTTCTTCTACCCTCGCCAGTTCGTATTGCTCGGTCAGGAGCTGGAAGACGATTTCGTCGACTTTTACTTGCCTGTACAATTCCATGTACCGCAGTCCTAACACAGGCAATTGCCTCAGAGAAGGATACAGAGCATCAGGATCGACTGTGGTCGAGCCTTGATAGTTTTTTCCGCCTAATTTATCGAGTTGCTGCTGTAGCTCCTCAACATGCGCTCTCAGGGTCCGCACGCGCACGTTATCGCTTGTATAGATCTGTTCCAGGCCACTCAATTCTGATTGCGCGGCAATGACTTGCCCCTGCAACATTGCGGCAGCTTCTACCATGGCCTTACCCTGTTCCTGTGGGTCCAGCGTTGTGGTCTTGGAAGAAAACTGGCTTAACTCCTTAGCAGAATCATCGAGTTCCTTGTGGACGACGGCTAGGCGCTGCTCCAGGAATTCCCGCTCACGGCGTGCTGCGGAAGTATTCACCTCCGCTAGCAGACGGTTCAATTCATCCACGTAAGCCTGCGCTATTGCGGCCGCACGTTCGCGGTCGTGGTCCCGGACCGCGATGCTTATGATTTTCGTCTTTCGATCCGCGGTAATGGTCGTCCGCGAGGCCAGCTCCGCCCGAGTGGCAATATATGTCTTTCTCCAATAAATCTTGCGCAAATCGAAACGATCTATGATCCGATCTCCTATCGTCCGACTACGCATCACACCCATGAAGAGAGCCCCTATATCCTTTGCTCCCAACAGGTCCAGCATGCTCCCTCCAGCACCCATGGCAGTCTGGCCCATCATGGAAGCCATCATGGTCATGCCCGAATTCGAACTATCGTCGGGCGGCATCAGTTGCACGTTGCTTTCGTAGCTGCGTGGGATCAGCAAAGCTATGACAGCCGCAATGGCTAGGCTCAGGAACGTGTTCTTCGCTAATCGGACGCGCTGCTGCCACAAGAGACCTGCGACCACCAACAGCCTAGACTCTTGAGTGTCCGGCCGCCCACCATCCGCTTTCAGTCCGGGTGCAATCGCAAGGTCTCTCTCCTCGGGGCTCTCCAGAGTTCTCTGACTTGAAAGGTCCACTCAATCTCCGATACGGCTCAAAAAGTAAGCTATCCCCACTTGCATCGCCAAACGTCTCGCACTCAAAGCTCTGCGTTGAGGTTCTCGCCAATCGAGAACTGCGAGGGTTCCACCGTCCAATCGTACGCTACAAGGATTGTAGGTTGGTTTGCCGAAGAAAACCAATAACTTGTCGGACCTCACATGCACGACAACGCTTTCTGCCCAAATCCGCCCAAACTGCCAGCTTGTCGAAAAGCTCAGACGCGAAGAACGTTGGTAGACGCCCTCTGATCACCGAATCCGCCAGTGCGGATAGAATGTCAACTGCATAGACGCGGTCACGTCGGACTGGCGGGATGGACTGAGAACAGGGAATTTCCACTGTTCATACTGAAACAGGCCCGAAACTGAGACGTTCGATCCGATCATAAGCTCGCTTTGCGCGGAATAGTCAACCAGTCTGCCACCTTGAATAAAGTCGGGCGAGACCCCCTGGAGTCGGTATCCGAGTTGAACTTTGTTTCGAGGAGAAAGCCAATATGTCAGCCAGCCCTGCCCGCCCCGACCGGCCCTGCCAATCCAGCTACCCATTAACACACCATCGTTCGTATATCCACCAAGGAAACGACGGTTGTCAGCATACACGAAACCCGGAGAGAATTCGTTGGTGCGGCTTACGTTGAATCCTTCTGCCCGAAGCTCCAATTTCGGGATTTTCGGTATGCGCGGCATGTAGATCCCGGGATTCACGTTCGCCCTAGTCGAACCGATCGGTGAAAACTCATCAGTAACCAAGGAGTCAAAGGTAAATGTCAACCAATTCCTTAAACCTGGGATGCGATATGAAAAATCAGCCTCGGAAATCCGCTTCCCTGGATTGTTGGCCGCAGTGCTGGAGTGGACGTAAAAGGTACGAAAGAAGTTTGCGAAAGTTACCGGCAGGCCAGGGCCACCGAACATTGCGGTGTATCCCATACCAAACTCGAAATTTGGCGTGGGCTGAAAGCTTATCTTCCCTCCCTGGACGAAGGGCTGGGGAACAATGTTTGGACCGACAACGGCGGGGTAGCCGGGGTACGTTTGACACGTCGGCACGATACAAGTTTCCCAATGATGTCCGGAAAGCTGGCCGATGAAAAATTCTGTACGGAACGGCCCTAAGATCTTGGAAATAACGGGGATAGCGTGAGGCTGCACATCGTCTATTTTGACCATGGGAAACGGAAGGGCATTATCGCTCATCAAGAACGATCCTGATTCTCCCGATCCCAACCAGGCGCTCTGCTCCCCGAAGGAGAACTGCACGTTATCAACATTGAGCGAAACCGTGCTATTGAGAAACTGCACTTGATTCACTTGTGAGGTGCCATTTGCCAAGGGGGGCCTGATATCGGCTGTAGCAAGGGCCGATAGGGTCGCCGGAGAATAGGACGGCATGGCGGGCGCATGTTGGTATTCAGCTTGGAGATTGAACGCCAACGGACCGGCTTCAGCCTCTGCATTGATACCAGTTATGTCGTTGAAGCCCGTCCAGTAAGGGCGGCCGTAGTCGTTGATAAGCGTTTGGCCGAAGTGATAACTGTCGCGAAGCGGAGTTCCGGAAATGCCCGTCGTCCGGGTGTAGACAGACTTGACCTGGGCGCCGACGTTAGCGTCGCCCTCCAATCGGGCTATTTCCAGGGCAAACTCCTTCGAGAGTGATTCGTAGATCTTACCAGCCTGCGTTGAATCATCCTCGCTATTGCCGAGTTTCTCTCCGACGTCTTCCACCATTCGAGCGCATTGAAGACGGGTCCACGGACGCATGCCCAGAATGTTGGATTGCATGTAGCCCAAAGCGATCAGACGTTCTAATAAGGGATAGATCCAGCTGTCGATCGGGACATACGGCGAGGCCATGTAATTAGGATTGCGAGGTTTCTCACCGGTATTCTCCGGCAACAGGTTACCCCAGGGTGCGCCGCCCACTTCTGGATCGTGATGGGCGCCATAAACCTGACGACCGAAGTACCAGCCTAGCGCACTCCCCACTATTACGTCGGATGGGAAGTGTTGTTTCGCGGTCACGCGGGTAATCGTAATTGTGGACGCCAAACCATATGCCGCCAACTGGCTGAGCCAACCAGGATATTCATGCGCCCATACGCTCGCGATCGACCAGGCAATGGCTGCGTGCTCCGAGGAAAACGAAGAGCCTCCGGTAAAAAAATCTCCATTCTCATTGCCCTGGAGAGGACGCTGTCTCTGGGTAATTTCTTTAAACAGGTAGGTCACGCCAGTGGCGTTGATTGCGGCCTCACCGCTCAGAAGTCCGGCTTCCTGCAAGTGATCATCGTGGGTCATGTGACCAGCCAGGAAAGAGGCTCCGCCGAGACCGATCAGGGAATACGTGCCGTAATCTGAAATATGCAAGCTAGTCTGCTGGTGATTGGGGTTCACCTGCTTCGACCACCAGCTATCGCTGGCGATGAACGCCGCCGTGATGCCGATGCTCGGCAATATCCACTTGAGATCTTTTGTCCGAAAACGCGCGGGACTGGTCCAGAACTGCTTTTGGTCGTTCACAATGTGTTTGAGAAAGGGTGAAACTAAACGATTCTGAGGATCCTCTCCTGGCTGAAGCTCGTAAGGGTCCTCAGCAGCGTTTGTCTTCTGAGATTGTGAAGAACTGCCCGCTACCGAACGACTGTCAGGCTTCGGGGTTGAAGCAGAGGACATGCTGGATGTAGCGGTTTGCGCGACGGCAGAAGCCGTCATGGCGAGTGACAGTATTGCGAGCTGAAAAGTCGCACCCTTAACCCGCGAAAGAATCAAACGACGTCCTACCCCTTAGAAATTCTTGGCGTACGAGGCGGCGATAGCGATTGCAGTGACAATCTGAGCGGCTGCGGCTGTGTTTTGCCACGCCCGACTGATAGTGAATATCTTCTCCGGCACAACCACCATGTCTCCTGGTTGCATCGCCGCACTCTCCGCGCCTCCTCCGAAGAAGCCACCAGGACCGCCAGCCACTGAGCCATCCGCCCGGATCACAAAGACACCCTTTTTGTTGGCGGTTCCAGTGGGACCACCAGCTTGGCTAAGATACCACCCTGCGCTCTTGCCGGGTTTGAATGTAACTCCAGTAGCGTTGTAGACTGCGCCATCTACCAATACAACACTGGGCCTCTTCGGGACATAAATCGTGTCACCAGCTCGCACTTGGACGTCAGACGAGGTATTCATCCAATGCTTCAAATTGCTGGAAATGTGGATGACCATGCGCCCTTGGGGAGGAGCATTCTGCAGCTTTTGCAGCGTCACCTGATACTGTTCTACCGCGGCTTGCTTGGCCAATGTGTCTTGCTGACTTTGTTCGGGGATACTCTTGATGTCGGCGGCTTCGCTTTGCACTCGATCCAGCAAGTCGGCGCGATTTTTCTCCTCCATTTGTCTGATCTGATCCCGCTCGAACACTGCTCCGTACGGATACGCATCGTTGCGGAAGCCCCCCGCACGCTGGATGATGGAACTCAGGCGCTCGCCTTCCTGGATTCCGTAGGTGCCGGGATGGACGACCTCGCCAGTCACGGTAATCATCGCGCCGACGTCCTTCCAACCAGTGAGTTCGCGGATCGCGAGCACGTCGCCGTCGCGAAGACGGACGTCTGCATCGGGCTCATCGGCCATTGCTTTCGCAATCGGCACAGTTACGTGGTCACTGACAATTTTGCTGCCTTGCTCCACTTCGTAACGGGTCAGGTCCGCTTCTTCCCTGTAAGCACCACGTTTGAAGCCGCCGGCAAGCCGGACGAGTGCGGCCGCGGTCATGTTATCGCCGAGTGCATACTTTCCGGGACGCGCCACTTCTCCTTCGATGGCCACAGTCGGCGGGTCGAGCTTGTTGAGATCCCGATGAATGAAGACCCGGTCTTTTGGCTCAAGAGCAATATTGTCTTTCGCATCGCCCTCAAGTGCCTTAGCCAGATTCACGTTGAGTACTTCCAGCTTTCCGTCGGTAGTTTTGCGGAACACCTGGGCGTCGGTGAGCAGGGCGTCACGAGTGGTTCCGCCAGCCAAGTAGACCGCGTCACTAAGATGGGCAACTCCGTTCGTCAAGTGATCACCGGGATCCCTTACTTCTCCCGTGACCGTAATCACCGGCGGATCTTCGAAGTCGAATCTACCGAAGACGCGAACGATATCAAACGGCTTCAGCACCAGATCTTGATCTTTGCCCGCGAGCGCGTCGCCCAGATTGAATGCGAGCACCTGGGGCGCAAAGTCAGGCTGGGACAGGCGGATGATTTCGGCGTGACTGGTTGAGGGCTCCGGCAGTAAATCTTTATACGACTTGATCAGGTCGGTGACTTTCATGCCGTCGCTGTAGGCAAACTTGCCAGGGCGGGAAACGTGTCCATCAAGGTAAACAGTTTTGTCGGCGTAAGGCAGGATTGGAGTGATCTTGATCTTATCTCCGTCCTGGACGGCAAAGTCTTCAAGCGCTTTGTTCGCGCTGGCGTCGTTGTCCGTCTCCGGAATGTCAAGACGCAGCATGGTACGGTCTTCGTGGCTTTCGATGCGTTCCACATCGATATGGCGCAACGTTCCGGAGGGAAGGACGCCTCCCGCAAGTTCCAAAACCTCCGCCAGACCCTTTTCGCCATTCAGTTCATAGATCGCGGGCCGGCGCACCATGCCTTCGATCGTGACTTGCCCTTTCAGCGGCGGAACCTGAATTGTGTCTCCGGCTTGGAGTCTTTGTACGTCGCCGCGAATTCCGTGCAAGAGCAGATCGTAAACGTCGACTTCCTGAACGAGTTGCTTGCCACGATAGTGGCGAAGAATGCGCAACGAGCCGCCCGACGTCGGGCCGCCCGCGATGTAGAGAGCATTCAGCGGCGTAGAGAGTGAACTCACGTCGTAGGCTCCGGGACGCTCAACGTCGCCGGTCACGTAGACACGCACTGTGCGGATACGGGAAAGAGAGACATCGGCTTCAACACCGCGGAACTGGCCGCGCAAGACTTTCTGCACAAGATTCTGCACGTCGCCCAAATTGCGACCCGACACCTCGACCGCTCCGACTTCGGGCAACGCGACTCGGCCTTCACGATCAACGACTCGCTGCAGTCGTTGCGAAATTCCTCCCGTGAGGCTGATGGTTAGACCATCGCCGGGGCCGACCACATAGTCTGGCCCTGCCGGCAAATCCATCGGAAGCTCGTCGAGGTTCCCGGTGCCGTTGAGGAAAACATCTTCTCCGAAACGATCGAGTTTAGGGGAACGCTTCGAGTACTGGGCGTACAGGTCGTAAAGCGAAGGCACGTCGGCGTAGGGGTTCGGCCGATGACGCAGCATCGGCTGT
>Ga0207037_10060_pt2 | contig 17426 bp, 12 predicted proteins | sample Alteio_BWMinCont_75_FD_153268 | JGI IMG/M metagenome (GOLD analysis project Ga0207037, IMG submission 153268) | Enriched cells from forest soil in Barre Woods Harvard Forest LTER site, Petersham, Massachusetts, United States -... | ecosystem: Environmental > Terrestrial > Soil > Temperate forest >... | reverse complement strand
GTGAATGGCCGACCAAACCGTGCTCTCGGTCGGACCGTACATATTCCACAACTCGCCGCACCGGACGAGCAGATCATCCGCCAAATCGCGGGGGAGGGCTTCGCCGCCGCATAGAATTTTCAGCCCGGACGACCCTTTCCATCCGGAATGAATGAGAGCGCGCCAAGTTGCGGGAGTAGCCTGCATCACGGTGCAGCGCGATTCCTGAATTCGCTCCTGCAGGCGCGCAGGGTCGTGCGTGTCTTCGTTGCTCGCGATGACCACCTTTCCGCCCGTCGTCAGCGGCACGTAAAGCTCGAGCCCGGCGATATCGAACGAGAGCGTTGTGACGGCGAGCAGCGTATCGTCGCCCGAAAATCCCGGCTGTTTCCACATCGAGAGGACGAAGTTCACGATGCTGGAGTGTGGAATCGCCACGCCCTTCGGCTTTCCGGTCGAGCCGGAGGTATACAGTACGTATGCGAGATTTTTTTCATCGGGGGGTGGAGGGGCCGCGTCCGCCCACGCCGCGTCTCTATTGGAAGCCAACGGCCGGCCCGAATCGAGCCGGACCATCATCGAGGGCAATCGCGTGAGTTTTTCCTCCAGCCCGTGGTGCGTGACGAGGATTGTCATCCTGCTGTTTTCGATCATGTAACTGAGGCGGTTTTCAGGGAAAGACGGATCGAGGGGTACGTAAGCGCCGCCCGCTTTGAGAATCCCGAGGAGTCCAACGACCAAGTCAAGCGAGCGGTCAACCAGCAATCCAACCAAATCGTCAGGCTTAACCCCCAGCCCTTTCAAATGGGCGGCCAGCACGCTCGCGCGCTCATTCAGCTCTCGATAGCTCATCTCCTGAGGTCCAAACGTCAGCGCGGTGCGTTCCGGCGTGCGGGCTGCCTGCGCCTCGAAAAGCTGGTGCAAGCAGGTGTTCTGGTTCTGCCGGACGACCGCCGTATCGTTCCACTCGATGAGGAGTTCCTGGCGCTCGTTCTCCGTGAGCATTGGCATTTCCGAGATTCTTTGGTCCGGGTTGCGCGCAATCGATTCGAGAAGCGTTTGGAAATGCCCGCACATCCGGCGAATCGTCGCGGGGACAAACAGGTCGGTGCTGTATTCGAACATTCCGCGCAATCCGGTGGGGATTTCGGAGAGGGTCAGCGTTATATCGAATTTCGACGTCCCCGTCTGCAGTTCCGGGCTGACGAAAGCTTGCGAAATCTCGGGACCGCTCTCGGGGTTGTGCAGCACGAACATCACTTGAAAGAGCGGCGATTGGCTGGCGTCGCGCTCCGGAGCGAGTTCGGTGACCAGCCGGTCAAAAGGCATGTCCGGGTGCGCGTAAGCCCTCAGGGCGCGATCGCGGACTTGCTGGAGCAGGGAGCGGAACGTGATGCGCTCGTTGAATTGCGCGCGCAAGACTACCGGGTTCAAGAAGTATCCGATCAGATTTTCCGTCTCGCTGCGAGTACGGCCCGAGATCGGCGTTCCCACCAGCATGTCGTCCTGTCCCGCGTAGCGATGCAATAGCGCCATGAAACTCGCGGCCAGGACCATAAACAAAGTGGCTTGCTGCTGGTGGCCGATCGCTTTCAACTGTTCGGACAGGCGCACGGGTAGATCAAAAACTTCCGTCGCGCCGCTAAAGCTCTGGACAGCCGGGCGCGGCTTATCGGTGGGAATTTCGAGCACGAGCGGCGCCCCAGCCAGCTCGCCTTTCCAGTAGGCGGTCTCGCTTTCGAGTAGGTCGCCGCGAATCCAGTCGCGGTGCCAGGACGCAAAATCGGCGTATTGAATCGGCAACTCGGGAAGCGGTGATGGACGGCGGCGCGAGAAGGCTTTGAACAGCTCGCGCACTTCGTGATGGAAGATTTCAATGGACCACTCGTCCGCAATGATGTGGTGAATCACGAGAAGCAGCCCGTGTTCGAGGCCGCTCATGTGAACCGTCACCATTCGGAATGCCGGCGCCTGGGTCAAATCGAAGGGCTGCCTTCCGGTTTCCGTGACCACCCGCTTCCATTCGCTCTCGCGCTCACCGGCATCGAGCGAACTCAAATCCACTTCTCGAAGGGGCAAATCGATGCCAGGAACGACAGTTTGCATGGGCCCGCGGTCGGTATAGGAGAATTTCGTTCGGAGACTCTCATGGCGGCGCACGATTTCCTCGAGCGTCTGCCGCATGGCATTTCCGTTGTAGCGGCCCTCGAAGCGAAGGAAATACACGATGTTGTAGACGGGGCTACCCGGCGCCAATTGGTCGAGAAACCAGAGTTGCTGCTGGGGATAAGAGAGTGGTGAGGGACCTTCGGACTTCCGGCGCTCGATCCGTTGCGATGCTGCGGTCGCACCTTTCAATTCCTCCACGACGGCCGCCAGCTCGGCGATCGTGGGATGCTCGAAGAGCGCCTGCGTCGACAGGTTAAGGTCGAGTGCGTCGCGGATGCGCGAAACGATTTTGATTGCGAGGAGCGAGTGTCCGCCGAGATCGAAAAAGCTGTTGTTCACGCCGGGATCTTCCACACGCAACACCTCCGCCCAAATGGCCGCGAGGGTGTGTTCCGTCTCCGAGCGGGGACCGATCAATTCAGGAACTGCTGATGTGGTTTGTCTCGTGGGAATGGGCAGAGCGTTGCGATCGATCTTGCCGTTGGGAGTGCTCGGTAATTTCTGCATGAGAACGAAGGCCGACGGCACCATATACTCCGGCAAAACCTTCTTCAGGTGCGTGCGTAGGTCGCCGCTGTCCGGCGCGGATCCGGCGCGTGATTCAAAATACGCCACCAGCGTCTTCTCGCCGGGAATGTCTTCTCTCACAACGACAACGCACGGCCCGACGCACTCGTAGCTGCCAAGGACCGTTTCGATTTCATCGAGTTCGATCCGGAATCCTCGCACTTTAACCTGGTTATCAATTCTTCCCATATACTCGACATCGCCGTTTGGCCGGTATCGCACCAGGTCGCCTGTGGCATAGAGCCGCGACCCTGAACTTGGCCCAAAAGGACTGGGGACGAATTTTTCCGCAGTCAGCGTGGGCTGTTTCCAATATCCCTGAGCCAGCCCATCACCGCCGATATACAGTTCACCTGGAACGCCGATCGGCGCCGGCTGTTGTTCTCTGTCGAGTACATAGAGCTGCGTATTCGCGATCGGCCTTCCGATAGATGGATTGCCGTTATCGGCCGATAATTCACAGATCGTCGACCAGATAGTGGTTTCAGTGGGCCCATACACATTCCAGACCCGGCCACGCTCCAGCAGTTGTTCCGCCAAAGCCTTGGGCATGGCTTCCCCGCCGCATACAATCTTCAAGCCTTTTTTTACCTTTCCACCCGGACTCCCCCAGCATCTGCCACGTCGCGGGCGTTGCCTGCATGATCGTCGCGCCCGATTTTTCAATTCTCGCGGCCAAGCGCGCGCCATCGGAAGCCACCTCTCGGCTCACGATCTCGACGCTTGCGCCGGTGATCAACGGCAGAAACAGTTCCAGCCCCGCAATGTCGAACGATATGGTAGACACCGCCAAAAGACGATCGTTGGGATTTGGATCGAGATATTTCGACATGCCTTGTAACAGGTTTGTTAGCGCCCGGTGCGCAATGGCAACGCCTTTCGGCTTCCCAGTCGATCCCGACGTGTAGATCAAATAAGCCAGCGAATCGATGTCCCCGGCCGCCGAAGAAGATGCGTTGGAACCATCTTCGCTCCTGCAATCCTCCAGCATGGCCACGGTGATCGCTGAATCAGGAAGAACTGCGCGCAGGCGCCTTTCCGTCAGGAGCACCGTTGGCTGGGCATCTTCCAGAATGAATGATAGGCGCTGTTTCGGATACGAAGGATCCAGGGGAAGGTACGCAGCGCCGGCTTTCCAAATTCCAAGCATTGCTGCGAGCATTTCGAGCGAGCGCTCAACGCAGATCGCTACTACAGTTCCCGGACCGGCTCCCAGAGTTTTCAGATGGTGCGCGATACGATCTGCTTGCCCGTTTAGTTCCGCATACATCCACGGGCGACTTTCATGAATCGCCGCTACCGCGTTGGGCGTATTTCGGCATTGCGCCTCGAACAAGTGATGAGTACAGACGAGGCTGTAATCCGTGTGTGTCTCATTCCATTCCACCAGCAACTGGCGACGCTCTGGCTCCGTTAATAGCGGTAGCCTCGCAAGTCGCTCGTCGGGGTTCCGGACAATGCCGTCTAGCAATACGCCGAGGTGAGCCAACATGCGATCGATCGTGGCGGGTTCGAAAAGGTTGGTGCTGTATTCAAATACGATTTTCAGCCCCTCGGGCTTCTCCCATGCGAAAAAGGTCAGATCGACCATAGACGTCCTAATTTCAACCTCAAACGGCGTGACTTTAATGCCGGTAAGCTTCAATTCGGTGTGCGGAGCATTCTGGAACGCGAACATCACTTGAAATAAGGGCGTGAATGCCAGGCTTCGCACGGGTCGAATCGCTTCGACGAGCATCTCAAATGGCAGGTCCTGATGCGCCAAGCCGTCAAATACGACCTGGCGCACCTGTTTCACAAATTGCCGAAACGACAGTTCACCGGAAAATCTGGTTCTCAGAGCGATAGTGTTCAGAAACAGCCCTATAAGATTCTGGGTTTCCGGCGTGCGTCCGGCCACGGGCACGCCCACGACCAGGTCTTCCTCTGCCGTGGAGCGAAATAATAAAATCTGGAACGCCGCGAGCAGGGCCATAAATAACGTGACGCCCTCTTTGCGGGCAAACGCATTCAGCGCATCTTTCAGATCCTTGCCAAGAAAAATCGATTGGCGCGCCCCGTTATAAGTCTGTACGGCAGGTCGCTGGCGGTCTGCCGACCAATTCACGAGCGCCGGCGCACCCTGCAAATGACTTTTCCAATAAGTGACGTGCGGCTCGAGCACCTTGCCTTGAAGCGCGTTCCGCTGCCACACCGAATAGTCGCCATATTGAATGGGGAGTTCCGGCAGAGGCGAATCCTTCCGTAGAAAATAGGCGTTGTAGAGCACGCCCATTTCCCGAAGGAACACGCTCATCGACCATCCGCCTTCCGATACGATGTGGTGCATCACCAGCATTAGAACGTGTTCGTCGCGCCTCAGCACAAATAATGTGGCCCTGAGCAGAGGTCCGTGCTGAAGATCGAATGGCGCTCCGCCAAGTTCCGCCGTTTCACGCGCTACCGCTTGCTCGCGCTCGGTTTCGCCGAGATGCTGCAGGTCGCATATGCTCAGCGGCACTTGCAGGGAGGGCGCGACGACTTGCATTGGACGGCCATCAACGAGACTGAAACTGGTCCGTAGAGCCTCGTGCCGTCTCACAATTTCGTTAATCGCTTTTTCCAGGCACTCCACCTGCAACGGGCCTGTTAAACGCGTCGCTTCGGGAACGTTGTAGACGGATTTGCCCGGCTCGAGCTTATCCAAAAACCACAGCCGCTGTTCGGCAAATGACAATGGAAATTTCAGCGTTTCCGGCGGCCCGCTGTGGATGTCGCGCTTTGCAGGCGTACCGGTATGGTCCGCGGATTCGCTTTTAATTGATTGGCGCACGTTTCGCGTCTCCGTTGCCCACGTCGGGGAGTTCCCCGCGAATCGCGGACGGTGTAATTTCGGCTGTCACTTCCTCGGCTAACTTGTGCCAAGTCTTCGCCTCTAGTTTCGCGGCCAGGCCGGCAATCGTCGGGAAATCGAACAGCGCCTGAAGAGGAAGGTCCACGCAAAATTCACGCCGAATAGCGAAGGTGATCTGGACCGCATTGAGGGAGTGGCCGCCCAATTCCTGAAAATGGTCGTTTACCCCAACCTGGTCGATCCGAAGCGCCTCCGACCAGATGGCGGCGAGTTTTTCTTCCAGCGCGTTCCGTGGGGCTTCGTAATGAGAGTCGGGGGACACCCGAGGTTTCGGTAACCGCCGGCGATCGATCTTCCCATTGGGGGTGAGAGGAAACTCTTTGAGGAATACAAACACCGTCGGCGCCAGTTGGGCCGGCAGCTTCGTTTCCAGAAACTGGCGGATTTCGCGCACGGATGGTGGTTGCGTCCCTTGCGCCGTTACATACGCCGCGAGCTCGGGGGCTCCGTCAGCGCCGTCGGTCACCGTGACGATGGCCTGCCGGATTTCTGGATGCGATTCCAGTGTCGCTTCGATCTCGCCCAGCTCGATCCGGTGGCCTCTGATCTTTACTTGATGATCAACCCGCCCGAGAAACTCGAGATCTCTTTCTGGCAAGTAGCGCACCAAATCTCCGGTGCGGTAAAGCCGCGCACCCTCTTCGGGGGAGAACGGATCGGCAATGAATTTCTCAGCCGTAAGTTCCGCCCGGTTTAGATATCCGCGAGCCACCCCGTCTCCGCCTATCAACAATTCGCCCGGATTTCCGTGAGGAACCGGCTCGAGATTTTCGTCAACGATATGGACCGAGGTGTTCGCAATGGGAGATCCGATGGGAACGGGATTCTCCCCGGTTATCAGCCGATGGACCGTCGACCAGATTGTTGTCTCCGTCGGGCCATACATGTTGAAGATTTCTCCGGTAGTGACCCGCTGAAGGTCTTCGGCCAGTGCGTGCGGCAACGCTTCCCCGCCCAGGAGCAGCTTGCGCGTCCATCCCAGCGCTGCAGGGCCGCCGTCTGTCATCAGCAGCATCCTCATCTGCGAAGGCGTGCACTGCAGGTGGGTCACTCCATGGCGCACGATCTGGTCCGGAATGGAATAGCCCGAATGGTCATCAGGAGGGAGGTTGGATCGCTGCATCAACGCACGCAGGTTTTCCAGGCTTCCGAGGACTGCATCGCGCGGTACGCCGAAATCGATCAAGCAGGCTACCTCGTCGACCTTGATGGCTTTCAGCTTTTCTATCAACGGCAGGCACGATTCCGGAGTTCCGAACAATCCGCTGGTCTCGAAGTAACGATGAAAGGCGTGATCAATGAGCGATTCCATGTCCGTCGCGCTCAATTCGCCTCCCTGCAACTCTTCCCCAAGACCCTTCACCACCTGTTTCATCAAATCGACGGATGTCTTCAGATATCGGCAGAAAGGTTCGCGAACTCGTTCGGTAACCTCTTTTGTCGTAGTACCAACGTAAGTGTGCAACATCAGCGTCACGTGGCCCCGCCCTTCGCCGGAATATGCCCTCCGATATGTGGCAATCTTCGCCGCGAGTTCGTCGAGGCTTTGACCGAGCAAATGGGTCAGTAAGTTAGCGCCTGTCTCGCCGGCCATCTGAAAGGTACCCGGATCCCCGCTTGCTGTGACCCACACTGGCAATTCCCGCTGCACCGGATGGGGCAGGATGCAAACCGGCACTTCTCCCCCAGTGCCGCGGCGGCGCTGAATTGTCTCTCCCCGCCAAAGAGCGCGAACAGTCTGAATATCGCGGAACATGATTTTCTTTCGCTCCGCATAATTCTGCGGGGCAAAAACGAAATCTTTATCGTGCCAGCCCGAGGCAAACGACACCCCCGCGCGCCCTTGCGAAAGGTTATCCACCACCGACCATTCTTCGGCCACGCGCAGCGGATCGTGCAGCGGCAGCACCACGCTGCCGGCCCGGATCTTTACGCGTTTCGTGATCATCGCCAGCGCTGCGCTGGTAAGCGACGGATTCGGAAACATTCCACCGAATGCGTGAAAGTGCCGTTCCGGACTCCATACCGCCGTGAACCCGTTTGCATCCGCAAATTTGGCACCTTCGATCAATAGCTGATACTTGTCCCCACCAAGTTCTTCGTCACCTGCAAAATAGAACAAGCTGAACTCCATCGTCTTTCTGGGCAAAGCGACGGCCGAAGAAGCTCGTTCAGTGCCTTTGCCCTCTTCCCCATGAATGACCACCTGAAATCCGCGAGCCAGCGTCCAGAACAGCTCCAGCACGGAAATGTCAAACGAGATGCTGGTCACCGCCAGCCAAACGCCGGGTTCAGCGCCGATCTTGCGGTCCATGCCCGTGAAAAAGTTGACCACATTGCGATGAGTCACCATCACGCCCTTAGGTTTACCCGTCGAACCGGATGTGTAGATCACGTACGCGAGGTTATTCGACCGTACATCGCTCGAGGGGCATTCCGCGCTAAACGTGCTAAGCGATTCCCATTCCGCGTCAATCTCCACCACCTCCGCGGAGTGGCCGATGAAACCGCCGGCCAAGCGGTGCTGGGTGATGATCACAGCCACCCGCGCGTCTTCCAATATGAACGCGGTCCTCTCGCGCGGGTAAGCGGGGTCGATCGGCAAGTACGCGCCGCCGGCCTTCAGGACGCCAAGCAGCGCCACCATCATCTCCAGTGAACGTTCCATGGAGATCGCCACCAGCGTGTCGGGACCAACGCCAAGCCGTTGCAGCCGATGCGCAAGCCGGTTGGCGCGAGTAGACAACTCGCGGTAGGTCAAGCGCGCGTCTCGGAACACCACCGCCACCGCCTCGGGCGTGCGCGCCACCTGTTCCTCAAACAACTCATGAATGCACCGATCACTTCGATATGCGATCCGCGCCTCCGTCTGCTGGATAGACACCTCACGCAAGCTCATTACCCCCCCTCTGGACGTGCACCTGCGCTTTCCGGCGTCGAATCAACACATTCTCCACAAACAAACAATCGATGCCCGTGTTCAGGAATGTTTCGACGGCTTCCCTCGGAGTATTCACAATCGGCTGTCCCTTAACGTTGAAGCTCGTGTTAAGGACCATCTCTTTGCCCGTAGTTTTGCCCACCGTTTGAAGAAGGACGTGAAACGGCTCGTTGTCGTCCGCAGAGACGGTTTGCACCCGAGCCGAGCCGTTCACATGCGTGATCGCGGGCAATTGCGAGCGATATTCTTCCCGCACGTCGACGGTCATGATCATGTATGGCAGGTCGGTACCTGGCGGAACATTAAACCAGACGTGTACTTGCTCGAGCGATACAGCGGGAGCGAATGGACGAAATGCTTCGCGCTTCTTCACCATGGCGTTGATGCGGTCGCGCATCTCCGGATGGCCCGGATCGGCCAGAATGCTGCGATTTCCCAGGGCGCGGGGGCCAAACTCCATCCTCCCGCGATACCATCCAATCACCTGGCCTTCCGCAATCAACTTTGCCGCCTCGCTGCACGTCTCCTCTAGGCTGCCGTACTCCAACGCTTCGATGTGGTCTTGGAATTCGTCCAATGCACGCACGATTACATCAGCGGAATAGGAAGGGCCGAAAAGAGGGACTGGGGAGCGTTCGTTCCGGACTTCTCCGGCGCACGCTGCCCTGTACAACGCAGCGCCTAAGGCCGTTCCATCATCGCCTGCTGCGGGCTGAACATAGATGTCCTCCGCCGACCCTGAACGAAGCAGTTTCCCATTGGCCGTGCAGTTGAGCGCAACCCCGCCGGCCAAAGCCACTCGCTTCAGGCCAGTTGCCACACTGAAATTCGAACAGAGGTGAAGCACGACCCGCTCCAGGCACTCTTGAAGCGCAGCGGCTATGTCGCAGTGGTCTTCAGTGATCTCATCTTCCGGACGCCGGCGCTTGACTAGATTCTCGTCCAAATACTCGCGTGTACTGAGATAGGTCTCCCGGGCATCTCTGGTCCTGTTAAGCCCTAGTATCGGAATGCGAAAATCGCCGCCCTTTCTCAACTGCACCGTTTGTTCGAAAAAAGGGCGATACCGTTCCGGCCTTCCATACGGCGCTAGACCCATGATTTTGTACTCGTCGGCGTTGAAATCGAACCCCAGGTGGAAGGTCACCAACGAGTAGAGAATGCCTATTGAATCCGTGGCGGGAATCTCGTGGAGAAGGCTTATTCCGTTAGGACCAGCGTAATAGGCTGACACGCCCTGGACCTCGCCCATAGCGTCGATCACCAGGACCAGGCACTCATCCCAACCCGAAGTAAAAAAAGCGCTTGCAGCGTGAGCCAGGTGATGACTCACCCCGTGTACGTGCTCCGGGGGGAATCCCGGCAGGCTGCGGCTGACATGCGCCAGCAGAGCCTCTCTGGAAAACACTTCGCTATACAACTTCGCGGTCGTCGGATCGAGTGAGTACATCTCCCTATACGGGGTGAAATCGAACCCGTGGGCGATTTCATTCACATCGTGCAGCGTCAGTCCCGCTTCACGCAGACACCATGAAATCGAGCAGACTGGAAAATCTCCGGTGTGCTTCTTGCGGCTGAACCGCTCTTCCGCGCAAGCCGCTACGACCCGGCCATCTACGGCCAAAGCCGCGGCGGAGTCAAATCCCTGCGAGATGCGGTATTCCCGGTCTTCGAGGCCGGGCCAATGAGCTTTCTTGAAGCCCACGGCGTTGCCAAGTCCACTTATGCCGATGATGTTCACTGAATATCCGCTCTCGGGCGGCAGGATCTATGTTTCTGAACCGAGATATCCCCATGATTAGAGAGGGCAGGTCAGATTCCACACCTCTCTTTATTAGGTAACGTGCGATTGATCAATTCCACATCCCTCGCCAATGGCCAAGTTTGTGGGAAAAAATGACTTAGTACGCGATAAGTCTTTCTCCTGAATTTGTATCCGCCAGTATACGGAGGAAATAGGTGGTAAAAGATTACAGTGAATTTCTAGAGATTTTCCCTCGTCGGAAGCGTTTGACCCGCACCCTTTGCCTATTGCCTACGCTCACTTGCTTCCTGTCATTGATGGCGGAATTCTGGTTCGTGTTCGCGCCGATAGATTGCGTACTGGCACGTACGGTGGGACCGGGCGAACGGTGTCTCGAGTGCTGGGAAGCGTTTGATCCTTCGCGCTCGTGGGTATTGAACGAGACGGACCGTGGAAATGGGTCCCCGAGCCATCGCCGTTCACGTCCAATCGGCTGGCCAACCACCGAAACTGGTCTGACGGCATGGGCACGACCGCTGAAGTCTAGGAGCGTTCCAGGGAAATGAACATCAGGTTTTTTCTGTACTCCGACGCGAACAAGGGGGTACTCATCTCCGCGTGGCATTGAGTACCGTAAATCGGCAGCGCGTCCCGCGTGATGCGCGGTCCATGATCGCAGAGGCAAACGCTCGCGGCGAACCTTCCGAACTGAGGCGAAAAAGGAAACAACCAATCGCGACGGACAAAGCGCCCAACAGCACACATGGAAAAGTTGGGTGGTCACGCCAGAAGGTTGTGGTGAGCGCAAGCATCTGAACTTCACCTTGGCGAGTAACATTCCGATAATCCCGGACTTATGGGGACTTGGACACTATCGCCAGATCGGAATCACCCCCGAGGAGACCGGATCTAAAGCGTACTTGTTTACATTAATGCCAATACCATACTCAATCTGAGCAATGGTTTGCGCAGTTCGGATCCCGCCAAATGGTTTCCCCCACGTATTTAAGAAGATATCTCCTTGCGTGTTTGGCTTTCCGTTTGCACCGACAGTTTGCTGCTTAGTCATCTAAATCGAATTCGCCGGGGAAAGGGCGAGCGATGTGGGACAAGCGCGATTGGGAGCAGTTCTTTGACAAAGCGCAGCTCGGTTGGCAGCGGCATCCTCCCCCTTGGCCAGTGGCTCCCTCTGGCGCAAACCGTGTCCTGCCAGTGGTCGGGTTCAGTCTCTTGGAACTCGACGACGCCGGGATTAATTCCCGAGTCGCTGAACGCTTGGGCTTGCCTGTGGACGCCGCACGCATCGGAGCGTACACCCCGAACGTTTTGGCACTGCGCGCCTTTGTACGCTTGGCCCGGCGGCCGAACTGAGGGTCAGCGATCAGGCCGGCGACTTTGTCGCGCTTTGGGTAGCAACATTTTATTCAAAATTGGCGTCAAGCAATCGACATTCGCCTCCGTTCTTCTGTCTCACCCCCCGGCCCCGGGCTTCCTCCCCCTGACGAGCCCGGGGTCACCTTTGTTCAACTCATTTTGTGTCAGTGGGGCTACGAATGCGTCTCCCTGAATGCGGCGGAATTATCGGTTGAATCTCCGAGATGTGAACAATCACATCAAAGATGCCTGATTGGGCTGGGTATTACTTAACTGTTGCGTCCGCAGCGACACCCTTAGCGTGGGGTAATCGAAGAATGGGCATTCTAGTGATGAGCGTCTTAGCGGCGTGGTTCCTGGTTGCGGTGGTGACAGGTCTGGCACTGGGAGCAATGATCCGTAAAGCCGACCGCATCCACAAGGACGAGTTCCCGACTGGCTTGTTTTTGACCCTTGAAGCACTGCAGCATTCTAGCCCGCTGAATCACAACGCAACGGAACTTGGACTAGGTAGCGTTCCACCCGAGAAGCGCGATTATCGGAACGCGTGTGGATCACGGTTTGAACGCCGAAATGTCTACAGTATTCGCCCCATTGATTGCCCCCAGCGGTGGGAGTAGGTTGGCCCCGACTAAAAACGATAATGACATCCCACACCCGGGGCCGGATCACCACATTCGGCCCCTTCTCAATTTCAAGACATGCGCGAAGCCGATTCCACCTGACTATCGGAAGGTGGCCAATCTTACTTGCTGACAAGAGGCTAGTCCGACCTGCCCGATTTTGGAGCTGCCCCCGCGACGTCTTTGCAGACCATCCGGCATGCAAATCCGGCTATTACGATTGAAAGCCCGATCACGATAAACGTCGCATACAACACAATTAAACCCGAGAACGAAGCGTCAGGCATTTTGCGGCGTATAGCGAGTGCGGCGAGGGTTGCAGGGGAAATGAGCGCAAGGTAGGAAAGCATTGCAACCATGACTCCAAACAAAATGATCTCGGCTTGGACTCGAATTTTCATCTCCCCTAATCGTTAATCCGTGACTCGTTGACGCCGACAGTTACTGTGCCGCGCAAGTTACTGCTGCCCTAAGTGACTGTCAAGAATCAGTACTGCCAGTATTGCCTCTCGCCAAGTCCTGAGAAACGGGATTATCGCCAAGTGGGAATCCCGGCGATTCCCAGTGTCCGGGAAGCCGACTTATTCTTCTCAGGATTTGTAGGGGTTATGGGTTCAAATCCGGAGCAGCTAGACATGGAACAATTGTCCGGGGAAGGCAGCAGTAGCAAAGTGAAGGCGGACTATTACTCGCGATTCTGTTCCTCTGTAGTTATTGTATGTACAAGTAAATATGGCGGCGATTCAGCGCCAGCCGAGGGCTGGAGCGACGGTAGTCAGAATTGCCTCCATGACATGCGCATTGTAGGCAACACCTAGTTGATTCGGAATGGTTAGCAACAGCGTGTCAGCCTCCTCGATCGCCTCGTCTTTCCTGAGCTGCTCGATGAGAATATCTGGCTCGGCAGCGTAGCTGCGACCGAAGATCGCCCGTGTATTTTCGTCAAGGAACCCGATTTTGTCCTCTTCCTGAGAGCCTCGGCCGAAATAGCGACGGTCATGGTCATCAAGCAACGCAAAAATACTCCGGCTAACGGAAATGCGCGGAGTACGCGTGTGACCGGCATTCTTCCAGGCTGTGCGAAAGGCGTGAATCTGCGCGGCCTGTTGGATGTGGAGCGATTCGCCGGTCTCGTCGAATTTGAGGGTTGACGTCTGCAGGTTCATTCCTAGCTTGGCGGCCCATGCTGCTGTCGCGTTGGAAGCAGACCCCCACCAAATTCGATCACGCAACGTCGCAGAGTATGGCTCAAGACGTAGGAGTCCCGGAGGATTCGTAAACATTGGACGTGGGTTAGGCTGAGCGAAGCCCTTTCCGCGTAGCAACTCAAGAAATGCTTCGGCATGTCTTCGGCCCATACCTGCATCGTCCTCGCCTTCGATCGGGTGGTAGCCAAAATAGCGCCAACCATCGATGACTTGCTCGGGGGAACCGCGGCTGATTCCCAACTGCAGTCGGCCGCCAGAGATTAGATCCGCAGCCCCGGCGTCCTCCGCCATGTAATGAGGATTCTCATACCTCATATCGATAACCGCGGTGCCAATCTCAATCTTTCGGGTCTTAGCACCCACCGCCGCGAGTAGTGGAAAAGGTGATGCTAGTTGCTGCGCGAAGTGATGAACACGAAAGTAGGCTCCGTCCATTCCCAGGCGCTCGGCCTCCACGGCGAGGTCAATGGACTGCAGGAGCGCGTCGGTCCCCGATTGCGTTCGTGACTGCGGTGAAGGTGCCCAATGACCGAATGAGAGGAAGCCAATTTTCTTCATGGAATATAAGTCTCCCATATCGTTGATATGGCTGTGCGTCGTTTCTCTGCATCGCGCTCACCGACCCAAGTCCTGAGAAACGGGATTGGTGTTCATGACGCAACGGAGACGAGTGAGGCTTTCCGCGACGCAGGCGCCGCATTCAGATAATCCCGCTTGTCGGACTTGGCATATCCGCCGCAATAGTGGCCTCTCCTTTTTCCAGTCGACCTGCCCAAATGATCAGGTATTGGGTGAGAAAGCCTATACCTTTTCGACGTTGCCGCGCTTCCGCGCCCTCGCCTAGAGTAAGTACTCGCTGGCCCCTTCCGGGCCAAATCAATCAGGGGATCGAATGGTGGAGGCAAAATATGTTAACAAAGCAGGCGCAACCTGAACCGGCAGGCTCGTCTCCGGCGCTATGGTCGAAATCTCCAGTGGGACCTCTAAACGCAACCGGTTCTGTAAACCCGAATAGCCCTACGGCTTGCCTAGGCGCAACTCTCACGATTCACGGAGAGATCACGAGCGAAGAAGATTTGCAAATCGACGGCAAAGTTCGGGGTGCGATCTCGCTTCAAGGTCGAAGGTTAACCGTAGGACGCACCGCTGAGTTGAATTCCGAAGTCACTGCAGGCGAAATCATCGTCTACGGTAAGCTGACGGGCAATCTTTTTGCTCGCGATCGAGTCGAGATTAAGAAGGATGGCTCGGTGATCGGCGATGTTATAACGACTCGGGTCAGTATCGAGGATGGCGCTGATTTCAAGGGCCGCATGGAAATTGATCGACCCAAGCCATAAACGCGAATGCACTTCTCATTGCACAAAAGGCCGGGCAAACCAGAGCTTGTTTCAATCTGTGACAGAGTTTCAACGAAGCTACAATTCCGAAGCCTCGCGCACGCGGGGCCTTCAGAAATTAAGAAGGGCCGAATAGGGTGTGTATCCGGCCCCGGGGTGCGGGGAAGCGACGTTCCCCTTTTGAGTGGGCCAAACCTAAGTCCTCATTGCTAAGAGCTGCGAACAAGCAAATCCTGGTCGTAAGCCCCTTCTCAAAACACTAATGGCTTAATGCGTGAGTCTCTGACAAGGCGACAAATGCCAGCGGCAGTTGGAGCGGAGAACTAGTTTGACCCCCAGACAAGGATCCCTCTTGACGAATATATCTCCAAATCAAGTCACCAAGAAACTGTCCCTGCGAATTTCTAGCCCCGTGCGACATTGGGTGCCAAATCCCTGTATTCTTCTCTAAAATATTCGCCTTGAAATCCCAGAATCATCTCAGCTCGGTGGTTGCGGCCAAGCCCTGCGAATCACCATCACAGATAGGCTGCTTTTCGGCACCGCGATCTGGCAATTAAACTTAGGTTTGATACAGTTCCAGGATAGCCGCTGGGCGGTGATCGATGGCGAAAGAGAGACACTGGCATGCCTTTTCGATTCGCGTTTGCCTGCTCGTGAGCTTGCTATTCTGTATATATTTGTGTGCGAGAAGGGCGGTGGGCGCCTGGAGTTTTCGGCAAGGCTCGCCGGATGCCATTCAATCCGCGATGAGGTGGGATCCAGCTAACGCGGAATACTATGACACCTTAGGAACCGCCATGCACCTGTACGCAGATGGCGGAAACTCCGAGGAAATTATCCACCTATATATGAGCGCTACACGTCTGAGCCCGTACGATGCGCAGTTCAGGGCCGATCTGGCTGACGGGTACGACTGGGCGGGAAGATCCGATGAAGCTCTTGAGGCTTTCCAGCAGGCGCTGCGTCTTTTTCCAAATTCACCTGAGATCAATTGGAGGTTGGCCAATTTCTATGTCCGAGCGGGCCGGATTTCGGATGCACTTCGCACTATGCGGATGGTCCTTTTGGAAGACGGCACGGCATCGCGCAAAGTCTTCACGCTTGCGACGAAGGCGGTTCCAGACAAAAAAGCCATTCTGGACATGCTTCCGCCTCAAGGGCCAATCCTCTTCGACTACCTTAATTTCCGGATTGAGAGGGCTGACATCGCCGGCGCTGAAGAGGTTTGGGCACGTCTTCTCCAACAAAACCTGCCTTTTGATCTACGTGAGGCCCTTCCTTATTTCGACGCGCTGATCCAATACAAAGATGTGTCACGTCTGCCGGGGTCCTGGGCTACGCTGGCCCAACGATTTCCAGCGCAAATACAGGGGCTCGCGCCCGGTATGAATCTGATCACAAATGGCGGTTTTGAATTCGACATTCTCAATGGCGGATTGGATTGGCGTGTTATCCCCACCGAGGGGGCAGTTGTCGATCCCTCTTCCTCCAGCGCTTTTGAGGGCAGACGTGCCCTTCGAATCGCCTTCGATGGGTCGCGCAACATCGATTTCGGCCACGTTTTTCAATACGTGCCGGTTCAACCGAACACGCGGTACCGGTTTTCCATTCAGGTCCGCGCGCAGGGCATCACGACGGATAGCGGGCCAAGATTGCAACTGTGCGATGCCTACAATGTTGGCCAAGTCTTCGCGTCGACGGAAAACCTCCTGGGCACCTCGAATTGGTCGGAAGAGGACGCTGAATTTAAAACTCGTTCCGATACGCGTTTGCTGCTCGTGCGAGTAGTCCGGCCTGCCAGCGCCAGGCTGGATAACCAGATCGCGGGGACGGAGTGGATTGATGGTGTTAGTCTGAAAGCTGAGTGAAGGTTAATTAGTAGTCTTTATTTATTTGCACGATCGCTCCCTCCTCGGAAAGAAGTGGTCCTCTTTTTTCTCCACCTAACTTTCACCTCGGGCCGTATCAGGGTTTTCCCTGATTGAATGCACTAGGGGGCCGGACTAGCATGCGGGTGGCCTGTGAGGTGTGCCGGGGACTATACGCCGTGCCAGGTGAAGGCTGATTCGAGGACCCCTGACGGTTATGAGTGAATCGTTTGGAGAACGGTCCACATGAGCGGGGATTACGGCCGCACAAAAGTCTTATTCGTTTGCTTAGGGAATGCCTGCCGCAGTCCCATGGCCGAGGCGATTGCGCGCCTGGATGCATATGATGTGATCGAAGCGTTCAGTGCAGGCCTGACTCCGATTGGCCATCTGGCTGGGATGACCAAACAAATACTTCTAAAAAATGGATATTCAGTGGAACGGTTGGAATCGAAAGGGATTTCAGCAGAAATTTGGGAACAGTCGGATATTGTCATCAACATGAGCGGGCGCCCCCTGGAACGGGCGTCTATCGAAAATTCCAAAGTCGAAGATTGGGAAATCAAAGATCCGTTTGGCGGCCACCGCAGCGATTATCAGCTAGCGTTCGAGAGGATTCGGTTGCGCGTGACAGAATTGGCTGCGAGATGCAGGAAGGAACACGCCCCGGTTGGAAGCGGCGAGCGCCGCGCACAACCGCGGATGTGCCTCGCTTCG
>Ga0207037_10237_pt1 | contig 17491 bp, 13 predicted proteins | sample Alteio_BWMinCont_75_FD_153268 | JGI IMG/M metagenome (GOLD analysis project Ga0207037, IMG submission 153268) | Enriched cells from forest soil in Barre Woods Harvard Forest LTER site, Petersham, Massachusetts, United States -... | ecosystem: Environmental > Terrestrial > Soil > Temperate forest >... | reverse complement strand
CCGCTGGCTTTGCCGGTCACAACGAACTGATATTTGTACTTCGAATCACCGATGGTAGCAGCGGCAAGCTGTACACACTGATACGCCGGCAGCACAACCGTGACAATCGTTGCACAGTTTGCAGAGGTCACCTGAACGGTCGTATTTCCGGGCAAACTCACATAGACCGTAACCTTTGCTGTGTAACTACCACCCACAGTGTAAGTATGTTGCACTGATGTCGCCGTGCTGCTTTCGGTATCGCTCGTACCATCACCAAAGTCGTACACCACTTTGGTGATATTCGCGTAGTTGCTGGCGCTGGCGCTAGTAGTGAACTTGAACGTACCAGGGCTACCACTGACAGGCTGTTGAGTTAACAAATTACAGCTATAGTTTGGCACATTAGGCGTACCAAATTCGGGGTTACCGCAGCTGGTCAGCACCGCAAATTGCATCACGCCTTTATCGTTAAACATCACCATAACAGGAATGCTATCGTGACCAAAGGCCTGCTGATTGGTGTTGCCGTAGAACGTCCCAGCGCCTGCTATTGAAGTCGTAAAATAACCGCTTCCCTGAAATGAAGCAAGACGCCCGATACTCTGTGCACCAGTGGCAACTGTTTGACCGTCAACAACGATCGTACCGTTTTTGTAAGCCGTCCCTGGACGTGCCGAGCTAACAAATCGATCATAGTCAGCGGGTTCTAAGCCGTAGTGCGCATAGATTGCCTGCAAATCGTGGTGGCCATTCAAACTATCATTGGCACGAACTTTGGTAATAAAATCGCTAGCGCCGCTAAAACCACAACTAATAATCGCGTTATTGTCGCAGTCTTGTGCAGCACTAACTTTTGGCGTGGCAACGCCAAAGAATAAACTAGCGACACCAATTGCCAGCACCAAGCCAAGTACTTGTCGCTGCTTGCTCACCAAAAGTCCGGTTAAAAGTCCTGTGATACGTTTCGTGACATTTTCCTTTATGTATACTTAGGCCGTTATTTTAACTTATCATCTTGAACATAACACTTTTTTGTAATTATTGTCAAGGTCACGTCGCTTACATACATGAAAAGACCCCCTTATTGCTAAGGAGGTCTTTTCGGAGAATTTGTTTTTAGGAGCGGTCAGTCATGCTCGTTGAAACTAGTTGCATCGTAGCACACACTTGCGCGTAATGCTACTGCTTATCCGTGGAGTATGTAGCCAGAACACGTTAACTTCTAAGGTGTTTCTACCCTGTTGTCACTTTATCCACAATGTTAACTCCGCAAGCTCTCAATAAGCCAGCCACTTTTCCATTAACCCCTTTAGCGCACCGTGCCGTAGTCTTTACGATATACATAGACATATGTTGCACTGTCACCGTCACCGCCACCACCTGTGCCGCCATCAAAACCAGCGTTTAATAGCGCTGATTCCACGGCTCGTGAGTGACTGACATCAAGCGCCGGCGCATGATACTACGCACCATTTGTACGATGTACGTTGTGGTAGCCAAATAATCGGTCCTCTACATCGTTGGTAATGCCGACATACCAGTTTGCTAAATTACTTGCCCCCATATACGCTAAGATTTCTTGGTATATTTGTTGTGCTGTCATTTCTTATAGCCTCTTCTCGCTCTTTAATGACCCTCTGCGACACAAGCGACCCGTCGCCTCGACCTTGTGGTTTGTGTTCCGATTTCACTGGCACACATCACTAATCGGAGCATACCATATAGTTACTTATTTATACACAAATATTGACTAAATTTGTATCATAGCTTATACTTTATAATAGAAGAAAAACAACGAAAGGGCTGCTATGGATTTCGGATCTACAATAGCAAAGTTGCGAAAGAACGCTGGACTGAGCCAGCAGGATGTTGCAGATGGGCTGGAAATGGCACGCGCAACGTATGCCAGTATTGAAAGTGGCCGCCGTCAGCCAGATTTGCCGGCCATACGCCGGATTGCTGAGTTCTACCAAATTGCGCCAAGTGATTTAGTAAATGGCGCGGTGGAGCCTAATCGTCCAGTCGAGCCTCACCTATTCCATGAACAGCGAGAGGATATTAAGCCTCGCGAGATTAACCCAACAGTTAAGCCCGAGAAACTACGCGAAGTGCTGGCGTATGTGCTCGAAAAGGTTGGCGCTAAACCAAATGTTGGTGAAACGGTGCTCTACAAACTACTATATTTCATCGACTTTGACTACTACGAAAAAGAGGGTAAATCCATTACCGGCCTTACGTACATTCACAACCACTTCGGCCCATCGCCAGTTGCCGACTTCCAGAGCGTAGTTGAGGGCATGAAAGCAAAGGGCGAACTCGAAGTAGTTGAAACAAAATATTTCAAGAATACTCAGAAGAAATACCTACCAGCCAAGCAAGTACCATTCGACGAACTATCCGCGCGAGAGCTTGAACATATCAATGAGACATTAGCTCGCTTAAGTGATAAAACCGCGCGAGAGCTTACCGAATTATCACACTATGACACGCCATGGGTGGTGGCGCGTCAGGGCAAGCCGCTTGATTACCGCGATACATTCTATCGCACCAAATTAACAGCTGTCACCGAGCCGGAAGATGAACTTTAACGAGAGTCCGGAGTTCCAAAAGGACGTTAAGGCACTCGGCAAGAAAGTGCGAACACTCCAATTAGATATTGAGCGCGTACGTGCTCGCATAGAGCCTCTGTATATTCCGGTCAAAGACGTAGATATACAAACCTACCGTAGCCTGTTTTTCAGTGGCAGTGTTGCCACTATCTTGCACAAGACTGATACCCACGAAATTATAAAAATGCGCTTGGATACCGACACTCGCACCATGCAGAGCAAGCTGCGGCTTGTGTTTGTGGCAGTGGTAAGTTCAGAGACAGTGACGTTTATAGAACTCTACGCCAAGAACGATAAAAACCGCGAAGACCAACGGCGCCTTCAGCAGTATCTTGGATAAATTGATACTAAAGCATACTCGAGCACTGACCTACTGTAGCAAAAAAATAAGACCCTCTATTTTGGAGGGTCTTATTAAGTTGAGCGGTCAGTCAGACCTACGTGTCTTGGCTACACAGTCGTCGCTTATCCACAGGATTGTTACTGGCGGCTCAAGCGGCGGCCAAGGAACAAGCGGTGGGCGATGGTACCGATGATGACAGCGGCACCGAACAGTCCGACGACACTACCTGCACCAGTGTTTGGCAGCACGGTTGGTGCTGCGGGGGTGGTTGGTGTAACAGGAGCTGCGGGGGTTGGAGGGGTTACAGGAGGTGGCGTTGTGTAGCTAACGGTTTGGACACAATTTGCGCCACCGGCAGTTGCGTCGGCGCTTTGGCCAGGTACCGTGAAGTGCGCAACAGCAGTAATCGTGTAGCTACCGTCGGCAGCGTACTGGTGCTGTTGACCAATCACTGTGTTGGCGGTAAGCGGCGTTGTACCGTCACCCCAGTCGACAACTACATTCTTCAGGGTTGCAGCGCTGTTGCTTGTTGAAGCATTGAAGCTACCAACAGTTACGAGATGGTTGTCACCCTTGCTGACTGTAAACAGGTTACAAGTGTAGGTAAAGCACTGGCTGCTGCCGGCAGGAACGCCAGGCTTACATTCAGGCCGCTGAACAGACACTTGCTTGGCACAGGCTGCTGAGGTTGCAGTAACAACTGCACCAGAAGCATCCTTACCGCTGACCGTGACACTACTCAACCAAGTACCAGGTTGGTATGTGTGAGTCGTTGAGGCAGTCGTGTTAGCAGTGGTAACTGTTGCAGGTGTCGTGCTATCACCGAAGTTAAAGACGTATGAGGTAATTGTTGCACGAACAGCGCTGGCGTTAGCCGTAAAGGTGTACAGCTGTGCACCGGTCTGCGCGTCGGCGGTAGCACCAGTGGTGTCCAATGAGACACAAGTTAGGACTGCAGGCAGCGGACTAACCGTGACTGGCTTCATACAGTTTGCTGAACTGACTGTCTTGGTTTCACCAACGTTGGTGAGTACCGTGACCGAGGCGCCGGCATTGTAGGTACCAGGAGCGTAGGTGTGTGTCGTACTAATGGTGTTTTCGCCGTTTGCAACTGCTATAACTTGTGCAGCAGTACCGTCACCGAAGTTAAAGCTGTAACTCTTTATCGTGGCGTTTGTTGCACTAGCGTTGGCAGTTAAGGTGTAGGTAGCGTTACCGGTCTGTTGGTCAACTGTACCAGGAGTAAGCGTCAAGAGGTCACAGCTGTAAACTGGTGGGTTCGGGTTACAGTTTGGCTTAGTGATGGTTACATCACTGTAATCACTTGTATCGGCAGGTGTTTCGTCGCTGTGCGTGTGGCCGATGTTACGGATATCGACGCTGCAGCCCGTAAAGTCATCAAGTGCCGTGGTGTCGTAGTAAACATTGTAGCCACCGCCAGGTGCAAGGCCACCAAAGTTAACATATTTGTTAAACAGATCCGTGTCGCTCTGAGTAATTTTTTGGACAGTGCCGTCTCTGGCAACATACTGCCATTTAACCGAGCCAGGAACAACCTTCAAGTGAGGTGGCAATTGATCGTAGACAACAGAGTTATCTAAGTTCGTAGTACCGGTGTCGCTGACTGTCAAAGCCCAGTGTTCTTGGTCGCCAGGAGCAACTGACATGTTCTTAACATACGAGGTGCCATCGCCAGCAATTGGGCGAACCTGCTTCTTAATACTGATCTTAGGTGTGTTGATCTTTACTTTGATTTCGACAAACGCTTGGTAGTTGAAACAACCTGGCAAGACGCCGTTCATGTCCTGGTAACCAATTGGGGCACCAGTAGTTACAATACTGTCATTGATAGGTGCGCCACCTTGGTGAGCGCCGTTATAGATAACTGCAGAACCAGGTACGTAGCTAATTGAGAAGGCTTGGCCGTCGTTCAGTTCTGCCGTATCAGTAACTTCAGCAGGAGAACCAGGTGCTGGGTTACTAATGTCTAAGTAGCTGCGAGCACGCAAGTTCTTTTCGGTACCAGTTGGCAAGGTAATACGAATCGTTGCACCCTTGGCAACACTGATGCCGTCGGTACCGTTGCCATTGAGGTTCTGGTTACCGTTGTTGTGGATGTAGGTACGAAGGATAACTTCGTTGTCGCTTGAGCCATTGCTGGCAACATTTGGCAACACATCCTTAAAGCTGGTTGTGTTGTTGTCTAGGCTGGCATCAAAGAACGCGCGTTCGTCACCGTAGTATGGCGTGTTAATGAACGAGTTCAAGACAGGTCCGTTCAGCGAGCCACAACGGCCGTGGTCGTAGCCTGGGTCATTGGGGTTGGCACAGTTGGAACTATCGCTACCCTTGTTGTAGTCGAAGGTTGGACGATTAGCTGGCGTATAACCGGCCAATGCAATCGCGCCACTCAGGCTAGTAGCTACCAGCACAATGCTGGCAAACATCTTAACTTTAGTAGATTTTCGAGCAAGTTTTTGTGATATGGTTTGTAGTAATTTCATGATCTATACCTTTCTTACTCTTAATCTACCGTTGGTGCTACTGATGGCTGATATGATGGGGGCTGCTTGGTCGGCGCTGTGGGCGCAGTGCCTGGCGTCGACTCGCCTCCGCTTGGTGTTGACCTAGGGTTTTCCTCCGGTGTAGATGAGCGGGGAGCTGACGGCGTTACTTCTGGTGTTGTTGGATGAGCCGATGGGCTGTTTGGATCATCGGTTGGGTTGTAGCCGTCACCAGGATTGTCGTTGATGGCACCTGATTCTGGTGAGCCACCAGCGCCTGGCTGCGTGTGTGGACCAGGCAATGGAACAGCCTTTTTAGGAGGAATGTACGGGGCGGTTGTCGATGGCGTTGGGCTTGGAGCTGAGGTTGGTGTTGGGCTCTCCGAAGGTGTCACCGGTGGCTTAGTGGGGATAACACGGATTGGGTTGTGACAACCATTGGCGTACTCCGTCACAAAGTAAGCGTGGAATGTCTTGCCATTTATAGTCTGCATACCGCGATCAAGAATCTCGGTTACAGGCTGACCATCTTCATTGCGATTTACTACCTTCTCGTAGGCAGCCAAACCATCGGCGTCCAAATATCGTCCTAGGACGTGGGTTGTTACCTTAGTAGTAATATTGCCGGCTACATGAATAGGAACCTGGTTACCATTACCATCATCACAGGTAAAGTTAACGTAGCTGTGATCCTCGTTCAGTTCCACCGAGAAGAGTTGGTGCATAGCCGTATTAAGGTCTGCCGAACCCTGAACCTGAGCAGATGCAGGCGTGTTTGGGTTGGTGATACTAAACTGTGCCAGTACTTGCTCGGCCGCTTCACCATTACCCCACGTTGGGTCATTCACAAAGTCTCCAAGATTCTTGACGAGCTCTGGCGTATTGTTTAAGAAACCAATCTGTGAACTGGCGTTAAAGCTAGGGCCAGTTTCCAGCGTATCGGTTTCGCCACAGTCAAAGCCACCATGTAATAATTCGTTGTCGCTAACCAGGGCATTTGGACCAATTGGAGTAATCGTACGACTTACGGAAGGAGAAGTTCGGACGTGAGGTGCTGCATTTGCAGAAGAATGATCATGCCCAAGCATAGTAGCGGCAGTAAGAGCTATAACTCCGAGCGCACCCGCAGCCTTAAAATAACCACTCCTCAGGACTTCCTTCACACTACGCTGTTCAGGAGCGTGTTGTGCAGGGCGACCGTTTTTGCGTGCACGAGCAGCAGCAAGAGAAGAGACGTTAAAAGAAACAGACGGAGTAAAATCGGGTGCATCGGTAATAACTGGCACAACGTCCGGTGTTGCAATAACATCGTCCGAGATAGGCGCAAAATCAGGTGTAAAAACCTGTGCTTCAGATACAATAGCAGTTTGCTGTTCTAACGCAGCGACTTGCTCTGCCTGCATCTTATCAAAAAGTCCTGGGTCAAAGTATTCGGCCATAGTGTATTCTCCTCCGTTACTTTACTCGTTCTCCGTCCCCTACTTCATACAATTTGGGGTTTGTCATTACTCTACCACAAGCAGCAAACTATGTCAATACATTTCAACCTATTTACGCCATAAACACAAGCATTTTGTACATGCAGAACCAACGCTTTTGTTAAAAATAGCGTAAACAGAGCACTAGCAGTGTACTCAGTAGTACGCCATACGTGCAGTGAATTTTCTTATCTTTAGGAATGGGAATTGGCGCTAAAACTTGTCAGGAGTCGATGTAGGCACCGCGAGCTTACTCTTACTAAACGTAAAGCCAAAGGTACTGCCCTTGCCCTCTTGGCTCTCAAACACCAGCGAGCCACCCTGGGCTATAATAACTTTCTTGGCCATAAACAATCCCAAACCAGTACCATCAGGCCGCGTCTTGCGCGCATTCCCAGCCCGATAGAACTTCGTAAATAAGTGATGCTGCTCAGCCTTTGGCACACCAATACCATCATCTTTGACGCGCAGCTCCACCGTTGGCCCCTTATCCTCAAGTTCCACAGACACCTTGCCGCCACTTGGAGTGTAATGTATGGCATTGTCGGCAAAGTTCATCACCACCTGGCGAAGCTTGGTCTCGTCGAACATCAGTTCCGGGAAACTCCTGGGCTTGGTATAGCTAAGCGTAATGTTCTTGACGCTCGCCATCTCGTGCAGTTGGTCAATCTCTTCGCCAATCATATCGGCCAGGTTAACCGGGGCCGGCTCAATAATAAACTTCCCAGTCTTTAACCGCGACACATTCAACAGATCAGAAATCAAATACACCATACGCTGCGAACTCGCAAACGCCTGATTCAACAACTGCCGCTGCTCTTTCTTGATCGACCCCGCATCACCGTCCAACACCAAGCTCACATAGCCCTTAACAGAGGTCAGCGGCGTCCGCAACTGATGCGACGCCATACTAATAAAGTCATCCTTAGTCTCATCCAACGCCTTCAACTTCTCATTTGTTCGCCGCAACTGACCAGTCGCCTCCACAACTTTCTGCTGCAGAGTCTTGTTAAAGTTCTGAATCTCCTCAAAATGCAGCGCATTCTGAATAGCAATCACCAGTTCCTTGCCGATAATATCAAGTATCCGCACATCCTGATCAGTGTAAGGATTACCACTCTTTTTATAACCCAAAACCATGTAGCCAAGGCCTTCTTGTGCTTGCTTAGAATACGGTGCGATACGGACCAGAACGGCAACGTTATTATCCAAGAGCTTCTGTCGTAAAGCAGCGTGTTCTGAAGCTAGATAGTCTGCAACGATCACATTCATCCCTAACTTCGGTGTAATATGTCGTACAAAATCGATATCTTCTTCAGAGAATGTCCTTTCGACAGTACCAGTTATCTTGATCGTTCCCTTGTCGTTAATGCCAAACAAGCAATACTCGGCTTTGATGTTCTCTGCAATAATTTGCGACGTTCGGCTAAGCAGTTTTTTCAGGTTACTATTTTCGACTAATGCTTGATTTAACTGATCGAGGAATGACTGCGGATCATATGCGTCACGATAAAATAGCCTGTTTGTGGCCCGATCAAAGAAGTTTTTTACCGGCACATACGTCAGCGCCGTAAAGATGATAAGGATAAAGTTAACTCCTGTGGCCGAAATTAAGTGAAACCTCGAAACAACGGAGTTCACTAGAACGTAGGAAATTGCCGAATACCCTGCAACGAGTATCGCGAATGCAAGTGCGTAGCCCAAAGATCGAGCAACAACCAGACGAAGGTCGAACAAATGGTGCCGAACAATGGCGACGGAGATAAATATAACAAAAATAACAGCCGTAATTGGCCCAGCCCAGACATAGCGCATATTTGCTAACCAGAGCGGCGCGACCAGATTAGTCGTAAATGATAAAAACTCCGTAATTAGAAAACCGGCCAAAGCATAGCCTGCCTGAGCCTTTTCGTATCCTATGAGTTTTTTATAGCGGGCGAAAAGCAAGATACAGGCGACGGTTACATATGCACCAAAATATGAGCTGTATGCACCATACACAAATTTTTGGGCAACAAACAGGTTTTCTCCGTGCGATCGGCCGATCATTGTCATATAGCTCGTCGGATGAATTACTGCAATCAGGAATAGAAAACTGGGGAACAAAGCCAGTAGTATGCGTGTTTTTAGCCTGGGCAACTTGCCTTTGGGAAATATAGTGGCAAAATAAAGGACAAACAGGGCGACAACTATGGGCGCGGCCAAGAATAGTGTTGTACCAAGCCGGATGAGCGCCGACTGCTGGGCATAAAGCATCAATGCGTCACCAAAGCTCCAGAAGATAGCCGAGATGACAAAGATAGCAAAGTAAACGTTTTGGCGACTTCTTACCTGATTTTTTAGCACTAGAGCAGCGAGCGCTACTTCAACCACCATAACCAGAATAAGGATGATTTGAATCATTAGAAAGCTATATAATTACTAGTGCTTATACTGCTAGCAATTATATAGCCTCTAAGACCATTAGCCTAACAAACACTACCATATGAAAAGAATGGAGCAATCTTACAGGAGAACTGCACGACCGAAAGTTTGTAACGTATCGGCAACGCCGATTTCATTCTCTTTGAAGAGCTGGCCAATTCGCTTGGCAATTGCTGGCGTTACACGCGTAGAGATAGCGCTGGATGGGTCGAAATTGTACACTGACGATGCTTCGGCTTCACAACCAAACACGTCTTTCATGCGCATCAACCCAGTGTCGCCAAATCTAAAACTACCTTGGCGAGTGAGCTTTCCCTCTGCGCTATTGTCTTGGCCAACTACCCATACGACGTTACCGCCTTTGGCTTCAACAGCTATCGGATCGAAGGCACCGGGTTGACTGTCGTCAACAATCACAACGCCTTCAAGGTTCGTCGTCTCTTTTGCGACGTCAATGGTACCAGTAATCGCAGATACGGCAACTTTTGCCTGGTCGAAGACTTCCTGCAGTGTTGGCACTATTTGTATGCGTGCTTGATCCGCACCATCGAAGGCACCTAGGAATCGTTTAATACCGGCCGCATCTGCTATTGCCGTATCGTTCACTACAAACTTGGCGTTAGGATAGCGCTCCAACAATACCGCTAATGACGCGCGGCCAATCGAGCCTTTTGCTCCAACAATACCTATTGCGTTGCCTGGCAGGCCCTTTTCTGCCACAACTCGATCAATAGTTTCAGCCACCAAGTGGACTGTACCGCCGTGACCGGTGGTAGTAGTCATACCCTCTACGTTTACCTCTTTGCCGAGCTGAACGATAAGCGGCAGTATTGCGCCTAAACCAGCAATATTAGCGCCGATCCGATCGTGAGCGAATCGTACCGTGTCGTTGATGATCTGTCGAGCCGTGTGCAGGGATCGAGGATACTCAAGATCCTGCATCATGTCTGGCAATATAGGAGCAAACAACACGTGCGCTTGCCTGCCATCGGCATCAACAGGATATGAGTCGACTATGCAGGGAGGTACGCCTTTGACAGCGTTCACAAGCGTCTTAGGATCAAGGTATTTTGCAATCGGGAAGCTAGATTCAATTTGGGTATTGTAGGTTCGACCTTGCTGATCGCGAGATATAAAAGTCGGAATAACAAACACATGACTGCCCTCGTGCTCAAGTTGCTCTTTACCTTCGTAAAGATCAAAGGCGCGTTCTGCAAAACCGAGGGTTTGTTCGATTTCCTCATGCGTAGCAATACTTGCAAGTGTTGCACAGACGCGCTCCATCTGGGGCAGGTATTGGTCACGATTATAAACGCCATACTCGCTCGGGTCGGTCTTAAGAAATACGCCACCATTCAGACTAACCTGTGGTAGATCATCAATCGGGAAACCAACAAAATCCACTGGTTGTAGGTGGTGTCGTTGAAGCTGAAATTGCTCTGCTTGTCCTGTTTCGGCGACTACTGTCATAAGATAAGTTTCTCGTTAAAATTAATAATCCACATAAAAAATACGACAGCCGTGTAACTCTAGATGAGCCACAAGGACGTCGTATAGTCTGCTAACAATTCCGACTTGGTGACAAGTCCTAATGCAACAATACTCTATTTAATGCAAAAAGTCAAGCAGAGAATCCGTAACCGCCTCACACCCTCCCAATATCTGTCAATGTACGTGACCAGTATAAATTTGTTTTTCCTTACCAGATTGAGTAGTTTTTAGTGATAACGGCGTAGGCTAATTTCCACCTCTGTCTTTGAGGCAGTGAGCAGTTACCCTTCGATTATTTTACATAGCGTCACTAATAGTATAAAGTGTGAATCTAGACAGGCTAACAGTATAAAAAGGTCCACACATGCACCGTATAGCCGTTATTGAAGACGATATAAGCCTAGCCTCTATGTACGAGTTCAAGCTCGTCCATGAGGGCTATGAGGTGCGTCGGGCTGTAAATGGGGCTGAGGGGCTAAAGCTTGCTAAGGAGTTTCGGCCGGAATTGATTCTGCTGGATTTGCGGATGCCGGTTATGAGCGGTGATGAAATGCTCGAAAAACTTCGGGCAACAGATTACGGCAGTAGCATGCACGTTATCATCCTTACCAACATCAGCAAAGACGAAGCTCCCATGGGGCTTCGTTTTTTATATGTAGACCGTTATATCGTAAAGGCGCACCACACCCCGCAACAAGTTGTTGATATCGTCCGTGAAGTCCTGGGTACGAGCTAGATACTTGACACCCCTAAACGGGGAGGCCGCCGGACTCAAGAGCACGCACTAAAGCGTGGAAATCTTTAACCACCAGATCCGCTGCTAACAGATTGTCGTCATTGTGGTCGGATCCGCCGTAGGCAATACATTTCATACCAGCCGAGTGTGCTGCACGCACACCATTTTCAGCATCTTCAATAACAATGCAATCACTAGGTTTTACACCAAGTTTTTTGGCAGCCAGCAAGAAGATATCTGGTGCGGGCTTAGAATGCTCTACATCATCACCGCTTGCGATAACTTTAAACTGTTGCTTAAGCCCAAGCTTAGTCAAAAACAGTTCGATACGTTTGGCCGAAGCAGACGAAGCAAGCGCCAGTGGGTGACTGGCTTTCGCTAGAAATTTTACGAGTTCAATCGCGCCCGGGATCGATGGCAATTCCTTGATCGAGCTGAGGTGTTCTAAGTACGCTTTTCGGGAAAGCTTTACTAGTTCGTCGACGTCGTAGTCTAAGTTAAATGTCTCGATCAGGATTATGCTGGTATCGCGCGTATTAACACCTTTGAAATTATGATTTAGCTTTTCTGGTTCGGTTATACCGATCTTCACGAATAAGGCTTCTAGGTGTTGCTGGTGCAACGGTTCGCTGTCGACCAGCACACCGTCCATATCAAAAATTATTGGTTGCATGTACACATTGTACAATACCTTTTTTGGCTAGCGCTATGTTTGAAAGTACTTCATGCAGCTAGGTCTGATTCTAGAGGCGTGTAGCCAATACGAGAAAGATTAATGCTATATTCGCCAAGTGGCACCGCAAAGCTCATTCGACGCGTGAGCACGCGTACATCGGGGATGTACTCTAGGTGTTGGATGGAATTTTCGTCGACCGCAACCGATACTAGTTCCGTTGGCTGCATTATGGGGTGCCAGTACTGTTGTGCGGCGTAGGTCGAACCTTGAGAAAGTGGAATCGCCGAGTCTGACAAACGGCTCATCGCCTCATCAACAGAGTATGGATTGCTGAGTATAATGTCTGCGCGGGATTGATACGGCGCAATTTCTTGATGATACCCCGGATAAGATAGTTCGCAATACTCCTTAATTCGATGCGTATCAGTTTGATTGGGATTACGCCTGGGCCGCACAATACGTCGTATAAACCGGCTATGATCATCGGTATCCAGAAAAAGACAAACATCGAACAACCCTGAAACGGCTGGCTGCAGCAGATAACAGCCTTCCATGATCACTACCCGGGCTGGTGGAATAGTAATTGTCTCATTGCGTCTTTCTCGCTCTTCGTATCCGTAGAGAGGGGCTTGAATACCAATACCCTGCTTAAGCATGTTTAGATCGCTAAAGATCCGGCCTGGATCATAATCATCAAACACATGGAGATTCGGAACCCCGTGAAGGCGAGCACTGAAGGAATTACCAAGACAATAATTATCTTCGGAGAGCATGCTTACACTGGGAAATTGACCCGCCAGATACGGTGTAACATACGAGGTCTTCCCCGTGGCACTTCCGCCAGCAACAGCCACAAGCACTACGGGTTGTTCGGCTAATTTCTCTCTGATGGAAGCCACTGCCAACTCTAGCCCAAGGTTAATATCAACTGGTTGCGCTTGATTATGTCCTATATAAAGTTCACCCATCATATTGACTCCTGTCAGCTATCCAGGTATAACAGAGGTCTATGTCAGAATCAAGTCAGTTACTACGAGAAGACATTACTAGACTTCTTGATACCGTCGGCCTTGCCTCTTTAATTGTGGTTAGCTCGGCAGCTGTCAGATACAGCGAAAAGCCGTTGGCCCTTCCCCATCTGAGCCAGGTGCTACAGAAAAAAGGGCTCGACTACGGTTTGCTTTGTTCGTTTTCAAGTCTTGAGCAGGCGGTATCTTCTCTGGAAACCATGGTGCATGGCCCGCTACCGGTATCTTTGCATATACCGGGGATCCGCCATATTGAACCTTCGACTATGAATCATGTTCGCTTCAAGGGTGGCTCGTATTCAACAACCTTCGCGAGTTATCATGACAATCACTGGCGCGTGATCAAGCAGTGCAAGGTATACAATCATCCAGATAAAGATCTTCGTCTGAAACTTGAAATGGAGTCAATTGCTGGGCTACCAGTGGCCGCACATGCACTCTTTCCCCACATACTACACAAAGAACTATCGCCAGACTTGTTACGGTACGAAATAGAGTACGTTCCCTATCATAATTTTGCTGAAATTGTCAGTTCTGGCGAATACGACGATAGTGAGCTGTCCCGCTGCCTGCGAGGTATGTACGACAAGCTATTCGAGGTACTATATAAACCAAATCCTTCAATACACAACAGCGTCCAGTCGCTTGATTATGTGGCCATAATCCGTCGTCGCCTTGCAGAAGTAAGCCAACTTTTAAGCGCAGACAATTTTTTGCATCGTCTGCTGGCTGCCGATGAACTTGCCTATAACGGTTCACGCTACCCAGGCGTGAGCAAAACACTCCAGTTAGCCGATGCTTTTCTGGCATCAAAGACAACACCCAACACCTATAACCACGGCGATTTGATCCTCCAAGACATTTTGCTTGATCCGGCGAGTGGTGACTTTCGTTTGGTTGATTCCAATGGTCTAAGCACTGGATATATTCATGACTTTGCGAAGACCCTACTCTGCCTAGAAACAAAATATGACCTGTTGTACGATGGCAAGTTTACGCTCGATCTAGATCTGACGCACGCGAAAGCCGCGAAAGCCGAACTAAACTATACCGATCAGGGGCATGAACAACGTCTGGATAAGATGAATGAATATTTCTGGGATTATCTTGAGACGCATGAGGCTGAATTTCGTGCCACACTGCCAGAGTGGCACGAAACACTCAACGTCCTCTGTGGCCTACAAAATATAGCCATCGTTATGTTCCATACTTTGCATCACCAAAAGCATGAGCGGGCCGCAGCATTTCTACTAAACGGCATTAAACTCATCAACGACACGCTGTCCGACAAGAGCTAAAGTGCGGCAAGCACAAAAGCAACACGTTCTTTGGGGCTAACTGCTGGTACGTAGATTGGCTCCATACCGTGGGTTGCAAAGCTATCGCGCAACAGCTTCGTGATGTGTTCCGTAAAGTCTTTGTCTTCAGTGCGGGCATAATCTTGGGTATATTGCCGTAGGGGCTCGAGCAGAAAAACTTTTTTATACTGCGCATGAGCCGTAAATGCTTCAACCCAGGGCTCGATGTTGTAGTGATAAAACTGCATATAGGCGATGGTATCGTGCATGCCTCGGTCAAAAAAGAGGATCTCGCTCGGATCAAGACGAGCTTCGATGCGTTGTTTGAGTCGTACAACGTCTTCCTGGAAGTGTTGTTCATTAGCTCGAAGCTGTTCAACACTAACACCTTTCGCTAAATTTTCATCAATCCAGCTACGGGCGGCTTCGGGTAGTGTTTTATAGCCAAGCTTTTCTAGCTCGGTGAGCAGCGTTGTCTTACCCGTCGACGGACCGCCGGTTATAACGTACCAATTGTTAGGCTGTGGTTCCAAAGTCAGCCCTGCTTTCAACAACATTAGAAATTCGCTGGTCTATGACACTCCAGGTGTCCGGGGCATTATCATGATGGATGAAGCGAATACCGTCATTGGTGGCCATGTTACCGTCTTTATCGGTATCGTCACCGATGTAGACCGAGCGACCCTTCGTGTGCTTCATGAAATCGTCGTCGGCCTGACGTTCTTTGGGGACAAGGTAAGCGTTCATCCAAGCATTTCGAACTAATTGCAGGGCGTAAGGATCGGGCTTGGTGCGTGGTCTGACTTGACGGCGCATTTCGTCGTCAGTCATGTATACGTCCGGGTCGGCTAGCCCGGCAACTTGGAGCGTTTTTCGTATGAAGTCGGTATGCCCAGATGAAACAATAGCGGTATGCACTCTTTTCCAGCGTTCGTCAGCTGCCCTTCGGGTACGAATATTGTTCCAAAACGTATCAAAACCTCTCACTGGCTGTGGCCAATCAGGGCCAATTTGCGGGATCAAATGTTCTTTTTTGCGAGCAACCAACATTTCGGTAATTGCACGTACCGTCAATTCATCGTGGTCGGGGCGGTCTCTATCGGCAAAACGGGCAATCAGTCCAAGCCCGATATCAGTAATGTCAGCAGGATTCGCAAAGTGATCTTGGGCGTGGGCTAATGCATGCGTAATAAGACGAGGTTCGGTAGTGAGCAGGCTTTCAATGACATCCAGCGGCGCTCGATTGCTAAGCCCACCGTAATCACTAAAGTCTTGGCGCGCATCTGGTCCGAGCACTTGCTCTACCGAAATTTCATAAGCCTCATGAACTTCGATACCTTTGCCATGCGAAATAAAGGTCGTAAAACATGTTTCGTCGAAATCAACCGCTAACATGTATGTATCTTCGAAGACCTCAGGGTCGCGCCAAACGGTTTGATCACGAAATGTAATCGGTAGACCTTCTGCAATAACTGGCGTGCCCGGCGTTAAGGACATAGCAAACCTCTCAACAACTGATTCTATTGATGTCTTGTAACATATTATGCACTTTTTTACATAAATGTCTATTTTTACACCCCGTGTCACACAATGATTCATCGATCGTGGTACACTATGGTTATGCCGAAAATTGCGATTATCGAGGACGATCCTGCTATTTCACAGATGTACCGCTTTAAGTTTGAAGCGGAAAAGTATGAAGTTGAGACTGCCGAAAACGGCAAACTTGGGCTGGAATTAGCCGAAAAAATGAAGCCAGATATCATCCTGCTTGATCTGATGATGCCCGAAATGAACGGTGACGAAATGCTTGAACTTCTGCGCAAGAAAGCCTGGGGCAAGGACATTAAGGTGGTTATTCTTACCAACAAGGGTGAACAAGAAGTGCCAACGGAAGTACGAACGCTTGGGGTCAGCGCTATTATACTTAAAGCCGATATGACACCGCGCCAGGTGGCCGAAATCGTCCAAAAGCTGCTAAACGCCTAGTTTTCTGTCATACTAGCGGGCATGAACGACGATAGATTTTCGTACAAAACGTTCCGTATTGATGCTACTGGACGGACTGTTTTTTTTGACTACGAGATTCGGCATAGCGACGAAACGCATCAGCTTACTGAGTCTTTGAAGTTTCCGGTTGCATTGCAGCAGACTGCAGGGCAGCTTGCAGGCTTACGGGCGTTGCACTTAGCACTGGGAATTAGTTATTACAAGATTTTTGTGGCGCCACGGATTAGCCATCCGTACCAGATGAACGCAGCCGAGGCAGATTTTTGGAATGATATCTGGCGCAATGGTTTGGGCGAATTTTTATATCAAAATAAGCTGTCGCCAGAACGGCTCGCGACGTTCGCCCCCCAGGACGGCACAATGTTTGAAAAAGATACCGATACCCCTGTTAAAAACGCTGCGATTTTGGGCATTGGCGGTGGTAAAGACTCGATCGTAGCCGGTGAATTACTAAAAAATAGTGACATGGCCGTGGATGGCTTCGTGATGGCAACCGGTGAACAACTAGGGCAAGCAAAGGCGGTGGCCGACACCATGAATATCAACCTACACGTTGTGGAACGATCGCTCGACAAGCAACTTTTGGAGCTGCAGGAGCAACCGGATGCGTATAAGGGGCATATTCCTATTTCGCTCATTTTTGGGCTGGTTGGTACGGTGTTGGCGAATGCCCTAGATCGTGCGTATGTGGTAGTAGCTAACGAGGCGAGTGCTAGTATTCCACGGATTACCTGGGAACATGGCGCGGTGAATCACCAGTGGAGTAAATCGTTTGGGTTTGAGCAGAGGCTGCAAAACTATATTCATGAACACATCAGTCCGACTACCACCTACTTTAGCGCCATTCGGCCATTAACTTCAGTAGCGGTGGCCAAATTATTTGCGACCTACCCGCAGTATTTTGAAGTCTTT
>Ga0207037_10236_pt1 | contig 17630 bp, 18 predicted proteins | sample Alteio_BWMinCont_75_FD_153268 | JGI IMG/M metagenome (GOLD analysis project Ga0207037, IMG submission 153268) | Enriched cells from forest soil in Barre Woods Harvard Forest LTER site, Petersham, Massachusetts, United States -... | ecosystem: Environmental > Terrestrial > Soil > Temperate forest >... | reverse complement strand
GAATCGTAATCAGGATGGGAGCCACGAGCGCGAATTCGACGAGGGCCACACCTCGGGTGCCGGAGAACTGATGTCGAGGAAAAGAAGGGCGCCTGCACATGGGCAACTCTTTTGGGGAATGCATATTACTCGTTGGCTTCCAGTTCCAGCCTGCGCCACGCTACATGATCGCGTCGGATTTCGGCGCGGGAGCACTCGAAACCGGCGGCATGCCCGCCTCTTCCGGAATGATGTTCAGCTGATTGATCAACCGGTGCAGATAATTTCTCGCGATGCCGAGTGAGCGGGCCGTCTCCGTTTTCTTCCAGCCGCACTGGCGTAGCGTGCGCAGAACAAGGCGTTTCTTGAATTCGCGGATTTCCGCGTCGTAGGATTGCGCCGGCGAGCTATCCGAAAATCCCTTGCGGAGCTTTTCCGGAAGGTGCGAAAGCTCGATTGTCGAGTCTTCGGCGAGCACCACGGCGCGCTGCACCACGTTTTCCAGTTCGCGCACATTGCCGGGCCAGGGATTTTCCTCGAGGGCCTGGAGCGCGAGGGGCGAAAATTTCTTCGTCTTCTTTCCGAACTGATTCGCAAATTGCCGCAGGAAATAGTGGGCCAGCTCGGGAATGCTTTCGCGCCGATCTCGCAGCGGCGGAAGATGCAGCTGAACCACGTTGAGCCGGTAGTACAGATCCTCGCGAAATCTTCCCTGCTCCACCATTTGCGAAAGGTCGCGGTGCGTCGCGCAGATCATGCGGACATCGACGGCCACGGGCTTCGACCCGCCGAGGCGCTCGAAGCTGCGCTCCTGCACCACGCGCAGGAGCTTGGGCTGCAGGCCCAGGCTGAGATCTCCGATTTCGTCCAGGAACAACGTCCCGCGGTCGGCAAGCTCGAAGCGGCCGCGCCGCGCGTTCGTCGCGCCGGTAAAGGCGCCCTTTTCGTGGCCGAAGAGTTCGTCTTCGATCAGGGTCTCCGGAAGATTGGCGCAGGAAAAACCGATGAACGGCTGCGCGGACCTCGAACTCATGCGGTGGATCGCTCGCGCCCAGAGTTCTTTTCCGGTACCGGTTTCACCGGTGATCAGGACGGTGACGTCGCAGGGCGCCACTTTCTGCGCCATCGCCAGGACTTCGGACAACGCGCCCTCAGCGCCGACCATCGTATACGAGGCGGTGATTTTCATTTCCTGCGCGCGAAGCTCCTGGGCTTCCTTTTCGAGCTGATGAAAGCGGCAGGCGCGGCGCAAGGCGATTCGCAGCTCGATCATATCGGGCGGGCTGGCGAGGATCAGGTGGACGCCAAGCTCCATCAAGCGCAGCGTCAACGAACGGTCTTCCGAGGCGAGAATCGCGACGACGGGAAGGGGAAATCTCGACTGGGACTCAGTCAGGAATTGCAGCGCCGCTTTAATGACGGGATCCCTGTCGCTCGCCTGCAAATCCAGAAGCACAACGTCATACGTCCCGAATTCCGCGGCGTCCGGCCAGCGGAGTTCTCTAGTGGCGCGAATCTGAAAGCCGGGACCCAGGGCGTGGGTCAAGGGCTCCGCGAAAGCGATATCGGGACTGCAGAAAAAAACTCGAATCAGGTCACCACTCATCGGGGGACAACCTCCACGGTTGCGGCTCCTCGCAGACGAGAAAATTCAGACGCAAAAGTCTGCGACTGCACAGCGAGACATGGGCCCAGCACAAACGACTTGGTTGGTGATTGGATTCCTAGCCAGGGGGACGACCTGACGGCACATATGTATACGCGTGAATGAAAAAAAATACAAGTCCGAAAATCAAGTTATCCACAGGGCAGTCCTCGAACGGAGACATCCGGTAAAGGAATTGTCTACAAGACGGGACGCGGAGAAACTGAAACTCGCTAGATGCCTTTGTTTGCAATCTATTCGGTGGTTCGCTGAAACCCGAAAGCACTCCGAAGACCTTGTGATGTCGATCACAAAATGTACTGGGAGTAATAGGAGTGGCCAATTCTGTCATTTCGGCGTATGAGACTCGCTGCTTTTCCTTGCCCCGCAAGCTAGTGAGATGCAAAATGCTCATCTTCGGGTGTGCGCTCTTCGGAGATTTTTAGTCTGATGCGATCTCGGCGGCGGTTTGAAATCTTGTGGGAGTCGCGGTTCGGAGCCTGGGCGGAGGATCTTGTCGCGATCTTGTCCTGGGTTCCGCGGAAGCCCGTCGATGTGTGGTTGTTCCAGCCGTTGAGAAATCGGTCCGCGCTTCGGAGCGCACGCGGTTTCCTGGCGTCCGTGCTTGTGCATGCTTCCGCGTTCGCGCTCCTTTCGCACGTGAGTATGGCGGCACGTGTTGAGCCGGTGGTGGCGGCGAGTGCGCCCAATGACGCACCCGTTTACCTTGATCTGCAGGCCCTCAAAGAACTGGGGATTTTGCGCGCTCTTCCCGTCCTGAAGCCGTCCGGACCCGGCGGCAGACCCGGCATTTCCCGAACGCCTCACCTGCAGCAGGACCCCCAGCCGGTTCTCCAGGCAAGCACAGCGAGCAATCCGAAATTCACCATCGTCGTGAACCCGCTCAAGCCGGACAACAACCGGCAAACGATTCAGCAGAAGCTCGCGCCACCCGATCTTAAAATCAGCGTCGAACAACAGTTGCCGGACATCGTGCTTGTCGATGGGCCCGCCGCGCCAAAGCCGCAGGTGGACCTGACATTTCACCAACCCGTGGCGCCGGAAAATCTCGCCGGCCAGAATGCTGCGCCCGCACCGAACATCGCTTCCAACGCTCCTGAATTGCCGATGAAAATCGCGCCGTCCGTTCCGCAGCCGAAGATGCCGGCGTCGTATTTCACTTCCAATTCCTTGCAGGCGCCACATGAAGTAGCCGCCAGCGCGACGCATGGCGATACGAACGCCAACTCTTCGGCGGACGCTTCGGGCGGCGTTGTCGTCGTGTCGGTTGAGCCGGCGGCGTTTTCTCAACTCGCTTCGCTGGCGCTGGGGAATCGTTACGGAGCGCTCGCGATCGCCCCGAGCAGGGTCGGCGCCGGCTCTCCGGGCGGCAAGCCGAACGTGGCGGCCGGATCGAACTCGAGCGGACCAGGAGCGGGCGGCGACGCAAGCGTGGGGCTGGGCCCCGGAAACGCAGGCGCAGGAGGCGGCGCGGGCGCCGAGCCTGCGGAAAAGGCGAACCTCAGCGCGTTGGGCGGAAGCGGGAGATCGGGCGGCGTGGACGCCAATGGATTGCTCGGGCCGGTGCTGCCCGCTGCCGTCTACCCGGTAAGCATTTCTCCGAGACTTCGGCACGCTCCGCTCGTGATTTCCGCGGGGCCGATCGGCGGCGGCGGGCTCGATGTCTACGGCGCGCTGACTTGCGGAAAAGTGTATTCCATTTTCCTGACGATGCCGGGGAAGAACTGGGCGCTGCAATATTGCGCGCACGAAACGGGCGCGGCGTCGAAGCCTGAGCCGTCGACCGCGGGCGTGGTCCGAATGGAGGCGGGCATTGTTCCTCCTTCTCCTGAACAACAATTCGATTTTCGGCGCTTGCCGGTGCCTGACAAGGATAGTGACAAGCTCATTGTCTTGCAGGGAATGATTGAGAAAGACGGCTCGGTCAGCAACGTGCGCGTGTTCCGCGGCGTCCTGCCCGAAATGGACGCGGAGGCACTGCAGGCATTTGGGAATTGGAAGTTCAAGCCGGCGACCCGCGCCGGCGCTCCGATTGCCTTGGACGTTCTGGTGGGAGTTCCGGCCAAGCGGCCCGAAACCACTAGCGCAGCGGCTTCCGGAGTTCAAATTTCGCGGTAATTGATGTCAGCGCGCTTCCGGAGATGAGGAAATTTGCGGCGGGTCGTTGGAAGCTGCTACAATCTCTGCGTTGCAATCGCGTCGGCGGTAAATCCTACAACTCATGTGCGCCCGTAGCTCAGCTGGATAGAGCGTCTGGCTACGAACCAGAAGGTCGGGTGTTCGAATCACCCCGGGCGCACCATTCTATGTTCTACGTCTACGTGCTCAGAAGCCAGTCCACCGGGCGGCTATACGTTGGGTACACGTCCGACTTGGACCATCGACTCGGCCAGCATAACGACGGCGTTACCAAATCCACCAAGAATCGTGGCCCTTGGGAGATAGTGCACCGTGAGGCCTTTCCTGCTCGTTCGGAAGCGATGAAGAGGGAAAAGTTCCTAAAATCCGGTCAGGGACGCGGGCAATTGAAAACGATTTTGGCGGCCTCCTCCAGCCCAGCGGGATAGAGTCCGCCTACGGCGGAAACCAGAAGGCCGGGAGTTCGAATCTCTCCGGGCGCACCACTTCTAACCAATAAAAATGAGGAATGTCGCACTGCTACTTGCGTCGAGGCCGAATCCCGACGCGACCGCGTATCTCCTGTATATATTCTCGTGGGTACCACTTGGTTAGCGCCGATTCAAACTCTTCTTCTCGACCGGTCGCGCTGAAGTATTTAGCCAACTCTTCGAGTTCTGTCTGAGTGAATTGTCGTGGTTCTTGAAGATCCTTCAAGGCATAATCCGCCAGTGCGACTGCCTCATCTTTCGACCCTTTTTTGAAGTAGAGGAGGGCCCTTACACCCGGGCGCACAGCATCGATCCATGGTGTCTGCATTAGTTCTGAAGTCTCGCTCTTCGTGTTCATAGCATGCCGGGCCCAGGCGTTTGCAAACTCGGGAACGCCGACAAACATAGCTTTTAGCTTCTGGATTAAGGCTTCCGCTTCCGTACCTCTCTTTGCTCTGTCTAGGAGATCAACACAACGAGCGATGATCGAGACCGTTGGTTCAGAGGAGTCTATGATCTCCATCAATACGTCGGCCGCCAGCGATTCGCGATTGTCATATTCGAGCGCTTCGGCCAGTTTCATGCCGAAGCCTTGATTCCTTTTGCCGGCTTTCCTCCACACATCAGCAATAAACTCCAGATTCGGATACCACTGGTTTTCCCGCCGCCATCGCGGTTGAGCCTCGAAAGACCGAAAAATGGCTTGCCACAATATAGGATCGTTCGCATCCTGGGTTAGCTCCCAAAGTCGTTGTGCGCGTCGTAACGCTTGGCTTCCATTTATGTTCCTTACCTGGTAGAAACGGAGGAGTTCTCGATAGTTCTCTGGATGCCCAAAAGAGCCCGCCAACTCTTCCATATCCTTTACGGCATCATCCGGATCGGTTCTTAGTTTCTCCCATGCCTTCTCGATCAGGACCCGCACCTTGGGTTCGATCGATTCCTTTGGAACGAAGCTGGCGAAGAGCCTAAGATAGTCCCTCAATAAAACCGATTCGTCTGGATTAATACCGCTGCCCACACGAAGGGTCTCCCGAAGCTGTAATGCGGGTTCCGAGTGGAGGACGTACACGCCCTGACAATGAATAGTATCCATTGGATCGTCAGCTTTTTGGTTCATCTCATTTAAGATTCGTTCGGTTAATTCACGCTCCTTGTCAGCATCTTTCATTAGTGGGAGTCGACTGACAGCAAGCATGATCTCAAGGTCGGAGCCTTCCGTCTCCCTTCGAGAACGCTTCAAGCTGCGTAAAACCGCACGAGCGCCCTGCATATTCTCAGGCGTTGGCAACACGAGGCATATTAGCTTGTCCGCAAAAAGAGTTGTCGCAACACCCCCCATTTCGGTAATTCCGGTTCGGGAATCAACGAGTAAGAAATCGGGGGTTAGCTCGGCAGCTATTCTTGCTTTCAATTCCATAAAGATCTGCACGCCCTTGGCGCCCTTCGAGTAGAAGAGCTCGTGCCAATTGATCCGCGCCAACTTTGACCAGTAGTCACTTGAGGGTACATATCCCGCTGGCACGAGATGAATCAACCCATCATCGATACCAGGGACAGACACGTTGATCGAAAACTCTGTAAAAGGAAGGCTGACTTTTTTCTCTGCTAGAAAAATATTGATGTAGTCCACCAACCCCTTGCTAACTGCCAAGGGGGAACCATCTTCGTTGCGCGAGAATTTGTAGTGCAGGCCCGGCGCCTCCAGGTCAAAGTCAAGCGCCACTACCTTGAAGCCGAGCGTAGCGAGGTAGATAGCTGCGTTTGCCAGCGAAAGAGAACGGCCGGTGCCGCCTTTGTATGAATAGAACGTTAGCGTCTTCATAAATTCATGCTGCGGGCGCGAAAACAGATCCACGCCGTGCAATAACGTGAGCTACGTGCCCGTACTTAGTAAGCTGGCGATGATTCTCCAGATACGGGAAACTAAACCCTGACGAAGCAGATTCGATCGTCATATTACTACTGCGCTGTTCATGCATGCCCGTATCTTCGGGAAGCAATTGCGTGGATTCCGGCGTCATTGTCTGGCGTAAAAGAGCATTTATCCTAGTTTGATACCCGGGACCTTCAGCCTTGAGCCAAGCGATAATGTCGACGTCCAACCGAATCGTAATCGGTTCCTTGAGGGGGCGATAAAACTTACCAACCACTGCCTTACTCCAATCCCGCACCTCAGCGAGATCTGAGGTGTCGATGTCTTCATCTCGCAGCTTCATTAGGGCAGCGATCTCTCGATCATAGTTTTTTGTACTGGTTTTCATAGGCTTCTCTATCGGCTTGCGGCGCTTTTCGTGCCGAGATGATCCTGAAGATCTCTTCATGGTTTTCCTCCTCCCATGTATGAACTACCAATAAAATAAGAACCCCGTTCACTGAGCCGGTCGTCAGCCATCGCTCCTCAGTCTCGCACGCCTCGTCGCGTATACTGAGATTGTGAGGATCTTCAAAAACGAGGCTAGCCAATTCGAAGCTGACCCCATGCTTCTGCAGGTTGCGTTTGTTTTTGGCCTCATCCCAATCGAACCTCATGAGCGTGCGTATGTACGCGTTGACATTCTAGAGCACCTGCGCTCCAATTCTAAATACATACATTATCGTACGTACGACCAGTTGTCAAGAGGCGGGACACCAATGATGGCGGGGTGGCGCACCCTTTGAGACGGTGTTGATCTTCCGGGTGGCCGTCGATGAGAACGAAGGTGCTGTCAAGGCGCAAAATTCCCGTGCAGTGTTTTCGCACCGCGTAGTTGCCAGAGTCAGGCGGAGGACCGAACCTCTGAAACTCGCACAGTGAATCAACTTTCGGCGAATCGTTCCGCCAACCATCGATACGGCCTGGTACCACGACCATGATTCTTCTATCCGGCCCCCGATCGGCATCGGGGCGAGAGCGCCCAATCAATCCTTCCCTGAGCATTCGCCATGCCCGCTTCCCAGAACTCCGTTTTATGGCCAACCACTTCTCCGCGTAGCCGACGGTAAAGCGACATGACGGAACTCGGAAGCGTATTGAGTACAAGCTCATGTCTTTCCCGACGATTGTTTGCCGCATATTCGTGTGCTACTGTCCCGGTTACTGGCTATGGTGGAGTCTGCCTATGTCCATGAGGTCGCGCCCCCAAGCTCGGAAAGCTTGGATTCTCAGCGCCACTCTGCGCTTGTACGCATCACGCACTGGATCACGGCAGTCACTTTCATCGGTTTGCTCTATAGCGGTATCATGATTCTAATAGCGCACCCGCGGCTTTACTGGGGCGAAACAGGCGCGCTGGGAACACCCTCCCTCATCGATCTTCCGATTCCCTTCATGATCGGCCACTCCGGCTGGGGACGTTATCTGCATTTTCTGTCGGCCTGGATTTGCGTGTTAACCGGACTGCTCTACGTTCTTTCTGGCTATCTTACGAAGCACTTCAGCAAGAATTTGCTGCCAGCCAAGGGCGATCTCAGTTGGAGCCGCATCTGGCACATCGTCTGGAGGGAGGTCCGCTGGAAGCAACCAAGTGAGGAAGAGGCGCTGACGTACAACTTGGTCCAGAGGTTGACCTACCTCGCGGTCGTCTTCGTTCTGTTTCCGCTGGTCATTCTCAGTGGCCTCGCCATGTCCCCAGCCATCGCGTCCGTGGTTCCGGCCCTCCGGAGCGGGTTCGGGGGTCAACAATCGGCGCGCACCATTCACTTCTTCGTGGCGGTGGCCCTGGTCGTATTTGTCTGCGTGCACGTAGCAATGGTTTGCCTTGCCGGTTTCGCGAGGCGCGTCCGAGCCATGATCACAGGCCACAGCGCGGACGGAAGGGAGCTCTCATGAGCGACATACTTTCTAGGCGGAAGCTGATCAAGACCGGCATCGCGGCTGCGGCAGGCGCCTCCGGCTTGGGACTCGCGACACTTCTCGCCGATCGAAACGGCCTGATTCCGCCCGACCACAGCGGGATCTACGGCGTTGGCGAAACTCTTACCTATGCTGCCCAGCGGCTCTTAACGGCCCGGCATTCGCTGGCACGGGAGTATAACCGCAGCGACATCTCAAAGATCGCGCCGGTAAAGGGCGAACCTCCCGAGAATGAAACCTACCAGCGCCTAGCGGCTGGCGGGTTCGCGGATTGGCGGCTCAAGATCGACGGGTTGGTCGCTCGCCCATCGCGTTTCTCGCTCGCGGAGCTGCAACGGTGTCCGTCCGAGAACCATGTCTTCCATCAAGCCTGCGAAGAAGGTTGGTCCTTCATTGCCGAGTGGACCGGCGTGCGTCTTTCCTACATTTTGAATCTGGTCGGAGTCCTCCCCCAGGCGAAGTACGTCGTGTTCTTTGGGTTCGACACCAACTTTGACGCGGTGGACAAACGCAGCATCAAGGGAAAGTGGAATAGCATCGATATGGCCGATGCTTGGCATCCGCAAACGTTGCTCGCCTACGGGATGAACGGCCAGGACCTTCCCGTGCCTCACGGCGCTCCCGTTCGTCTCCGCCTGCCCCGTCAACTCGGCGGCAAGAGCACGAAGTATCTTTCCCTGATCACCGTGACCGACACAGTACAGGACGTCGGCAAGGGATTCGGAGCCGGGGGGACCGAGCGCGGCTTCTCCTGGTACGCCGGCATCTGAGGAAATTCAAAGTCCCTTTTCCGCATAACCGACTGTGGTAGCTATAAATCCCGGGAAACGACCCAGAAGTCTGGTTGGAGGAAATATGGTGCTGCGGAACGCTCTCGCGCTCTGATCTCCTCGAACCCCGTTTCTGGCCATCTGACGGCTTTGATGTGCCGCGGCCATGGTCGCAGCGGTCAAGTTGACCCATGACCGTCCGATGCTCTGCGCTACCTTGTCGAGGGCCGCCCATTCGGCAAGGTCGTCCTCACCGGGCGAATTTTAGGCCTGGTGCTATCCGATGGGCGAGTGTTCACAGCAACAAATGGACGACGGAAGGAGTTTAAGAATGCGAAATCGCCTCATGACCTTGATGGTCCTCCTGGTAGGGGTTTCCGTAACAACATGTAGGCCGGTCCTCGCGCAGGGGTCGGCGACGGTCGCGCCGATGCATTTTCATCACGTGCACCTGAATTCTGTGAACCCAAAGGCTGCGGCCGACTACTACCTGAAGCCGTTTCCAGCGTCGACCACCAGGACGATCTTCAACGGCTATGAAGCGGTCAAAACAGGAAACGTGTATTTGCTTTTCACGAAGGTCAACACACCGCCACTGACCGAACTTAACGGGCCCCAATCCTCGGTGTGGCATTTCGGGTGGAATACGCCGGATTCGCGCAAATACGATGAAGAATTCCGCGCGAAAGGCCTGAAAATCGCGCAGATGTGGGACGCCGCAGACGGCAAGCTCGTCGACATGTCCAGCGACGTGTTGCCGGGCCTGCCGACGCAGGAGCAGATCCTCGAAATGCGAGCCAAGGGCATAGAGCCGACCCGGAAAGGGGGCTTCGGCTATCTCCGGGGTCCGGATGACGCCATGATTGAAAACGCTCAAGAAGGTACGGTAGAACGCTTTAACCACGTCCATATGTACCATGAACACCCGCTTTGTGCGATCCGGTGGTACGTTACCCACCTCGGTGCGACCAGTCCGCTAGGTAGCGGTGGGGCGCCCGTGTCAATGGACAATGGGGACTGCAAACGCCTGTACAGTCCGCCAACATGGCCCTCGTTTTTTAAGTTTCCGGGTTTTGTTCGCGAGCCATCTGGAAGCGTCTTGTTCGATGACATCAACATCTTGATCCGGCCATGGCCAGGAGGGGGCCTCGTCAGCCCGCGCGGCCATATCGTCGATCACTGGGCCCTCAGCGTGCCGGATCTGGAATCAACCGCGGCCCGGTTGAAGAGCGAAGGGATCAAGTTCCTGGAAGAAATACACGCATGGGGCAACACAAGGGCAGCCATGATTGAGGGACCCGATCGAGTTGCGATTGAGATCGTCGAAGTGAAATGATCGCGCGAATCAATTGAGGAGGGATTAATGAAAAACAAGGCCCTGCAAATTATGGCGATGTGGATTGCGGCGTGTCCGGTAGTTGCGTTGGCTCAAGCACCCAACGATGGCGTCTATATAAGCGACGAAGACGTCAAGGCTGTATTGAAGCACTCACTCGATACGAAGCGAACGATCCCTGATAATACGCTCAGGGTGGTCGATATGGACAAGTATCAGCTTGGGGTCGCGGTCATCCACCGTGGGGCGATGGGCGGCGGCGGTGGCAATGCCGGAGGCGGCGCGACGGCGGCAAACCCGGCGCCGGCATGCGGTCAGCAACGTCCCGGTGCGACAGGCCCCGGCGGCATCTTCCATGATGACACTGCTGAAAGCTATGTCGTCATATCCGGTAGCGCGACCTTGATCACTGGGGGCACCGTCGTCAACGGGAGGCGGTCGGCGCCAGACGCCGAAGTGACAACCATTCTGAACGGCCCATCCTGCAGCGGCACGATGGTGGGATACACGAGCCGCGAAATCAAGACGGGCGACATTATCATCATACCGGAGCGGGTGCCGCATGGATTTTCAGCCATCCCGGATCACATCACGTACCTGAGCATACGACCGGATCTGAAAAAAGTCCTTCAACACGGGTACGTGAATCCTGCGCTGAAGAAGTAAGCCAGGCTGGCGCAAAGCAGAACAGTCCGCAACCATGAATGGCATTGGAATCGTGCTCAACTCGTTCGAAGAGTTGAAGCAAAAAGTCCCTACGGCGGAAAAGTGAACCCTCCATGATCGGCCAAACCGTCTCGCGCCGTTAGGCCAAGTCGTGATAAACGGCGTTATATATGTGGGACCTATCGGGTTTTCGTAAATGACCTCGACAGGTTAAGTGGAGGTTGGCCCATGTTTAAATGGCAAGCAGTGTTTGTTGTGAGTCTCGCGCTGGCGCTTGCCGCTAAGCCCGCGCGCGGGCAGGTTTCCCGCCTTCCGGAGGCAATTCAGAAGAAGTTGGCGGAGATCAATCCCCTCTATCAAAGCAATATCCGTAAATATGGCCCGCAAACGATTGAATTATTCACTCCTCTGCTTGCAGCGGGGCCAAAAGACGGCGTTTCTGTCACCACCGACCAAGCCTATGGCACCGACTCGCAGCAGACTCTCGACGTGTACCAACCGCGAGGAGAGAAGGATCTTCCCGTCGTTGTGTTCGTTCATGGGGGCGCGCTCACAACAGGAGACAAGAACGAGAACAAGGAGGTTCACGCCAATGTTCTGTACTATTTTGCGCGCCACCAGTTCTTGGGCATCAATGCCAACTACCGGCTCGCCCCAAAGTACGTCTATCCGGCGGCAGCCCAAGATATCGGTCGCGCGGTCGCCTGGATCAAGGAGAACGCTGTGCGCTTTGGGGGCGATCCGCAGCGCATTTATCTGATCGGGCGGTCGACTGGCGCTCTGCACGTCGCAACCTGGGCGTTCGATCCCAAAATCTACGGCGCCACGGGACCAGGAGTATCGGGCGTCGTGCTGATCAGTGGGCGGCTCAAAGCCGACAATCGCGCCGACGATCCCAATGGACAGCGCGTGGAGGAGTACTTTGGAAAAGACACGAGTCTTTACGCTGAGCGATCGCCTGTGAATTTCGCTCGGTCGCCGTTGCCTACCTTTATCGTGATCGCCGAATTCGATAACCCTTTTCTCGACGTGTACAGTGCAGAGCTCTTCGCGAAAATGTGTGAAGCGCGCTCAAAGTGTCCTCGATTTCTGCGCCTCGCCGGACACAATCACCAGTCGACAACGTTGTCGATCAACACCGGGGACGATCAGCTCGGCCACGAGATCATCGACTTCATCCGACAAGGAAAGTGAATGTGACACTTTCGCTAGGCTCGCTTCCCACCAACGTCCCATTCGCATATACGTTCGCATTGGTAATAGGAGCAGGTCCGCGCCCCTTCGTCCTTATCACATGACGCCACTGCGGCTAGTGCCCTTTGCCAAGGCAGGGACCAAAGGCTTTCTCACCATGCCAAGCGCCTTAAGGGCTTCGCTCTATCGATTAGGTCGCTGCTCGCCTACTGCTGAATCGTAGTAGCTTGGGTCGTAATATTTCAGTGTATCAGCCAGGGTTTTTGCGGGCTGTGCGTAATGACTGCGCAGCGCGAGAACGGTCCGAAGCCCCTCGAAGTTGATTCGACCTTTGCGGGAAAAACCATGCTGGGCATCCAAGAGCTCTTCGTAGCTTTGCTGGGCAAGGCCGGGAGACATCTCAGACACATTCTTCTCGAGAATCCGGACCGCTTCTTCGCGGTTCGTCTTGTCATAGAGCCAATCGATCGCCTGAACGTAGCCGCGAACGAAAGCGATCACCAAATTTTCATTTTGTCTGGCCCACGAGCGCCGAGTTGCGGCAACGTTGCCTTGATAGGGGCCTATCACTGTCGTAGCTTTAGCCAGCTCGATGAAATGCTGTTGTTGCGCTATTAAATTGAATGGAGTTGAGAGCAGCGTGCCCGACTGCTTCTTGTCACGAAGCGCATTCCATCTCTGCGCCGTTCCTCCAACTCTTTCGATGGAATACTCGCCTTCATTCAGGCCATTTCTAGCGAGCATTTCAAACAGGACGAAGGCATAACCCGTCGTGCGAGCATCGACTGACAAGGTTTTCCCTTTCAAATCGTAGAAACTCTTGATGTCGGGCGTGACCACAAGACTCAAGAAGCCGCTGTCACTCCCCATGAACGCGAAGAATTCCGGCTGGGGTCCGATCGGAGCTTCTCCTTGACCCTCCACGTAAGCCACGATGTTGTCTACTGCGGTTATCGCAATATCGAATTTGCCCTCCGCAAGCCCCGTCATCTGTGCCACGGAATTGGGGGTAAACTGCAGCGTCACTCGGATTCTGTTGCGTTCGAAAAAGCCCTTGTCCTGCGCGACGAAACTCGGCCAGTTAAAACCGCCCGGGAAAACATTCACTGTCACCTGAGGCAGTTCCTGCGGACTAACTGACGCGCTCGTAGTGCCCATGAGAGCACCCACAAGCACGATGATCGCAGTTCGCGGAAAAAAGATACTTCGCTCTTTCATCATTCGATTCCCCGGCAGACCTGCATTGCGGGGTCATTTTTTATTCGTGGCACTTGCCTACAGCGCCATTTGATCGGGCCGCAGGCCCAACGCCAAGGCTGCACCCACCAACGATAGTAGCAACAATTGGATTTCGCCAGCCATGAGCCAGCCGCCGTGCGCGGCGATCAAGCCCATCAAATACCCGGCAACTGCGGCCGACCCGTAGAGGCTTGTGACAAAGATGCCCGCCGCGCGATTGGCCAAGCCGCTCTGGACCGCTTTCACGTGATAGCCGGCTAAATTCACGTGAAGCGTTCCGCTGACAACGAATCCCCAGGCGAATGACAAAACGAGTTGAACCTTCATGGGTTCCGATCCATGGAAGAGCAAATATCCTAGCCCACCGGAACACAGGAACGCGGCACCGAGTAGGAACCGGGGCGACCAGCGATCTCCCAGCCAGCCGCCGACGATGGAGCCCATGGCTCCAATTCCGAAAGCGCTCATCACGGTGCCTGCTGCCGTCGATGAGTAATGTAGGCTTTCTCTCAGGAAGGTTGGATACATTCCGAGATACCCGTAGATGACAAGCCCACCGATCAGGCTCATGAGCGTCAGAAGAATTGTGTTCCGATTGAAAACCGTAGTAGCTCCGCTCAGAGCCGCTCGTTCATTAGATTTATTCTGCGTTTCGGTGAACCTTGGTTTTACCGTCAGCGCGACCACGGGAATCGCCAGCAACCCGAGACATCCGAACAGAAGCATTGGGATACGCCAGCTCTGATAAACCTCGAGGGCGAGCCCTCCCAAGATTGGGCTGACGATGGAGCCGAGGGCAAAGCAGAAATTGATCCAACCGATAGCTGCCGCGCGACGGCCGGAAAAATGGCTTGCCGCGATCGCAAGAAGGACCGTGAATTGCATCGCTTCGCCGATGCCGGTCGCCGCCCGGTAAGCCAGCATATCTAGGAATCCAGTGGACAAAACAGTGAGGATCGTTCCCGCCGAAAATATCCCGATCCCCACTTGTAGAACGGCCTTTCGGGATAAACGCGCTAACAAATAACCAGTCGGCACGCCAGCCACTGCCAAACCTAGAGTGAATATCGTCGAGAGGAGACCAATGTTGGCGAGTGAGAAGCTGTATTCCCGGCGCACATCGGGGGCGAGCAATGGGAAAAGCTGCCGGTCCATGGCATTGATCACATAGGAGGCGAGCAGGACGCCGAACATGGCGACCGCAAGACCGGGCTTGCCAGACTGAACTGGCGCGGCGCGGTCAGGTTCACAAATATTTCGCTCCGGACCCGTTTTTCCCCTCTATTCTAGCGAAGCTGCACGAAGTGCTCGGCAACTCACGAGCGTCAATCGGTCAAGCTTCGCGCTTCAACGTGTTCCAGCCGCTTTGGGCAAAAACCTCGTAAAACGAGAAAATCCGACGTGAGATCAAAATGCGTCGCGTTGCAGCTTCTCAGTCCTTCGAAACATTCCCCGCTGAGCGCGCGGCGCCGAGATACCAATCGAGAATCTGCTCCCCAGTCCAAAACAGTACGTCAGAGCGCGACTGGATATGTTCGAGCGCTTCTCGAAAGTAGCGAAGCCGATGTGGAACTCCCATGATGTACGGATGCACCACGAGCGCCATGATCCGCGCTGACTCGCGCGCATCGGCATACAACTGCTCGAACTGATCGACGGCTCGGTTTCTATATTCCGCTGCACCATGGTGTTGAATCAGCATCATGGCCACGTCGTTGCATTCCTGCGTATACGGAACGTTTACGATCGTGCCGCTGCGTGTTTTGAGCACAACGGGCTGGTCATCGAGAACCCAATCGCAGACGTACTCGTATCCTTCTTCCGCCAGAATATCGGGAGTGTCCCAAGTCTCAGTCAAGCCTGGTCCTAGCCACCCGCGCGGCTTGTGTCCCGTGAAATCGCGGATGATCGCCGTCGTCTTCGCGATGTCTTCCTGTTCATTCGGAACTTTTTGCATATTCTTCTGGCCAAAACCATGACCAATGAATTCCCATCCACGCTCCAAGGCGGCGCAGGCGATGGGCTGATACGCCTGGATCGCAGAGCCGTTGATGGCAAGGGCAGCACGAATCTTGAAGTGATCCAATACCTCGATGAATCGCCAGAAACCCACACGATTTCCATATTCGTGCCACGCCCAGTTCGGGATGTCTGGCATCGGCGAACCGCCTGCGGGAGGAGTAAGGACGGTACGCGGCATTGTCTCGCGCGGGTTCCACTCCTCAACATTGACAATCACCCAGATGGCCAGCCGCGCTCCGCCCGGCAATGCGAGCCGAGGCCTGTCGCTGATAGCCGAGTACGAAATCCGTTCGTGGGGCAGCATTGTTGTTCCTCCGGCAATTTCAGGGTGATGTAGTCTGGTCGCTGAAGCGGCATTCTGACCCAGTCTCAAGTGACAGAAAAGGACAAATCATAGGCCGTGAAGCTATAAAGCAATTTGGATATATGTCCCGATCGGGGTATATGCTCGCGGCGGTCGAATGCCCACACTGGCAACGCCCAAAGGGAGAATCCACTATGAACCGCTCACTAGTCGGAGTGCTTGGCATCGCGGGAGGTGGCTTCTGGTTGCTGACAGGAGCCAATGTCCGCCCTGCTCCGCAGCAGCCCTCACCGTCCGTACAATATATCGAGGGCAACGCGTATCAGAAGCAGCGTGGTTACGCACCGGCGGTAGTTACCAAGGGCGGCAGGATCGTTTGGCTCGCAGGCCATAACGTCACGCCGGATGCAAACGGCAAGATCGTGGGCGACTTCGAGGCCCAAGCCCGGGAGGCTTTTGCGTTGATGGACCGCACCTTGAAAGCTAGCGGAGGAAGCCTTCAGAACCTGGTGACCATGACAATCTTTCTCAAGGATCCGCGTTATGCCGATGAGTTCCTCAAGGTGCGCCGCGAGAAGTTCCCAGACGGCAAGTTCCCTTCAAGCACCTTGATTACGATTTCTGATTTTGCACAGCCCGGCATCCTAATCGAAATGCAAGGCGTGGCGGTCATCGCCGACTAAGTATTGAGCAGAGATCCGATGTTAAACCTCGTGGCGACAGCGAGGATTTCCGCGCCGACCTTTGTCCGGCTAGCGGTCATACGTCAATCGCCGGCGTTTCAAGACGGCGCGCTCAGTTCGTTTTTCCCGTGCTTTTCGTTTTGTCGACCACTACGCGCCCCGCCTTCATCACCCAACGGACGTTTTCCCTCCTAGAAACTGCGGTGATGTCGGCTAGAGGATCGCCTTCAACAGCGACGATGTCCGCGTAAAAGCCCGGCGCGACGGCGCCGAGGCTATTCTCCATTCCAAGCAAGGCAGCAGGTTCGGTCGTGGCCGCCTTCAGCGCCTGCGCGGGCGTCATTCCCATCTTCACGAACCAGTCGAGCTCACGCATGTTCAAACCCCAGCCGTTGTAAACGGCATCGGAGCCGACGACCATGCGGGCGCCGGCCTGGAACGCTTTCTTCGCCGTTTCAAAATTGCGTTGTATGTAATTGAGCAGGCGCTCTTTCGCTCCAGGCGGGAAGTGGTAGACGCTATCGGCGTTCTCCAGGTAGTACTGGTTGTGGTCGATCGTCGGGACGTAGTAAATCTTCTTTTTGACCATTTCCGCAATCGTTTGATCGTCCATGTCCGTCGCATGTTCGAGCGAGTCGACGCCCGCGCGGACGGCATCGCGCGCGCACGCCGGCCCGTAACAATGAATCGCGATTTTTTTTCCGAGCGCGTGCGTAGCGTCGCAAGCGGCAATGCGTCAATACCGGGAGGCGCTGAGGTCATCGACCTTTCCCAGTACACTGGCGTAGCGTCGACCGCCGCCTTCACCTCCTCGAATGTGAAAGTCTGAAACCCTGTCACATCGTCAAAGCCGCCAGTCGATCCGTACATCTTCACCCAATCGGCCCCGGATGCGAGGACTTGGCGCACTGCACGGATGACACCATCCACTCCATCGGCCATGATGCCGATGGGCGCTGGAGGCGCAGTACTTCGAGTGATCCGGATTCCGAGGCCTGAGACGAACATGCGAGGGCCAATCATCTTGCCCATGTTTATCAGGTCACGCATCGCCAGATCTGTCCCATCCGGAGCGTTCAGATTTCGAATCGTCGTCACGCCCGCCTCGAGCGCCTTCTGCGCGTTCTCCTGCGCAAGAAACACTGTGACGGCCGGATGGCGCGGAGGTTCGGAGCGCGGCGTGGTAATCCCGTCCCAGTACCACATGATGTGCGTGTGTGCGTCGATCAAGCCCGGAACGCCAGTGTACTGGGAAAGGTCGATGACCTCAGCGCCTCCCGGTATTGACGCATTGCCGCTTGCGACACTTTGCACGCGGTCGTCTTCA
>Ga0207037_10167_pt2 | contig 17669 bp, 23 predicted proteins | sample Alteio_BWMinCont_75_FD_153268 | JGI IMG/M metagenome (GOLD analysis project Ga0207037, IMG submission 153268) | Enriched cells from forest soil in Barre Woods Harvard Forest LTER site, Petersham, Massachusetts, United States -... | ecosystem: Environmental > Terrestrial > Soil > Temperate forest >... | reverse complement strand
AATTTTTGCAATTTCAATTCTTCTCCCCAGTCTTGAAAACCATTTGGTATCACTAATTTATCGGCCTTCGTCTCCATTTATTTAAATTATAATCGAGACAGGACTTTGATCTAAGATTTTACCCGGAAGCAAAGCCTTGAATAGAGTCTGGGATGCGCGGGTTGGGCGGCTTGATTTAAGCCATATGGATGCGGGCGAACACTATGTCGCTGTTAATTATTCTCAGGCACCCAATGACAACAAACTTGGACCCAATAGTTTTTGGTTTAAATTGAGTGGTTATGACGAATGTGATGAAGTTATAAAAAAATATCCAAAGCAATTAGCAACTCTACTGCGCAATATGGCCAAGAGTATAGCCACCAAACAAGAGTCCGAATTTTTGAAACCTGCTTCAGCAAAATAATCCACCCCAGAGACTTGTTTTCGAATTTTGAAGCGAACTTTTCGCAAGGGAGAAAAGAACAGTTACGGATTTTCTCCATTTTGTACCAAAAAGGTCTTAACTCCGGACGGGCACAAAATTTGAATCAGATTTTGCTTTTATGTTCGTCCAGCAAAGCATAGATTTTCTTGCAGTGGAGCCATTAGATCTTGCCGCTATTCTCGCCTTTACCTCCATTCTCGCCTTTACCTCCATTCTCGCCTTTACCTCCATTTTCGCCTTTCCCACCATTTTCAGCTTTGGCTTTTTGCTTCAAGTATGTACCAATATAATATGAAAGCGGCCCGTGATTTTTAATGTCATCTTCCACAGCTTTGTTGTACACGGCGCAAACTTCAGTTTCCTCGGAAGTCAAATCAATAGCTTGAGAAACGTCTTTTATTTGTTCCGTTAGCCCAAAAGTCCACATTTCGCCGCGGCCTAACACATGTTCAAGTGGATCGAGGTATCTATACCGTGTGAAACTGGGATCTTCTGGGGTGAGATCTTGAGTGGCCTGAGTGCCGTTTTTAATGACATCCCATTCGTAAAGTTTTCGAGCTAGAGGCTCAAAATCAAGATTCAATCGTACCGGAGAGAGAGGACCATCTTTGAGATTTATTTCTGAAAACTCAGGGGGCAATTTCGGAAAGTTTACTGATTGCATACGGCGGTACTCAAGTTCAATGATTTCACGGTTATGTTCGGAGATATAACTGGGGTGGCGCGCCGCGAGAAACGTTTTCTGCAGTAGTGAGGGCAGGTCAAAGAATTGTCGCAACTGCTGGTCCAGAGACTCAAAGAGCTGAACGGTAAGGCCGTTTTCTTCGTAGATGCTCATATCCTGTTGAGACCAGTTAATGGGTTTAGTCGTCTTATAAGTTCTGTTTAGAAGCTGATACGCGGACGAGAGGACTTTAGCCATGGTTTCATCGCCAAGGACATAATCCTTCCAGTCGATCTGCTGTATAAACTGGCTTCCCACCGTCTTATATGAAGTAAAGTGCGAATAGAAAGAAGCGGGCCGATAAAACTTATCTCGATAAAAATGGTCAAGTTCATGAATGAAGTGGGCGGCCACATTGTGGGGGGCATCAGCGAATTCTTCGGATAATATATTTACTCTTATTGTGGAGTCTTTGCAGTAATAGGCAAAGTCACCGCTCGTATCGTTGTTAGAAGGTCCTGGGGCAAGATCAATCTTACCAGCTTTCATGAGGGCCGAGACGAGATAAAGAAGAAATGAATTTTTAGCAGGGTCTTTGACTTGGAACGCAAGTCGAGGGCGTGAAATCCTTGAGGTTTCAAGATTTCGTGAGTCAGATATATAGAGAGAGCCTAGAAGAAAAGCTTCTGCCGCTTCGTTAAAGCATGGATTTTCTGTTTGAATCAATTTTGTTAAGTTTTTGCGTAAGTTCTTTTTAATGTCGTCAATTTCAGTAGGCGCCGCAGAATCCCTAAATGCTTCGCCATATTTGTAGATTAGCCCCACAGTATCTCTAACTGGCCCGTGGCAATATTGAGAGTGACGACCGTTTGAAGAAATCAGAGACTCTAGGTCTTTAATACTAAAAATGACAGTAGGCTTATCAGGTAAATACTCACTCCAGAGCGAGTTAAGTGACGGAGTGGGGGTTGAGTCCGCTTGAGTCGATCCTCCCGAAATGCCCAGTAAAAGTATGTTCAGAATGAAGATCGCACTATTCTTCTTCATGATATGACAACGATTTCTTTGTCGCAAAGAACCATTTGATCATCGACACGAAAAGATAGCTTCAAATCTTTTTTGAATCGATGGAGGAGGCTTGAAATTAATGTGTCATGAAGGCGCGGGGTGTACTTTTGACTGCCCCACATTTTATTAAAGAATTTTTCCTTGGAAATAGGGCCTTCAGATAAGACTATGAGGGCATCTAAAAGTTGAGTTTTCTTTGCGATGTACTGAAATATTTGGGGTTTGAGCTGTGCTAAAATGAAATGTGTTGGCGCGAGTAGGGTGTAGCGCTCCAGCAAATGTTCATCTAAGGCGTCCGTCAAAATATTATTTTTAAGAAGTCGGTGGGAACTATTAACAAATGTATTTTGTCTTTGCCGTTTCATTGTTTGTCCCGTTACGGTCATAGGATCATTTGAATGCATCTCGTCACTGATATATTGAACACGCGTGAATTCTTTTTTGATTAACTCAAGACGACTTAATAAAAGTTCGGGTGGATTGGCACCGAACTCGCAATAAATATCTAACAATGCGAGGCCAGCGTAGAGTTTGTCCCCTGCGGCGACCGAAAGAAGGTAGCAGGCAAAACTTTCGTTGAGGGCTGAAACGCCCTTTACGCGATTAATGTCCATTTTGGTGCGAAAGTACGAGAATAGAATATCATTATCGCACTTTTGATCTCTCAACTTTGCTGCCATAATTTGATTCAAACGCCTTTCGGCGGATTCCGGGCCGACTTGTCTCGCCAGCAGGCGGACGGAGAGCATTTGAGCGTAGAGAAGTGAGAGCGCATGGGGAAAGAGAATTCCTAAAGCTTCCACTTTTTCAAGATCAAGGTAGGCCTGTTCAAAATGACCAAGCTCGAAATGAGCGTTGGCCTCCAATTGAAAAAGCGCAAGAAGAGTAGCGGACGGTGGTTTAAGTTCAGAAACTTTCTGACCAAATTGAATCGTTCCATGCCAATCACTTTCAAAAAAGGCGATTCTTGTCTGTTCAAACTTAATAAAGGAGAGAGAAAGATGATCGTCACCAGCTATGGTGGTCAATTCAGAGAGGAAGAGTTTTGCATCTTTTAAATGCCCCCTTTGAATAAGAGAGCGGGCATAGGTAAGAGGAGAGTCTCCTTTGTGCATTTGCCCCAATGCAAACCCCTTGCGGTAGTCACTTTCGACCACGAGTGCGTGGTGTACTTTTGATGTAGGTGAAATGAGGTCAGGTAGGATCCCTATTGAGGCCCGTACATTTTCGGCTTCGGCAATAGCAGCACAGTTTTGCCGCAGGGCATCCTTGCTAATAACAGAATTGGGCAGTTTTAATGCCTGTTTCATACGTGACCGATTAAAGTCGTTTTCATAGCGAAGGAGCTAAATACAAGTGTCATGCCACCGGAGTTCGAATGTAGACGTGCGCTACCCTAGGTTTAACAATCCCAAATGATTACAGCCACAATTTGAGGAGCAATGTAAAAGAATTAGTCAGTTTTGACTTGCTATGACCTCCCTTCAGTTCTCTTACAACCGCAGCATCAATACAATGGCTGAAACAATTTAATGCGGAAAGGTAATGACCATGAAATCTAAAAAAAACTCAATCAGGACTGTTCTTGGCAATCCGATCATTTGGCTTTTTTGCTTCGTTCTTCTTAATCCGTTGGCAAAAGCAGATGACGTTATCACGCAAAATAATGTTGGCTTAAAAACAACTTTAGACCCACTTAGAATCCAAACAATTGAGGATATTAAAAAGCGGGACCAGACCCTTGAGCCAGTATTTAAATTATACTCAACGGCGACTATTGCGAGAGGAGTTCAAGCTCTCGAATCTGCCTACGGACTCAATGCATATTATTATGTTTGTTCTACTGATGGTTATTCGCAGAAAAGAAACACTCTTGCCAATAAACAATCAGTGATGGCCGCCATTGTTCCCTACTTTTTGCATTATCGAACCCTGTCTGATTCTTACGCAGGCTTGCTAGAAGTTGAATATATTGGAGAGGGTTACTGGAAGAAGGCGATGCTTTACCCAGCGCTAGAACCCACCCCTCTAAGCGGAATCGATCCTTCACTGATTAGTGGCTCTCAATCGATAGATGTTACATTTAGTGATGTGCAGCTGACTGCACTAAATAAAAAGAGTAGTAAGATCAGCGGGGTGGGTTACCACTACCCCTTTTTATTGGGGGCCTTAATTGAAGATAAGTCTTTCAATGACGTGATAGCTTTCGGGGAGTTTCATCACAAAGCCTTATTTTCAACGGATCAGAGACCGCTCTTTGAAGCTCCAGTTATATTTAATTTGGAGGAGGCCCTTAAAAAATCTGAGATCAAAAGCTTTGACGCGACGATTGTATTTATGAGTTCAGATTTAGGGTCGCCCTATAAAGCAGTATACCCAGATTTTACTCCATTGGCCCCAATACCCCAGCCTATTATTTATATTTCGTTCAATGCCACCCCACAGGATCTAGCGGAGATGATCGATCGCGAAGCTCCGCGAGTTTTTGCTTACGACACCCTTTTCTCGAAAAATCTACTTCCAGAAGTTGCCGATATTGATTCCGCACTCGCAAAGTACCCAAAACTTGAAGAGCAAATTAGGCAATTAGATAAAGAAGTACGGAGTTTTAATAAGCACCAAATCGTAAAGGAAGCATTTCTTGATTTTGCCTACACTGCAGGTCTTACGTCTGTTCTTTTCGCAAGTCCACCAGCCGGTATTATGCTCCTGGATTCGTTTATGGATCTCCATAGTAAAGTTGATTCACGATGAAACTAGCACTACCAATCTGTAAAACCGAGAAAGAAAACTGTCTATGAAAAATTTTGAATGGAGAATGGCATGCGAACCATTTTATTGATCAGTTTTTTGATGGGAATAAGCTCTATATCTTCTGCTTACGATAAGACCATTCTACAAAACTTGCCTCAAAGATTAGAAGCACAACGTACTCAAGAAAAATATGGGATTTTCCAAAAGCTGGCTGTTGTTACTGATGATGAATTAATCCAAGGGTACGTCCACTTGGGGTATCAGTATATTTTCGATTCAATCCTCAATAATAAATATACATCCTATAGCGACTGGGAAAGTCTCAGAAGTTTAGTGTTGCGTCTGGCAACAGTAAGGTCTGCCGCTTTACATAAAAAAAATGTAACTCCGGAATACATTTTATTGAGGTACCTTGAAGACTTTGTTTTTAACGGAACAGTTCCATCTGGTCTTCACAAGTTAGCAGGTAATTATCAAGCGATTTCCAATGTTATCCATATACTGAGTTCAACCCCAACCTCCGCAAGTATGGATGTTTTATTTCAGTTAGAAATTAAAATGAGGACGGTGGAAATGGCCTCATTAGGCGATATTTTTCGAGAAATCGAGATGCCTGACGGAGAAATGTTTGCATCAGAAGATTGGTTAAATCTCGCTGAGCAGGCAAGAGACAGTTGGACGGGCATCGCTAAATATTTAGGCAAGTCGTCAACGCCGAGTGTGGCCTCAGAAGCGGCAATTTTTTGTGAAACTATCATGGATGGTCTCTTGGGCGATAGAAAGGGGCTGTCGCCCATTCCCAAATATATAAAGGGTCGATAGGTTCCAACAGTACAGGACGTTTAATTACTGCCTGATGGGCGAAGAAAATTTCAAACTTTGCTTTAGGTTTTTAAAAATCATCTTACCGCTTGGAAGCCCAGAATCACTGGCTAATAGGAAGACGAAGTTTAGCTTTTGCACTGGCAACCTGGACAATTTTCTAGTTTGTTCTAAATACTAAGCTTTTCCGAGAATCCGTATCCATGAGTAAAAAACTCTAGACTTAAATCATATATATGATATATATTATATGTATGGTTATGGTCCTCAAACTCAACAACCTAAAGTTCAAAATAAATCAGAAGGATCATAATCCTCCACACGTACACGTTGAAGGCGGGGGAGCGAGTATTAGGATTAATCTTTTGACCATGGAAGTCATGGATAAAAAGACGGAGTTTACGGAAGCCTTTATGAGAAAAATTGTCCTATACGTTATTAGACACAGGGAAGAACTCCTTGAGAAATGGATAGAGTATCATGGCGAAGAAGATTAAATACGGAACCGTCGAATTTCCTGATAGTGAGTTTGATGATAAAAATGCCTTGTTAAGAATCTCAATGATGTTGCCTCTGCCTCTTGTCAAAGAGTTGAAAAAACTGAGTCTCACCGAAGAACATGGAGGAAAATATCAGGTCCTTATCCGAGACATTTTAAACGAGTGGGTTGGTAAGCATAAGGGCAGAAAAAAATTGGCCATTGGCTAGCTGGGAACCACATTGGGTGATGAGATACAAAGGTTCGCATCCAGCTAGGATGCCTTCAAAAGTATGAAAATATTATTTACATGCGACTCACTAGCGATTTGTTCCCGCCTTCTAAGAAGAACCGAAAAATGTTCCCGGGTGCTCTCGGTCGGACCATTTGCATTTGGTCGGAGTGGTGGGATTCGAACCCACGACCCTCAGCTCCCGAAGCTGATGCGCTAGCCAGGCTGCGCTACACCCCGATTATTAAAAAACATAATAGATTCCGGTAATGTAACTAGTCTGGAGAGAGCTGTCAAACGCTCACTTTTATCCTTGAAAAGTGCCACTGTGCCCATTTTGTGCCCAAAATTCCTGCTCATTATTCAAATCAAGAGCCTTATCAATGCATCCGACAGAGCTGATTAAATCTTCTGAGTGAACGTCAATGTAATCTCTTGTTTGAGTAATGGACGCGTGACCCATGAGCTGCTGAACTGTACCAAGAGGAGTTCCATTTTTGTGCAGCAAAGTTCCATAACTTCTCCGCAAACCATGGAAAGTAAATCCCTTCAGTCCCAATTTTTTAATAACTCGTCGCCATTCTCGTCTTGGATTATAAACCGCACCGCCAAGTGGGGGAGTGAAGAGAAGTTCTTCGGGGTCAGTTCTCTCCTTTTGAGCAATCAAACTTGGAACCCAGCTAGGCTTAAGTGGAATGGTTCTATTTTGACCACTCTTAGTTCTAAAACCATCTTGGTTAATCAATTTAATCCAAAATAAATTTCGTTGGTTATCAAATTCAAGATTCTTCCCTCGGAGATTCTGCAATTCACCAAGCCTCATACCAGTCACCGCCGCCAACTTAACAAAAGTTCTAAGAGGCTCCGCACAGGCAAAGAATAAGCGCTTCAGTTCAATCTCCGAAAGTGTGCGACTTGGATTTCCAAGCTCTTGGAGTTTTTGAACATCCTTTGCAGGGTCATCGTTGATGAGTTTTCTTCTCTTGGCTTCAGAAAAAAAATGTTTAACTAAAACCATCTTTCGATTCTGAGTTGCGGCAGTTACATCCTTCCAAAGCTCCGATCTCATGCGTATCAACTGCGCCGTGGTCACTTTATCCAGTGGCCGAGTTTTACCTAAGTACGGTACAACCTCGTTTATTAAAATCTGGACACATTGAGTTTGAGATCGTGGAACCCTTGTGATTAAATGGGTCAATTCATATTCACGACACCATTCATCCACTGTCAAAATGGGGCTTTCAAATTCTTTCTTTGAAAGTTCCCCTTTTGAAGCACTTACAATCGCATCTTTAAGACGCTGTTTTGCCAGAGCAAGTTTACCTGTCTTTAGTGACAATCTAAATCTGGAGCCTTGATAACGAAATTCGGCGTAGTAGATCCCATCTCTCATTCTCAACCCTTCAGGTAAAGAATCAAATTTAGTATTTTCAACCGATTCAATTTTCATAGAACTTACCTCTTCGTTGCCGAAGGGGTTTCCCAGGCATCCTTTTGCACTAGCTTGGGACCCTTTTGCAAGGTGTTAAGCCATTGTTCGATTTCATCAAGACAAAAAAGAACTCGAGAGCCAAGTTTTCGGTAAGGAATTCGGTCAGTTTCAACCCAATCGTAAATTGTTTTTGGCTTTAAATTTATCCATTGGCTTAACTCTTTTACCGTTAAGAGAGGACTCATGGGAGTTCTCATGTCAACCCCTCTGGCGGTGGCCCATCAGTCTCAGGAAGATTAAGTTGATTTGGTGCTTTTGTTGCGTCCCCATTTGTTTCAAGGTCAGTCGGGATCTGGTCGCTGTGGCCGTTAGGCATTGGCCGAAAATGTTTTACCTCTCTACCATCTTTAATGGAATAAACTTTCCCATACTCAGTGGCTCGCTTAATAAGTTTATCTGCGGTTCGACTCTTCTTTCCAAGGGCTTCATTAATACGTTTTTGCAATTCTTTTTTTGAAACCTTCTCCCCTGGAAGTATGAGGCCAGCAATGATCTCTGCCTCTTCTTCGCCATTGAGTTTTCGTTCCTCTCCCTCTGACTTCCACCACAAATAGGAATCAATCTTCAAACGAAGGGTAGGTGGAGATTTGGCATTGCGAAGTTCAAAAGACAATGTAGCATGATTGTCTTCATCGTTTTTCTTCATCAAACTCCAAGACCCGTCGGGCACATCAGCAAAGGAACTCGAGCCGCGATGTTGGTGGCCAGTTTGGCGACGATCGGATTTTTCTCCAATTTTCCCTTGATGATGAATCAGAAGGCACGTCGCGCCGACGGCCAATGACATTTCCCGTAAATCAGATAAAAGTGGAGCCATATCTCTAGCTTTGTCTTCGTCTTTGTGATGGAGAGTGTAAAAAGGGTCGAGGATTATGAGTTTAGCTCCTAACTCAATTATTTTTAGGCGTAAATCCTCGACCCCTTCTTTCTCATCCAACGCAAATCTTTGAGAGGAAATATGAAGATTATGTGGCAAGTCCTTTATATTTAAGCCGCTCGACATGATACGAAGCCTCTCACTGAACTGCCCGTCAGAAACCTCGGTTTGGATCAAAAGAACAGTTGTAGGTGTCGTTTTGAATTTCCCGAGAAAATCAATACCACTTGCAACACAGATTGCTAAGTTTGCTCCCAGCATGGACTTCCCCGTCTTGGCAGTTGCAGATAGAATAGCAAGTTCAAGTTGGTGTAGAATACCCTCAACAATTGGAACAAGGGCCGGAAATCGGCCCTCCTCCATATATTCTGGTAATGACAACGATTTAATTTTTGAAACACGTTTTTGCTCAACTACTGGCTCGCCCTCTTCGTAAAACTCTTTCAAATTTCTTTCATTAAAGATATCGAGCCAATCAATACCTTTTTTACCATCGGGAATTGGGCCAGTGGGGATGTGCGAAAATACTTTTCGACCTTCTTTCAAGAGGCGGTTAGCTAATTCACGCATTGCCCTCTCGCCAGCACCGCTTCGGTCAAGATCCGCCCAAATATGAACCGTCTTAACGAGAGCAGGAATTTGGATTGCCTGCATTCCGTTAGCCGATATTGCCGAGACTGTTGGCCGAGTAGTTCCTAGACGAATTGCTAAACTCGTCTCGGGACCTTCAGCAACATTGATTACTTCCTCAAGAGGATCAAAATAAATACCTCCGCCTTTAACATTGCCAATAACTTTTTTGGGGGAAGCCACGTTGGCTTTTTTGCCGTCTTTTGTTAAATAAATTCGTTGCAACCCAATCACGTTATTTTGAGAGTCGGTGATTCTTCCTATTAGCGTAGGGAACTCACCAACTTTTTTATTTTCTTCATCGTAATAAGGGAGCGACGGATGGAAGGCCAGGGCATTACTTCCAAAACTTGGATCAAGGCCACGACTTTTAAGATACAATCGCGCTGGCTCTGCGGTGGGATCGTCAAGTGCCACACTCTCTGTTAAAAACTTTTCGATTCTCTCATCTTTTATTAGTGCCACAGGTCCCCCAGAGTCCAAGCTGTTTAAGAGCGGCTATTACCTCACTCTGAGTACAACCGGCATGACAGAACACTAAGGTCTTGCCATTGACACCATCAGCAACACATAAGGATGGAGTTTTATCGGCGTGTGCGGGGCATCTCACCCGCCACCCCTTCCCAAGGCGTCGCCCTCGAAGGGCAACGGCAATTGTTTCAGCTGTCAAACGCTTCATCGGCGACCTCCTTGGAATCTTGATCATAAGATTTTCTTTGTCGGTTTAACCTCTCAGCCATTTCAAAGAGGTAGTCGAAATAACTACTAATCAATGGCTCAAAGATATCGAACTGGGCCCGATCGAAAATTGCTATTGAATCAGGGCCGGTATCCAGCACCTCGCCTCTTATTTGGTTAAGAAATCGAACAAATAATTTTCTGACTTCAAACACGCCGGTTTCAATTTCAAGAAGATCAATTTCATCAACCCTTGATAGTTTTTTACATTTGCAGTTAGAACCTTTATTATTCACTTTCATATTCTCCATATCTAAGTTTGATTAAAGACAAACCAATCCGCAGACACCTTCCCACGTCATAAAATCCTGCGTGTTGGTGTAATTGCGGCAAATTTAAGTTGTCAGAAGATTAAACTTTGACTAGGATAAAGATTGTCAGCTTCCCCTAGAAAAATTTATTCTTTTCGACAACCGTAATGTTTTCTCATTTTCTATTTCATGACAGCCTCCTCTTCACATCGTTCTAAAAAAGACTTGATCGCGGTCAACTCTTTTTCAGTCAGCCGGATCATCTCTTTCTCAGTCTGATAAAATCGGAATCTCGAAAGACCCGCTTTTCGACATAAGTCGATTCGAGTGAGTCGTAGAAATCCTAATTTTGCCCTAATTTCTTCAAAAGACACCGTTTGCTCCCTTCATCAGCAAATATTTTCTTGTTTTTAGCATGAGAATTAGGCACAACCCAGGAAACGTTATCGGAAGTTTTTTCGTAGAAAATTGAAAAAGTTGGAAAGATGGAATGACTGAGATTGAAGTAGTAACCAATAATCTATTGGAAAAATTGAGGAACAACTTGAACCCCAAACAAAAGGATAATTTGAGAGAACGCTTTCCTACGGCATTTGGTTCCGTTGCTGATCTTTTTCCAGTTAACCATACTGATTTAGATATTGTTGGTTCACGGCTTTCGGCTGTCATAAACCTTTTAAATCTTAAACACACAAGCATTACAAAGAATGACGTAAAAATAATGCTGGCCCGATTAAAAATACTTAAGGAGAAGACTGAGGATATTCTGGCAGCTGACAAAGGGTTTATCCTTTATTCTTCAGGAAATCTTTCTAGATTAAAAGGGTCTATTGAAAAAGATTTGCCAGCAATAGCGGAGCTATCTGAGACAATGAAACATGCCAAAAAAAATAAAATGGAGTACGACACCCGCACTAGAGCAGCACAGATCGCCGTACAACTAATGACTGAGCTTATGGACTCTAAAAGAATAATGAACAAGCTGAGCCAAATGCTTTTATACGAACCGACCCCAGATATGTTCGAGAAGAATAAACTTGATGAAAAAGGTAGTTACCGGGTAACTGCGCGACGACTTTCGACTTTGTTTTTTTGGACAATTGGATTTGATGATATGACTACAGATAAGTTCGGTAGTTGGTTAAAGAGTGGGATCTGATGCTAACCTATAGAGCACATGAAGTGAAATCAGCATCCGTCATAAACGTATAAATCAATTTCAGGATCTTTTTCAACTTCGTCACCTTTTAGAGGTATTCCCATGAAGGCATGTCCTTCACCACCATGGGCCAAGAAAACCAACCATCGCTCACTTGCCTTATCATCTGAGATTTCTATGAGGCCAATTGGTTTATCAAATGTTCCATCTGAGCTTTGGCCATCACAATCAATTGAAGATTCTTTTATTGTTTTGCAGGTCTCGCCTTCGAGAAAGCCCAACCGTTGAATTAAATAATCATCACAAGCCCCATGGGAAGAACCTTTGGCTTGTTGTGCTCCTGGACTTTCAAATCCAACAAAAAAAACTTTATTTTTGAGGCTAGGAATCTGAGCAAGACTGAAAGCCTTTATTTTGTATCCGGGTTTTGATGCTATACATTTGGGAGTCTCAACTTTCTTTAGCTCTTCAGCGGGAATCCATTTTATTTTTATTGAGCTGACGCCTTCTCCGAAGGCCGCAAATTTTCCAGACCCCTTCTTTGAATTCTTAAGTATCCAAGGGGCTACTTTCATTTTGCCCTTTGGCTCGCCGCCCTCTTCAGCACCACAACTGTCAAAATCAACAAGCACTTTTTTACCTTTAGGTTTCTTTTCCAGCTCGTAATTATGGCCATCATTACCCAGCAAATATATAGCCTCTTTTGATTCCGACCCTATGAGAGGCAGGACTTCTCCATTGAGACCCATTTGAACTGGCTCCAATGTTACATGCGCCTTTTCAAGAATGGCTGAATTCTTGAGAAAGGCAGCGTGAGAATAACTAGTGAGCCCTTGAAGAACGAGAAAAGTAAGAAAGTATTTTTTCATCCGAAAAGCTTAGCAGTTGGGGAATTAACGTGACAAGAAGTTTTTCTGTGATGGTCTAACGATTCTAGGGTTGAATTACAATTCTATCACCCCTTTTGCTCAACAAATAAGGCGATAAACTCATCTATGACCTCGCTTGGATATCTATTTGTGGCTCTGCAAAGGCGTTCAAATTCTTGGTATGTATCTTCAGTTAAAACCAACGTTCTTTTAGTTCTAACAGGCCGTTCTTTCTTTTTAAGACGCCACATAACTTCATCCACCACACCCTTTTTCGTCCCCATGTACCGCCTCCATCACGATTATCGGCATTATAATTACATTTCTTTATATACTTCTATTTAGATTGACAAATAGCGTTATATTTGAGAGTATGAATATAGGGGGTGCTAGTTTATGGCCTCTGAACCTGTACGTTGGTCCATCACAAGTGATAAATTTCTAACACCTGAGCAAGTGGCATCGTTACTAAGCTATCTTGCAGCTCGCCGTGACCTTGCCATTGCCAGACGGACTGACATGCAATCTATTCGTGACTACTATGCCATTCGGACACTCCTAGAGAGTGGGCTAAGAGTATTTGAATTCTGTGCTCTTATCAATTCAGACTTCCAGGGACAAAAACTTATGGTGAGAAAGGGCAAAGGTAATAAGCCAAGAACAGTCTTATTAACAAAAGCCACAAGTATAATGATTAAGGAGTGGACCACGGTGCGGGCTAAATTAAATTTTCCCGCCGATCCAACGGCACCCCTGTTCCCTAGCCGTTATCAAAAACACTATTCAACTCGCGGCGTACAAAAGCGAGTCAAAATTATTTTCGGAGCTTTAAACTTTCCACGGCATCTCTCAGTTCACTCCCTCCGGCATACGTACTGTTCTCTCTTATTGGCCTCTGGGAAGGTCGGTCTTGCCACGGTAAAAGAAAATCTTGGTCACCATAGTATCGCTGTAACCAATTTGTATGCTCACGCCGTCGGTAATCTTACCGATGTGGAGTTATACGAGCCAAGTTCACAAAAGACTGTGTTATCTGAACTTGAGCCAAAGCCTCGATCCCAAAAACCCAACAATATCGTGAAAGCATTTTTGAGAAATACGAACTTCAAATGAGGAGATGGCTTATGTCGGGTCTTGTCCGACAAAAACTTCAATTTGTCGTCTGTGTCGGAATCTTGTCAATCCTACCGGACAAATCATTAAGTCCACTGGGGAGTATCCCGTAATGGCTAGAGAGATGAACATGAAGATGCAGCTTAGATTTTATTTGAAGTCAAAGGGCATGACTGCTTCCCAGCTTGGTAAGATGGCCCGCGTCCCACGGCAATCTATTTCTGATTGGCTCGCTGGGTCTAGTCCCCGAAATGTAAATCACGTCAAAAAAGTCGCCGATGCTCTTGGTGTCAGCGTTGACAATCTTCTATTCGGTGAAGGTGTCGATCCGGGTCAACAAAGAGTCACGGAACTCGATGCACTTCTTGGAGAGGGGTGGGTCAGTGGTCTTTTTGAAGTTCGATTTCGCCGGATTAAGAGATGAGTTTGCTTGGGAGGAACGCATGAGAGGATTAATAGTTGTATGTTTAAGTATTTTGGTAAGTGTTAAAGCCGTAGCGGACCCATACCCTAAAGAGAAAGTTGTAAAAACAATAAAAAAGAATGAAGCCTGCATCGTTGCTATTGCAAACGTCACTCCCGAAGGCGCGGTGGTTCTGCCCTCGGGTGATCTTCATGTTATTGATCCCATAATTTGTGTATGGAATGGTGTTTGGAAAGAAGAAACCGTAAATGAAAAAACCGGTTGTTATTTGGGAAAATATAATGTGAACACTGGGGAATATACTCAGTTGGTCCAATACAACTCAGGTGTAAAATCTCATCTCCAACCAAATGGTCCGTGCACGGTACCAATGATGCGGGATATTTTGTCTAAGTACCCGATTGAAGAATATATCTCGGGGGCCGGGAAACAGTCGGTCTTAGCTTTTCTTAAGAAACAAAGTAAACATATGGAAGTCATTTATGACCCGCAGAATGTAGTAACTCCGGAGATGTTAGCGACGGCAAGTAAATCGAAAGAAAAAATAGAGGCGGTGAAGCTAAAGTCGGCCAAAGAATTAAATTGTGGAAGCGGGTTCATTTCGTCTTGGAAAGATGAGATTCAATGTTCGACTCCAGAAACAATTGTTTGGACACCCTGTAACATGAACGTGGACGAAGAAAATCTGAAATATCGCAAAGCCGTTTATAAATTAAAAACTGGAAAATCTTGGCCCGATGAGTGTCCGAAGGGAACAGCAGAATGGATGAGAAAACATCCCCCCACCCCTCCCTCCAATTAAAGTCATACGACAAAAAGATGTTCACGGGAAATTGTGTAGATGGAAGCATTGATGTGATATGTCCCCTCGAGTCGTCGAAGGGCTTGGGAGGCGGCGTCCACTTGGTCATCGTAAGTTCCGTTGGGAAAGTTAGCGAACTCATCAATGAAATCTTCAATCCAGGGTGCTATCTTAGGAGATGGCAAATAAACATTCCCGGACTCAATCATTGGGGAGATTGCACTAGCCCTAGCTTCTTTTGTTCCATCGGGTTCCACAGGAACAATCCCCGAAATTTCGCGGCTTAATGTATCAATCACAGCGGGACCGTTGGCCTTATCTTCAATGAGAATCAAGTTCGCCTCCGGGAATTGCCGAGACATATTTTGAATTGCCACCAAAGTATCTGTGAAATTTAATCTTGCCCTTATCTGATGGATGAGAAACTTATCTGGACCAAGCCTTCCCCAAACTTGTCCCACAACATAATCGGAATGTTTTGCATCCTTAAATGTTAAATCCCAACTTTGAAGATATTGCTGACACTGGGGCCGCTCCGTATAGAACTTCCACCATTCCCGTTTGAAAATGTTCCCCTCCAAGGCGGCGGGACGCTGCTGGTAGAGTGCATTAAATGTTCGGCTTCCATTTTGAAGTCTGAACTTCTCAAGAGCAGCAACATCGTAACGATCAGGGCACAACGCCTCACCAAGGGTCCTACCCAATGGATCGTTCTCCTCGGCGAGTGCCGGGAGCCTTATCTCTTCAAATTGATTATCGGGTTGAGAAAGCAGGTGTCCGACTAGGTCATTTTCGTGCCAGCGAGTCATCAAGATGACGATTGATGCCTCCGGCTCTGCCCGAGTTGCTAGAGTAGAATGAAACCAGTCAATGACCTTCTGACGATAGGTCTCGGACATGGCTTGTTCATGGTCTTTCACTGCATCATCTATAATTATGAGATTCCCACCACGTCCGGTAATGGCCCCGCCGATTCCGGCGGTAATCATGCCACCGTCTCCTGTAGTGTTCCATCGGTTTGCGGCCTGGGAGTCTTCTCGAAGAGAAAGATTTAAGATTTTTGAATGTTCGCTAATCAGGTTACGAACTTTTCTACCCCAGCTCGCGGCGAAGTCGGCCTCGTAAGAGCTAAGAATGATATTGTGGTGGGGAAAATGGGACAGATACCAAACTGGCGTCCAAGTAGAAATTAAAGTGCTCTTACCATGTCGAGGCGGCATGGAGACAATGACTCTCCCATTGCCTTTGCCAATAGCCTGGGTGATTTTGTGACTTACATGGGCAATATAGGACCAGCGTTTGAACTGTCCCTGAGAAAGCTTTTCCGCCATACGACAAGGGGTCAGTCGCCAAAGGTTATCAATAAGGGACTCAGCCGCCTTAACTCTTCCCATTTTGACTAACGGCCTTTTCAAGTTGAAGTGCAGCGGCGAACGCATCGGGATTAGAAATAATTGCCCTAATTTGAATATCCGAGTCTCTAATTTGGATGGGCATACCCTCCGGCCCGGAGTGCTCAATGGCCTTACGCTTGGGGTAAATGTAACTAAGTAGTTCGAGCAAAACGTCCGCTTGTTTCTCAGGCTCAAGTTGAGGAAGTAATTCTGCGAGTCTCTGGGGGACATCAACGCCCAACGCCTCGGTGACCTCTTTGCGTACGAGTGTCCTCTTGTTTAATGACCCCTTCTTGCGTCCGCCAGTCTTAGCTAACCCTTGTGGTCGTGGCATATTTCTAATCTAATTCAATCTACCTTTAGAAACAACTAAACATACGCACTCTCGCACCCTCATATAGAGGGCTGCGCATTGCGGATGTGTTTCTTGCTTTGACTTGATATGCGCAAATGCGCAAATATGGTTTTTTGCGGGGATTCTTGTAATGACATGGCTTACTACAGCTTTTGAACACTTAGCCGAATGGATATTAAGACCATTTCTTCTTCTGATCTATGTCCTATTCAGAAAGAAGCTGCCCGTTACCTGGGCCAATAGAAAATGGTACGAATTCCTTGGAGTTCTAAATGCTGGATCCAAAATAAAAAGGTCGAGTAAAGATTGGTCTGATTATGCTCTCCTCCCCAATGGCGATACAGCCAACATGCTCAAGAGCGAGTCTTCAAATAGCGATTTAAGACAACGGCTTAATTCCCAGATCATGGATCTTTTTTTACAATCTCAACCGCCAAATACGTCAGCCAAGCCTATTTGTATTATTACTTCTGGGGGAACAGCTTCGGGGAAAACTTCAGCGGTTGATTTAATCACAAGCCAACTTTTTCAAAAGACTGGGATGAGTTTTTTAAGAATTGATTATGACATTATCAAGAGGGCCCTTCCTGAATATCCCTTGATGTTGGAATTGAAAATTAAAGACGCCGCGAAATACGTGCAGTCAGAGTCAATTAAGATCGGCGGAAAGCTTTTTAAAAAAGCATATAAAATGGGCTTCAACATAATTTATGAAAAAACTCTGGATGATGCCAGAAGAGCCTCTGAAGATATTAGAGAATTAAAGAAGAAAAACTATGACATCGTCATCATCGGGACCCACATTACCGAGGCCGAAGGACAGGCTCGAGCGGCACAAAGATATGAAAGGGCGGGTAGATATATTCCGCCGGAGATCATTCAAAAGCTCTATTCAGGGGTCCCCAAGACCCTTTTCGAGATCCGCCATCGAGTTGACAACATTTTTCTATTCGATAATAGAAGTCCGTCCCTTAACCTCATGTTTTATAAAGATGAAAATGGCCCACAAGTTACTAACCAGGATCTTTACGATAAATATCTAAATGTTGTAGGGGGTCAATACGACTTACGTATATGACCTTTTCAACACGTTGATATAACTGGAAAAATGATCCTCGGA
>Ga0207037_10234_pt1 | contig 17703 bp, 17 predicted proteins | sample Alteio_BWMinCont_75_FD_153268 | JGI IMG/M metagenome (GOLD analysis project Ga0207037, IMG submission 153268) | Enriched cells from forest soil in Barre Woods Harvard Forest LTER site, Petersham, Massachusetts, United States -... | ecosystem: Environmental > Terrestrial > Soil > Temperate forest >... | reverse complement strand
TTTCGTGCCGATCCGGAACGCCCTTCGGCCACGCCGGCGGGTTCGCTCCGTCGAGCAACCGGCGCGCATGCCGATACCGCGAGATCGGGTTGATCACCGGCCATTGCATCACGATCGCCTGCACTTTCGCATCCACGCCGGCCGGCCCAGGGAGGGCGGCGTAACGAGGATCGGATGGACGCATCGCCGACAGCATCGCCAGGTGGCCGCCGCTGCTGGTGCCCGACAGGCCAATCGCGTTGGCGTTGCCGTTGAACTTCGCGGCGTTGCTTTTCATGTAACGCACGAGATAGTTGATATCCTGCAACGATGTCGGATACCCGTCCGGCCCATGCCTGAAATTGGCCGCCGCGACGACGAACCCGTGCGCCGCCAGCACCTGATCGCGCGGATCGCAATCGGCGAGGTCGCCGTTGCACCACGCTCCACCGTGCAAATCGATCACCATCGGGAACGGCCCATCGCCACTGGGCTTGTAAAGTTTCAGCATATACGGCGTGGCGCCGTGGCGGATATATTCGATGGATTCGGTCGTGAACGCGTATGGCATTGAGACTCTCCCTTCCGAACGCCGCTCTCCGGCGGCACGGTCTGGCCTGGCGGGGTCGGCCCGCCCACAAACTCTGACAGCCCGGGAACCATACGCCTTATGACTACCGCCGGACAATCCGTCCCCTTGGCCTCAGGCCGGAAACGACTCGGCCTGGTGCTTGGCATCAACCAGACCCTGTCGTGGGGCATGAGCTTCTACCTCCCCGCCGTCGTCACCATCCCCGCCGCGCGCGAACTGGGCCAGTCGACTTTCGCGCTGCTTGGCGCCTTCACCATGTCGCTGCTGATCGCGGGAGTCTGCGCGCCCAGAGTCGGCAAGTGGATCGATCGCCACGGCGGCAAAGGCTCGATCGCGGCGAGCATCGTTACGCTGGCCGCCGGTCAGGCCATCCTCGCGTTCGCGCCTGGACTTACGGTGTGGTACTTCGGCTGGGGCGTTCTCGGCATTGGCATGGCGATGGGGCTTTACGACGCCGCGTTCGCCACCATCGGAACATTACTGGGGCGTGAGGCGGGACCGACGATCACCGGCATCACCCTGCTGGCCGGCTTCGCGAGCACGGTGTTCTGGTCGCTCGGCTCGGCGATCATCGGTTTCACCGGGTGGCGCGGATTGTTGCTGCTTTATGCCGGCATCATGCTGTGGGTGAACCTGCCAATGGTGCTGGCGCTGGTGCCGCGTCTGGACCGGAATCGCAAGGAAGCCGCCCAGGCGGTGACGGAACGCACGCCTGTCAGCCGCTTTGCGATCACCTGCCTCGCGTGTTTCTTCGCGTTGCGTTGGTTCATCACCTCCGCACTCGCCGCGCATATCCTGGCTTTGTTCCATGGCATCGGTCTGAACGCGGCCGAGGCAGTGTTGGTCGCGTCGCTGATTGGGCCCGGTCAGGTCGCGGGACGCGTGCTGGAATGGACGGTCGGGCGGCGGTTCGGTTTGTTGATGCGTGCCCGGGTGGCGGCGTTGCTGTTTCCGATCGGTGCCGCGATTTTGCCGCTTGGCGGTCCTGTCGCCGCCACCGTGTTCGCGTTATTATACGGTATGAGCAACGGCATCATGACGATCAACCGCGGCACGTTGCCGTTGGCGATGTTTGGTCCGAATGGTTATGCGACGGTATTGGGTTGGCTGGCGGTGCCGGTGCTGGTGGGCCAGGCGGTGGCGCCAACGGTTGCGGCTCCTTTGGTGGCGGCGTTGCCTTCGTTGTGGGTGCTGCTGATTGGCGGCGGGCTGGGATTGTTTGCGACTTTGTTGTTGCTGCCGTTACGATTGCCGCGTCAGGATTGAAGCGTTCCGAGGAAAGTTTGGATCGCGGCGATCGCGACCTCGGGCGCGTCTTCCTGGATGTAGTGACCGGCGCCGGGCACCTCGATCACCGGACGGTCCGGCCAGACGCCTTTGAAATCAGCGAGCGCCAGGGCGGGCAGAATCGCGCGATCGAGCATGCCCTCGATCAGGATCGCCGGCTTCGTTTTTAGTGCCGGCACACCCGCGGCGCCCGCGCGCACGAAATCGCGGATGCGGCCGAGCGCGAGGTCGAGCGGAAACGCGATCGCTCCTTTGCATTCTTCCGGCGTTTGAAACGGTGCGGCATAGGCACGAATAAAGTTCGGATCGACCCGGTCCAGACGTTCCAGTCCAACGATCTGCATCACCGACAAAATGGTGGAGCCGAGATGCGACAGCACCGCTTCGGTTCGACCGGTCGGCAGTCCTTCCAGAATCCAACGAAACCAGGACGATTCAGTCGGATTGGGCAGATCGCGGCGGCCGGCGGTGCCGTAGCCGGAAACGGTGTTCATCTGCACCAGGCTATGCACCCGTTCCGGATGACGAACCGCGTAGCCGCAGCCGATCGGCCCGCCCCAGTCCTGCATCACGAAGGTGATGTCGCGCAGGTCGAGCGTTTCGATTAGCGCCGTCAGGTTCCCGACGTGCGTGGACAGAGTGTAGTCCCGATCTAGCGGCGTATGACTTTTGCCAAACCCCATGTGATCCGGGACGATCACGCGATGCGTCACCGACAGAGGTCCGATGAAACGGCGATAAATATACCCCCAGGTCGGCTGACCATGCAGCAGGACCACGGGACGGCCACTCCCTTCATCCACATAATGTTGCTGAAATCCAGCGGCGGAACAAAACCGCGGCGCATAGGGCCATGTGCCGTCGAACGTCTCATTTGCCTGGATCATGGTTCCTCCGCGAGGGGCCAGGCCATATGCTACAAACTCCTGCTATATTTTTCGCTCGCTTTTTTCGCCGGGGCCGCGAATAGTCGCGGCGAGATTGGCGGCGACGGCTGTATCCGGTGGCCGGATCTGAACGACGCGAAGGCCCAATGAGGCCGTATGGGGAGTTGAAGCGCGATGGAGTCGATTGAACGACGGACGATGCGGAAGGTCTATCTCAGGCTGCTGCCGTTCTGTTTCTGCCTTTACCTGATCTGCTACCTCGACCGTGCGAACATCGGCTTCGCGGCATTGACAATGAACAAGGACCTGGGCCTGAGTTCGTACATCTACGGCCTTGGCGCCGGCGCTTTCTTCTGGGGCTATTTCCTGTTGGAAGTCCCGTCCAATCTGATCCTGGAACGAGTTGGCGCGCGCAAATGGATCGCCCGCATCATGATCAGTTGGGGAATCGTATCGGGGTCATTCGCGTTCGTCGAAGGGCCGATCTCGTTCTTCAGCCTGCGCTTTCTGTTGGGCCTGGCCGAGGCCGGGTTCTTTCCTGGCATGATCCTTTACTTCACGTATTGGTTCCCGCCGTATCACCGCGCCCGGGTTATCGCCGGCTTCATGGCCGCCATTCCGATCGCCGTCGGCATGGGTGCGCCCGCGTCCACCGCGTTGTTGGGCCTGGACGGACTGTTGGGTTTAGCCGGCTGGAAGTGGCTGTTCATCTTCGAGGCCGTGCCAGCCGTCGTTTTGGGTCTGTGCTGCTGGTTCTATTTGACCGACCGGCCGGAGAACGCGACCTGGCTGAAAGATGACGAACGCAACTGGCTGAAGGCCGTGATGGCCGAAGAGCAAGTCCGCGTCAAAGACGAAAAGCACGTCACGGTGTGGAAGAGTCTGATCGACCTGCGCGTCATCGCCCTGGCCGGTATCCATTTCGCTCAGGCGGGCGTCAGCGTCGGGATGGCGGTGTTCGTGACCTTGATCGTTAAGCAGCTCGGACATTCCAACATGGAGACCGGCTGGTTGACGGCGATACCGTTCATATTCGGCACTTTGGGTATACTGATCTGGGGCGGCCTCTCCGACCGGATGAATGAGCGGAAGTGGAACCTGACAGCGTCGTGCACGGTGATGGCGATCGGCCTGGCGATGGCTGCTTTCTATGACGGCACCTACATGGCGATCGTTGGACTGTCGATCGGGATGATCGGGCTGTACGCATCGAACGCGCATTTGTTCCCCATCCCGTCTATGTTCCTGACCGGAGCCGCCGCCGCCAGCGGGATCGCGTGGGTCAATTCGCTTGGTATTCTCGCGGGCGGTGTCACGTCGCCGGTGATCGGCTACCTCAAGGACGCCACCGGAACCTATCAAAGCGGCCTGTATTTCCTCGCGGTACTGGGGCTCGCCGGGGCGTTCATCACGATGATTGGAGTCAAGGAAACCGCCGCCAAGTTAAGGCCTGGTCTGGTTCCGGCCGCCGAATGATCAGTGACTGGGTAAACGAATGAACGCCCGGTCCATCGCCGTCAGGGCCAGGATCGCCAGGCAGACCTGGCCCACAAAGGCGAACTCGTCCAACCCGAGCCAGCCCAACAGCGTCGGACCGAACCAAACTGCAAGGGCCGCCACCGCGAACGACGCCAGAATCTGTGCGGTCGAGCGCCAGATCATGGCACCGCCGCGCGCGTGACATCGGTTCGGAAAACCAGTGCGTCACCGATCCGTTCCAGTGTGCCATCCATCCGGGTCGTAATGGCGACGTAATCGCGGACCGCGTCAGGCACGGCATGATTGTCCGGATCGCCCATCAACAAATACCGCGTTCCAAATAAAACAGTCGTCGTGATGAACACCGGCGGCACGCCTCCAATGAGGCAGACATTGGCACAGGCTTTGTGCGCCGGCCTGGTGCCAGGCCGCATGACGCCCAACGAACATTTCCCATCGCAAATCTCGCCGGTCAGACGCCAGGTGCCCAAAGGCTCGCGCACCGGGGGCGTCGCGTCACCAGGTGCGGCTTGCAGGTTGGTGACCAGCAGCAAATCGCGGTCACCGCGTTTGACGCCATAGCCGGTCGCTCGCACGTGCTTCCCATCCAGCGGGCGCGCTTCCGTCTGAACGCCGCGCTTGCCGCCGCCGGACAGCATGATGGTGTGATGATTCTGATCGGTGACGATCATCGGATAGGGATCGGCGATCAGCACGCCGGTGATGTCTTTGTCGCCGGTGAACACGCCGCCGCCCGGATCGTCCACGGTCACACCCAGCGCGAACGCCAAGGCACCGAATCCCACCAGCAGAGCCGCCAGAGCGCATCCCAGAAATCCCGCCAGAGGCAACGATATCCGGCTCGACCAACCTATGAAAAACGGGTTCATGTCACCGCTACCGGGTCAACGAAGGTGCCAGGTGGATTCGGCCGCGGATCGACCCACACCACGCCGTCAACGATCCGCAGGCGAAATGTCGCCAGCTTTTCGGTGAACGGTGGCGGAGCGCAGCCATCCTCCAACCGGTACTGATACCCGTGCCACGGGCATGTGATGCAACCGTCGATCACTCTGCCTTCGCCCAATGGACCGTTTTGATGCGCACACAGATTTGTCACGGCTGACAAAGCGCCGCCGTGCCGGAAGATCGCGATCGGCTCGGCGTCCGGTGGGGTGACCACGATACCGTGATCTTCCTCGATCGCCGCGACGGGACCGGCGTCGAGCCAACCGTCAATCAAAGCTGCCTCGACCGGCGGCACCCGCGACGCGGCGACGTGCAGCGACGCGACGCCAAGCGCGCAGAATCCGGTAACCACGGCCAGTAACGGATTGGCCGCCGCCTGCAACGCACCCAACGAAATATGCGCGACCACCGCCAGATAAGCGGCATAAAGCGCCATATGCAGCCCCTTCCACACCGGCGGAGTAAGAAATCGCAACCAGAAGTCGTGACTTGTCGAGGCCAGCAGCAACATCACGATCAACGCGAAGATGCCAAACACTTCGAACGGGAAACCATGCGCCTGAAAGAAGCTGGTGTTGCCACGCAGCAGCATTTCGAAGCGGTCATAAGGACCGTAGCTGAAATACCAGTCCAGCGCCGCATAAGCATGAGTCGCCGCCACGGCGGTGGCGATCACTCCCAGATGACGGCGGTTGTACAACAGAGGCAGAAAACGCGGATCCAGCCGTGCGGCGGGACCGATCGACAGGATCAACGACAGCAGCAGGAAAGCGCAGGTGCCGAACGCGTTCATCCGCATCGTGTAGTCGTCAAGTGGCTGTGTCGCATGCTGAAACGACGGTGCGATCCAAAGGAATACGCTGACGTAAAGGCCAACGATCCCCAACACCACCGCGTCGTAAACGATCTTCGTGACGTTCCAGCCGACGGGGACGTAACGTTCGCTCATTTTGGTGCCATCAGTTGGATTTGCGGCGCTTCGGTTGGGCCAATCGGGCGCAACATCAGCGACAGCAGGATGACCGCCGGCAACAGGCCAGCCAGCAACAGCCAGACAATGCGATGGGTATTGCGGTGCCGCCGTTTCATACCAGCGTGCCTAAAGACCTGCACTCGTCTTTTTCGTCATGGCCCGGCTCGACCAGGCCATCAATCAACGCCATCGTGTTGCTACAGATGGCCCGGTCGAGCCGGGCCGTGACGAAAGAGAGACAACGCCGTACGTCAATCATGAAATGCGCTGGTCTCATGTCTGCGTACGAACGATCGCGATCCACCGCACGGCGACGAACGGCCACAGCAACGTCAGGCCTGGCAACAACAGCGGCCGGAATGCGTATGAACCACGGGCGGCGGAATCGATCCGATCGATCCCAAGGAACAGGAATGCCACGCCAACCACACCACCGGCCACCAGGTAAATCGTCACGCATCCGACGATCGTGGCGGCCATCGCTGTCAGTGCGCCTCGGCCCAGGAGCGGCCGGTGCCGGTTTCGACGACGAGCGGGACGGAGAGTGTGGCGGCGGTTTCCATCACGCGCCTGGCGACTCCAGCCAACCCGGGAGCGTCCCTCTCGGGCACCTCGAACAGCAGTTCGTCATGCACCTGCAACAACATCCGCGCGGTGGGACATTCATCGGCCAGCACCGGCGGCAGATGCACCATGGCGCGTTTGATGATGTCGGCGGCACCGCCTTGCAACGGCGCGTTGATCGCCTGACGCTCGGCGTACGCTCGCCGTGCCTGTAGCTTGTCGTTGATGCCGGAGATCCAGCAACGGCGGCCGAACGGCGTGGTGACGTAGCCTTTATCTTTCGCCACCGCCTTGGCGTGCTCCATGTAATCGCGGATGCCCGGGTACCGCTCGAAGTATCGCTTGATATAGCCAAGCGCTTCGTTCTGCCCGATCCCCAGTTGCCGCGCCAGGCCGAAGCCGCTGATGCCATAGATGATGCCGAAATTGATGGCTTTCGCACGGCGCCTTGTCATCGGGTCCATGCCTTCCATAGGCACGCCGAACACCTCGCTGGCGGTGCGCGCATGGATGTCCTCGCCGCGGGCAAAACTTTCTTTCAAAGCCGGAATGTCGGCGACATGCGCCAGCAGCCGCAACTCGATTTGCGAGTAGTCCGCGCTGACCAGCACATTTCCCGGCTCCGCGATGAAAGCATGGCGGATGCGGCTGCCTTCCTCGGTACGGATCGGAATATTCTGCAGATTGGGATCGGTGGACGACAGCCGCCCGGTCTGCGCGATCGCCATCGCGTAAGACGTGTGCACTCGGCCGGTCTCCGGATTGATCTCTTCGACCAGCGCGTCGGCGTAGGTGGACTTCAATTTCTGTAATTGCCGCCATTCCAGGATGCGCGACGGCAACTCGTTGCCCTGATCGGCCAACGTCTGCAATACCGAGGAATCCGTGCCCCATGCGCCGGTTTTCATCCGCTTACCGCCGGGGAGTTTCATCTTATCGAACAGCACCTCGCCCAATTGCTTGGGCGATCCCACGTTGAACTCAAAGCCTGCCAGACGGTGACAGTCCTTTTCCATCACGCCCATGCGTTGCTCGAAGTCGACCGACATCCGGCGCAGATCGTCGGCGTCGACTTTGATGCCGGCACGCTCCATCTCAAGCAGCACCGGCACCAGGCGGCGTTCCACCTGCTCGTACAGCGCCAGAGCATGGTTTTCCCGCAACCGCGGCTTAAGCCGGTCCCACAGGCGCAACGTCACGTCCGCGTCCTCAGCCGCGTAGGCCGTCGCCTTGTCGATCGGCACCTGAGCGAAACTAATCCGCGCACGTCCGGTTCCGGTCACCTCATCGTACGGAATCGGCGTATGGCCGAGATGCAGCCGCGACAGTTCGTCCATCCCATGGCCGTGCGCACCCGCATCCTGAGCGAACGAAATCAGCATCGTATCGTCGATCGGCGCGATCGGCGGGAAGCCGGCGCGGCCCAGTACCATCATGTCGAACTTGGCGTTCTGCAGGATTTTCAACACCGACGGATCGCTGAACAACGGACCAAGCACAGCGATCGCGTCGGTCACTGAAACCTGTTCCGCCAGAATTTCGTGACGCAGTGGCACATAACACGCGTGGCCTTCGGCGGTCGCCAGCGACAGGCCCACCAACGACGCACGCATGGCGTCCAACCCGTCGGTCTCGGTATCCAGTCCGAAACAACCAGCCGCGCGCGCGGCGTCGGCCCAAACACGCAGCGCGTCCAATGTCGTCACGGCCTCATAACCACCGAACGGCGCATCATCGACGGGCGGCCGCGGCACTTCGACCGGCTTCGGCGCTTCCTCCGCCGGCGCACCCGAGCCAAGCCCCAACCGGCTGATCGTGCTGCGGAATCCCTGCGCCTGAAGCCACGTCACCAGGTGCCCGGCATCCGGCTGCTTCACCACCAGCGCATCGAGCGGCAGAGGCAACGGCGCATCGGTGCGCAACGTCACCAGAACGCGGGATATTCGCGCCTTCTCGGCATGCTCGATCAACGAGTCGCGGCGCTTCGACGGTTTCATCGACGGCGCGGCGGCCAGGACGGACTCCAGGTCGCCGTACTCGGCGATCAACTGAGCGGCACCCTTGGGGCCGATACCGGGGACACCTGGAACATTGTCGGTTGAATCGCCGATCAGCGCCTGCACCTCGATCACCTTGTCAGGGGTGACGCCGAACTTTTCCATCACCTCGGCCGCCCCGATCGGCCGTTTCTTCAGCGGGTCCATCATGACAACGCCGGGCCTGATCAACTGCATCAGATCCTTGTCGGACGACACGATCGTCGCCCGCCCACCGTGTTCCTCGGCCGCCAGAGCGTAGGCCGCGATCAGATCGTCCGCCTCCCAGTCCGGCAGTTCGATGGCGGGGACGCCGAACGCCTCGGTCGCCTCGCGCACCAGAGCGAACTGCGGGATCAGCTCCTCCGGCGCCGGCGGCCGGTGGGCCTTGTACGCCTCATACAGCCGGTTACGAAAAGTATAGCGGCCAGCGTCGAAAATCACCGCTATATGCGTTCCCGTGTGCTCCTTCAGCAACTGGGCCAGCATATTCGTGAACCCGAAGACCGCGTTCACCGGCGTGCCGTCCGGCCGCGTCATCGGCGGCAGTGCGTGGAAAGCGCGAAAAATGAACCCGGAGCCATCGACCAGCACCAGGTTCATCTGGGGGGAATCCTTCTGGTCCTCCCTTGGGGAATTAATGTCCGTCGTGGCCAGCTCCTTCGTTCAGGATGTAGACGCGGGAGCAATAGGGGCACACCACCTCGCGTTCCTCAATATGCAGGAACACCCGAGGATGTCCCAGGGGACCACCATCACAGGCGACGGTGCGATCGTCGACATGAAAAGTTTCCCGGGGGAAGGTCTCCGGGAGAAGAGCGGCGACGTCCGGCATTTTCGTCCTCGGTCTGGTGGGCTACGCGCGGGGATGATAGCGATGTCACCCATGCGTTCAACCTTGCTTTGTGGCCTGGCGATCATTTCCGTCCTGCTGAGCGCCTGCTCGGTGCGGCTGGAGCCTCCGGGTCCGGCCGTGACGCGGGCCGCGGAGACGGCGGACGCGTTCGTGATGCCGGATGGCATGCACCTGCCCTACCGCACCTGGTTGCCCAAGGGCCGTCCGCGCGCCGTAGTCCTGGCGCTGCATGGCATGAACGACAGCCGCGACGCCTGGGAAATTCCCGGTCCCGAATTCGCCGCCGCCGGCATCGCGGTGTACGCGCCGGATCAGCGCGGCTTCGGCGCGACCGACTCCCGCGGCTACTGGCCCAGTACGCAAGGCCTTGTGGACGACGCCCGGGTGATGACGCGCCTGGTGCGCCAGCGCTATCCCGATGAGCCACTCTATCTGATGGGCGAGAGCATGGGCGCCGCCGTCCTGATGGTGCTGGCGACCGAGCCGCATGCACCAAAAGTCGCCGGATACGTGCTGAGTGCGCCGGCGGTGTGGGGGCGCGCGGAGATGAACATTTTCCTGCGCGGCGTGTTGTGGGTGGCCTCGCGGACAATACCCGGCCTGTTGTTGGAAAACCGCGGCTACGTGAAAATCACCGCGAGCGACAATCATGAAGCTCTGGTCCGGTTGTCGCAGGATCCTTTGACCATCCATGGCACGCGGGTCGACAGCACGCGTGGTCTGGTCGATCTGATGGACGACGCGCTCGCGGCCGCGCCCAGGTTCCACGCGCGCGCATTGTTTCTGTACGGCGGCAAGGACGATCTGGTACCGAAACCAGCGACATTGGCGACCTGGCGTGCGTTGCCTGACGATGGATCGCGGCTCGCGTATTATCCGGACCGGTATCACCTCGCCATGCGTGATCTGGAACGTGCGACGGTGATCGGCGACGTGGTGGCCTGGATCAAGGATCCAAGCGCCCCATTGCCGTCGGGGGCGGATCGGACAGCCCAGACGTGGATGCAGAATCCGAAGGCGTTGGCCTCGGCCGCGCCGGAGAACTGAGCATTACCGGCGCCGAGGAGCGAAGCATGTCGCTGGTAAGTATTCCCTTACAGTTGCCGGGCGGCGACCGCACGATGCGGTTCGATCTCGATCCGGAACGGCCGGACGAGCGAATGGTGGCACCGTCTCAATCATCAACCAATGGCGTCTCACCCACCCCGTCATGGCCGGGCCACCGCTCTCAACATCGTCTCGACGCAGTTGGCCCGGTCGAGCTCTATGACATGCACGCATCTCATTCGGCGTCGAGACTCAGATAGAAGACCGATGTCGAGGCTTCGGCCGGCGTCGCATTGTCGCGGAACGCCAGGTCTCCGGCTGATCCACCTTTGCACTTCTCAGGTGCTCTGGTCCTCTGAGATAAATGCTCCCGTTTGAGCGCGGTTCGGCCCATCGGAACGTGCCACGCCATTGGGGCAAGCGTTTCGATCCGCACCCCTTCATCTCAGAGGGACTTAGGACCAGAGAAGTGAATGTGGTATCCAGAGGACGATCCGCGGGAAATGTCGTCGCTGAGAGTCTTCAAATGCAGGCGCCGATTTAAACAGACATTATGCGAGCGAAGCTCGCCGGCCGGCCCATGCCGCATCGACAATGCGCCACTGAAGCGGACGGATGGAGATGTGTGCCACTTGCAGGGTTCGACCGGGCCATGACGTGGAAGGCAATCGAGCCATGACGACGACGGGAAAAGTCGACGCCTCCGACGCCCGGCCGCAAACCTCAATCACCCGCCGGATTGATCACCCGCCAACGCCGGATGATGTCCTCGCGGATCGCGTCGACCGACACCCAGTCGACAGGCATCGCTCTCGCCGCGCGGTCCGGCGTGTTGGCGGTGCGCGACAACGCGCCCTCGCTATACCGGGCACGCGCGTTGACCGGACCGAGGAACATACGCTCGACCATGATCTTCTGCGCCTCGGCGCCCAGCAAATAGGCGATGAACGCGCGCGCGGCGTCCGGCCGCGGCCCCCCTTTAACCAGATTGACCGTGACGACCCGGGAAATCGTACCCTCGACCGGAAACGCCACCCCCAACCGTCCTCCCATTCGATCCGAATACACCTGGGCCGGCATGTTCCAACCGACCCCAAGTTTGGCGTTGCCTTCGCCAATGAAGTGATAAACCTCGGGCGACGGGTCCCATGTCGCCACACCGCGCGCGAGTTCATCGATCGCGGTGATACCGTCCGCCGCCGACCGCAATTCGTTGCCGCCGCCAAACAATCTGCCTGCGACAACGGTGAACGCGACGCCCACCGGGTCGGGCGGCGCCGGAATGGCGACCGATCGTTCGTCCAGCAGACTCCACAGAATTTTCCACGACGCCGGAGGCCGCACCCTGGCGGTATCGAATAGCAATACCAGCGGTTCGGTAAACAGCGCCCGCCCAAAGATGCCGGCAAACGTCGCGGCGGGGGTGAGGTCCGCCAGAACCGGCATCGATGCGGCCGGCAACTGCTCCAGCAGACCCTCATCGGTGGCGGTGCGCGCCGAAGCGAGGTCCAGCAGCACGACATCCAGTTCCGGCTGGTCGCGCTGGCGGCGCAGCGTGGCGAGAGCCTGAGTCGAAGACCCGACGGGAAAGTAGAACGCCGGGGTCGCGGTGCGCGATTGGCCGAATGGTTCCACGACCGCCGGTTCATACAGTTCCTGGAACAGTCCCCCGAACGCGGCGAAGGTGACGCTCGTCCGCGCGGCGGCAGCCGGGCGGAGGAACGGAATGCCAAGACCGGCCGATGCCGTCAGCAGACGCCGCCGGGTCGCTTGCATGCGGGAAAACTCCAAGGGAAGAATGATGTGCCCGGACTTTGGCGGCGCTACAAGGCTGAACCTGCCTCTCACGGTCATTACCGGGCCTGGCCAGGTGATCTGTTGAGGCGCCATCGCGCTGATAGTGGTCCCCGGGCCAGGCCCCGGCCTACCTGCCCGCCCGGGCAGATGACGGCCTTCGTGGGTTGGATCAATTTGTGCGTGGCGCGGAATTGCGCGCGGGCCGCTATTTTGTCCAGGCCAGCGCACCGGCGCTCATGCACGGGCTATTAACCAGTTAAGTGTATGCCGGCCGCTTCGATTGCCATCGGTGCGCCAGAACGCTGTGTTCGCAACCACCACCATGTCTCCATAGCGCAACAAACCCACGAATTTCCGCCACGAGGAGATCGCCGATGGAATTTTCCGAGTTGGCGTTTCACCAATGTCTCGCCCGCCCGGGAACGATCATCGACGTGGGTGCGAATCTTGGGGCGTTTTCATTGCCGTTTTCAACCTGGAACCGCAACCGCCTGATCGCGTTCGAGCCATTCCCGCTGATCTTCGAACGCCTAAAGGCGAACCTGGCCGAGCACAACGGTGGCACGATTCCAGCGACAACCAGCCTACACATGGCCGCGCTGGGAGACACCATCGGCACCGCGACGATGCGGGTCCCGATCGTTGAGGGCCTGGGTTGGATCCACACCTGGGCGTCGCTGGTGAAGACATTCGAGGGACTGGAAGGCGTCAGCGTTCACGAGATTGAGGTGCCGGTATGGACGATCGACGGGCTCGGTCTCGACGACCTGACCGCCATCAAGATCGACGCCGAGGGCAACGAAATCGAGGTGCTGAATGGGGCATTGCGCACCATCGAGCGGTGCCGGCCGATCATCTCCTGCGAGTGTGAGGAGCGCCATCGTGAAGGCGTGTCGTGGTACATCCCGGGTTTCATGCGCGCTCTTGGTTATGACGGTTGGTTCTGGTACCGGGAGCGGTTCTTGCCCGCCGCCGCATTGGACCGCCGCACGATGCAGGTGGCGTCCCCGGGCGGCATGCCGGAGTCCGATCCCTACATCCAGACATTTTTGTTCGTTCCGAGGGAAGCCGGCCATATGCGGCATCGCCTGACCGAATTCGGTCCGTTTTGCATGGCGCGGTGATCGCCACCGGTTCTCAATTGAAACGCGATGTTCCGGCCGGGTTAATGGCGCCGTCCCGGATCTTGCCCTGACTGAACCGCCGGTTATGACCAGCATGGCGATCGGCCCGCTCGGTGTTCAGCACGCGAATGGATCAATGCGAAGAGCCGGCGGTATCAGTGCGTGTTGGCGTCCGGGTCGGGCGCTGCCATCACCGCGACGGTGTCGGTGTGGACCGCGACGACAGGCATACTCATGATCCGCATGCTCACATACAGAAGACCGACGATGACGCTCAGAGCCAGGGAAAGCTCGATGAGTGACGGGCGACGCCCGCCGCCGCGATAGCCTCTGGTCCCATATCGAGGCGTAGCCATGAATTTACCTCCGTTGAATGACGTTCGCTTTATCCGGTCACGCTAGTGCAAGAATGGTTGCGAAATCCTTTCATGTTCAACTGGCTGGACGCCACCAAGAGCGCATTACCAATAATTGAGAATCGACTGGTCGTGTTGGCGGCCATCTCGGAAAAACCCAGGGAAAGTCCCGCGAAGAGAGGATGTGGCAGCAGCCCGCGCGCCAGAAAAGTCGGGTTACGCCGGTCCATGCGGGGGTATCAGAGAACAGGACGCATTTTTGCGTGATCATTATCTACTAATTAAGGCATCGGGTGCGAAACGGAACCACAAGTGAAATGACAAATCGGTGTCACGCGGGTTTAGCTCATGCCGAGCTGTCAACACCTCATGATCGTAATTTCTCAGCATCATCCCCGGGTCTCCCCTCACCGTCATTTTCGGGCTCTCTTAACGTCATCCTGGCTTTGTCCCGGGGACCTATCGCGGAACTGTGCGGGTAGAGGTCCCCGTGACGAGCCCGGCGATGAGGGTGAAAGGAAGCCCAGGGATGACAGTGAGGGGCGATCCGGGGATGACGTTGGATGACGCCAATCATGACGCTTTGTGTAACGTTCAGTTGGTCCACTTAACTGGCCGTAAAGGAGGATGCGCCCGGATCACCGCCTCATTCACGTCCGCGCCCCAGCCGATGCCGGTCGGCAACAGCAATTCGCCATTCTCGATTTTTGGCACGACCGTCACCAGATCGTCCTTCCAAGGCACGTCCTCGATATCGATCTCCATGACGCGGAAATTCGGGATCGCGGCGCAGAGATGCGCGCTCATCAGCGAGCCGATATGGCCGTTGAAGTTGTGCGGCGCGACATTCACCTCATAGGCGTCACACATGGCGGCGATTTTGAATGCCTCGAGGATGCCGTTCCAGGCGACATCGATGATCGCCACATCGACCGACTGATTTTCCAGGAACGGCCGGAACTGCCGCCGCCCGTAAAGCGATTCAAGCGACGCGATCGGGCACCGCGAACTGCGCCGGATCGTCGCCAGCGCCTCGGGATTATAGCTGTCGACCTCAAGCCAAACGAGATCGAACTCCTCCAACGCCTGCGCCAACCTGATATAGCCCTCGGTCCTGAAGTTGAAATTCAAATCCAGATGCAAGCCCACTCCTGGGCCGGCGCCGCGGTGAAACGCCGACAGTTCCGCGCGCACCGCATCGACCAAAGGCTTGTCGATGTTGCACTCCGGCCATCCGGGCCCGTTGAAGCCAGGCATGTGGATCACTGGCGGATCGGCGTCGAAGCGCATGATGTTGGTTTTCAGGCCTTTGAACCCGCGTTCCGCCACCTCGGCACCCGCACGCTCCACGTCGCCCAGAGACCGGATCGGGTCATAGCCCGTCCATTCCTTGATCCGATCGGCGAAACTTACACGCCATGTGCCGCAATGCGACCAGTACAGCCGCAGCCGGTCGCGGATCGGTCCGCCGAGAAGCTCGTAAACCGGGATGTTGAGGGATTTCGCCTTGATGTCGACCAACGCATTCTCGATCGCGGCGATGGCCTGCTGGTTGATGCCGTACGGGGTTTGCCGCGTCAGGCCGTGCAGGAACGCGGTGATCTTTTCGACCGGGCGCGGGTCCATCCCGATCAGCCGTCCGCCCAATTGTTGAATGACCGTCGAAAGCCCCTCGGCGCCGAAATTCTCCAGGAACTCGGACCAGCCGACTATCCCATCGTCGGTGGTGATCTTCAGGAACGAAAAATCACGCCAGCCGGCGTTGCAGTGCAGATCCTCGATCCTGGCGATGCGCATTGGAATTCCTCCGGTCCGGTTGCACCGCCGTGCGAGAGGAACACACCACCCAACGACGGTATTTCGCGTCCCGGCCAGTTGAATACCGGCCGGGCGCGATCAGACCGTACTCCTGGAACAGTCAGGCCGCGTCAAGAGACCGGAACGATCCGGCAACCCAGCGCGATGTCCGGCCAACGGGCCGGTGTTTCGGCATTCTCGCCCGGAGGCGGGCCGCGACAGCGTCGAGCTTCGGACCGGTCACCACGAACGGCGCGCAGCCGAGTGCGTCCCATCGCCGCTTGCTGAAATCGGGATATAGCGAAATCAACCCGCTGGCGTTGTCGAATGCCTGGCGGTTGCCGTTTTCAAGATAGGATTCCGCCTGCATGCCCTCGGCCAGCAACACGTCGTGTTCACCCAGTTCGACGTGGTAATAGGTGATCGCATTGACTTTCCGTTGCACGATGGTTTTGCGGTTGATCAGATATTTGATCGGGATCAGCATGCCGTCTACATAAACCGCGTGGTCCGGCGACAGCCAAAGATCGCGCTCCGGGATTCTGGGCCCGAACGCATGGGCGGACACCAGCACCGGCCAAACCTGCGACGGCTCGGGGTGACGGCGGCAGTCCACGTGGCGATGACCAAGCCAGACGACCGGCGCGGTTCCGTTGAAATGCGTGTGGAGGACAGCGCCAACCGTGAGGCGCTCCACGTTCACTTCGCCATCGACTGTCCTGATCCGCGTGCCGGCCCCGAAACACGCCGCCGCGGTTACCCCGGTCACCGTCACGGTCGCCTTCGAGGTGATGGTATTTTCGGAGACGATGAAACTCGCACCTCCGTAATTCATGGAACCCGAGTCGAGCGTGACAGTTTGCACGACGGTGCTGCTGGCGTTCGTTATATTCAGATCGAAGCCGGTCAACGTCGCGTGCGCCGCGTTACCAATATTATCCAGCACCAACGTATCGCTGTTGCCGAACCCGGATACGGTGCCGTTGAACGTCGACGGCGCGTCGAGCAGGAGTTCGCCAAAATTCGCGTCGAACGCGATATTGGCGGACAATCCCGCCGGTAACTCCAGGACCGAGCGGTCGGCAGCATCGAAGCCGCCCTGGATCAGGAACCCGCCGGTCCCGCTATAGGCGCCCGAGAACCCCAGCGTTCCGGTCAGGCCGCCGAACGTCGCATCGATCGTGCCGTTATTGGCGACGCTCTGGGCGTAGGTTCCGAACGCCTGCAGCGCGAGCGACGCACCCGCATCGACCTGCAACGTGCCGACGCCGCTGACCGAACCTGCCCCGGGCAACGAAAGTGTGCCACCTTTCGCCTCGATCGTTCCGGCGTCCACGATCGGAGTGCCGGGATCGATGGTGCCGAAGCCCGCGACATCGCCGGTGGCGCCAATGGTAATACCGCTCGGTACGGACAGCGTTCCGCCGCCGAGCGTCACGGTGCCGTTGACGATCAGAGCGTTGGTCGCGTCGAAGTCTCGTCCGCCCAAAATGTTCAGCACGCCGGCCGCGCCGATCGTGGCCAGGCTGTTCTCGATCGTCAGCGGCGTTCCCTGACCTGATTCGAACACCGACGCCGAGCCATTCAGCGTGATGGTGGCATTATCGGTGACAATCTGCGCTCTCGCCACGTCGAGGGTGCCGGTTCCCGAGGCGCCCCAGACGCCGCCGGTCAACACCGTGCCGGAAAGATTGGTCGTGGTGACCGACGATTGGATGATAAGCGATCCGTTGGTGGCGACGATCGATCCCTGGTTGACTAACGTTCCGGTGTCGATACTGAGCGCCACGCCCGACACATCGGCCGAGACCGTACCCTGAACCAGCAGAGTAAATCCGCTGCCGATGATGGTACCCGCGCCATCCAGCAAAGCATTCACTGGAACGGTGCCATCGCTGGTGAGCGTAAATCCGGTGCTGTTCACCAAGGTCAGCGTCGATCCGGAATTAACAATATTGGT
>Ga0207037_10232_pt1 | contig 17757 bp, 19 predicted proteins | sample Alteio_BWMinCont_75_FD_153268 | JGI IMG/M metagenome (GOLD analysis project Ga0207037, IMG submission 153268) | Enriched cells from forest soil in Barre Woods Harvard Forest LTER site, Petersham, Massachusetts, United States -... | ecosystem: Environmental > Terrestrial > Soil > Temperate forest >... | reverse complement strand
AAGGGCGTGTATCGTCCCTTTGTGGACGGAAAAATTTATTGAGTTATTTGCCCGGACTTCTCCGTAGTTCTTCGAGATTTGTCGCATTTGAAGGGCGAACTCGGACATAACTTCCTCGTCAAATAATAGTCAGAGACTTGTATCTTACCTTTAATAATATCGGCCTTAACGGCCTCAACTTTTTTCAATAAATCTGGAGAGAGAAGGTTTTCATTATATTTATCCAGGGCATAATCTACGCCCTTATCGGCAAGCCCGAAGAATTTATCTCCCCCAACAAAACGACCTTCTTTCTCAGCTTTGATCGTATTGTAAACGGCCAAATCCACTCGCTTCATCATGCTCGTAAGAATGAATCCTGGTTTGACCCAGTTCTCATTGCTATCGACGCCAATAGCAAGTTTTTTCTTGTCTTCCACCGCATCAAAAACACCCTGATTTGTGGCGCCCGCCACGGCGAAGATAATATCGGCTCCCTGACCAATTTGGGCCAAGGCTAACTCTTTACCCTTAGTGGGATTCATCCAAGCTTCACTTGTCACGCCTGCATAATTAGCTATAACTTTAACTTTTGAATTGGCGTAAGCAACACCTTCTCTGTACCCAAGCTCAAAACGTTTTATGAGATCCACGTCCATTCCACCGATAAATCCAACGGTCTTGGTTTCTGTTTTGAGTCCGGCAATGTACCCTACGAGAAAGCTTCCTTCATGTTCAGAAAAAATAAGACTCGCGACATTTAAGATATCCACATCGGCATCAATAATCGCAAAATGAGTTTTTGGAAATAGAGGCGCTATTTTTTTAATGGGATCGGCTTGGCTAAAGCCTACAACGATAACGAGATTATAACCTCGCTCGGAAAGTTGCCGCATGGCAGGCTCATAAGCATTGTCGTCGGGACTTTCGATGGTCTTGAGATCGATTCCAAAATCTTTTGAAGCCTCAGAGGCCCCTTTGTAGGCGGCGGCATTAAAGCTTTTATCGTCTTTACCACCCTTATCGAGAACCAGACCCACCCTCACCCTTCTCGACGATTTAGCCGGAGAGCCCCCCTTGGTGCAACCACTGGCGACAGTAAAGATTGCGATAATGATAAAAAATCCGAGGATTTTCATTTTCATACTTCAAAACATACACTAGTTTAGCCCAAATGACAAAAAGGCCACTCGGCCGGTACCGCCATGAGCCCGGAGGGTACGGCCTTTTTGCACAAGCAAAGCTTGCCCGAAGAGCGAGTCGACCGGTACAGTCATGACCCGAAAGGGGAGCAGGAAGCGACGAGTGAAATTATCAGTCTTGTTTAGCTATTTTTTAGGCATCGTTTCCCTTGTTATTATTGGAGTTGCAGGCCTATTCCTCTCCTTACCAGATGCAAAGCTCCTCAAAGGTTGCCTCACCACCGAGCTTTATCATGTGTATCTTTGCGATACCTCTCCTCACTACGTGCCTCTTGCTGAGATTAGCCCCAATATTATTGGGGCAGTAATAATGTCAGAAGATGCTTCGTTTTATAGCCATCCTGGGGTTGATCTTGCGGAAATGAAAATAAGTTTTGAAAAGGATTTAGATGAGCATCGATTTGCTCGAGGGGCCTCGACAATCACCCAACAATTGGCAAAAAATGTTTTTCTTTCTAAAAGCAAAAGCATTATTCGAAAGCTTGAAGAAATTTATTTAGCGTTTCAAATTGAAAAATATTATACAAAGGGCAAAATTCTGACGGATTATTTAAATGTCGTTGAATTTGCCGACGGAGTTTATGGTGTTAAAGATGCCTGTCGCCATTATTTTAATAAAACTCCGAGCGAGATAACTCCCGAAGAAGGGGCTTTCTTGGCTTTTCTTCTCCCTAATCCAAAAGTATATTCGCAGAGTTTTACCCATGGTCAGCTCACTCCTTTTGCCGAAAGAACCATCAAAACTATCCTTCATAAAATGCAAATGGGTCATAAAATTACGGAAGATGAATACGTGAGTGCTTTTGCTCGCGTCCCTTTATTTCCGTGGGACGCCCAAGGCCCGGAAGTTAATGCTGCGCCAATGGTGGACGAGCAAGCTGACACCGAAGACAATAATTTCAATTTTGATTTTAAGACGGAAGATGAAGATCCTCAAGCCTCACCCATCCCGGAGAACCTATGAAATTTTACTTTCTTGTTTTATTACTCCTTTTATTTCTAGCCCCTACAACCTTCGCAGCGGAAAGCCAGTTCGGCTTTGTTTACACCACCGATCTTCTGCCAAAGGGGGAAAAGGAAGTGGAACAATGGACAACATGGCGATCGCAGAAAATAGCGGGCACCTTCAATTTGCTTGAGGGTCGAACTGCAATTGAGTACGGCGTCACAGATCAATTCCAGATAGCATTTTACGCTTCATATGATTGGACAGATGCCTATGAAAATGGACCTTTCGGAGCCACCACTCCGCCAGAGCAATTTTCATATGATGTGCCAGGCCCCAGCGATTTTTATGCCGCCACTCGATTTATCGGGGTTTCTGTTGAAGGAATTTACAGGTTACTAAGCCCTTATACTGACTTTGTTGGACTTGCATTTTATCTTGAACCCACTTTGGGTAATGAATTCTTTGAAGTGGAATCAAAAATCATTCTTCAGAAAAATTTTTTCGATGACACCCTCATATTGGGGGTTAATTTTACTTACGCCCCAGAATATCGATTAATAACACCGGACTCAACGGGGGTCGGCCCCGTTTGGCAAGAAGAAACCGACCTCAACACAAGCTTGGGTGCGTCTTATCGATTCGCTCCCAGTTGGTTTGCGGGATTTGAATTCGAAAATGAACGTGAATTTAACGACTACGGCTTTTCTCGGGCCACAAATAGCGGATATTTCATTGGACCCTCCGTACATTACGGCGCAAAAAGTTTCTTTCTCACTGCCGTTTTTCTGACCCAAATGCCCTGGTCGACCGTCTATGCGGAAACGACTCCGGGGGCTGTTGTGGGCGGGTACAATTATGACGTTGATTTCGAGAAGTACATGCTCAGGATTAAGCTTGGCATTTATTTATAGTGATTCAGAATTTGAAATTCACTGGTCACAGGCTAGCGCTATTTAGAAGGAATGGCCTGGCCCGGGGCACTTGGAGCAATTGGGTACCCGTAACCACCATAAACATAACCAGAACCATAGGGTTGAGGTGTTGCTATTTGAGTCACGATATCGCACCTATAATTAGTGGTATTAAAATACTTCACGCAAGAAGTCCCACCGAAGTTCATTCTCAATGCCCCCACAGTAGAAGTCGTGTTTTGAGCCTCGTTCACAAGAGCATCGTAGATTTGATTTGCTTTGCTATTGGGGCCACCAGTTATTGTTGTATGCACCGTATTGTATTCTACAGCCACTCCAACGCTAACAGTTTCCTGCGAATCAGCCATACCCAGAGAAGACATAACCACCACGAAACAAAACAAAATCTTTTTCATTTTTAAACCTCATTTGCCCAAAAAGGGCACACCTTGTTCAACTCTTATACAACCACCACAGATATAGAGGAGGCCTGCAACTTACGAGTTAACATAATTCAATTGCTATGCCAGGTTTGGACATTTCAAAACGCGTAATACTGATATCGCTACCTGCGGCGGTTGAGTGGCTTTACATTTCAAAGACGTAATACTGATGAAGTTTTTCATTTGTGTCGTCTATTTCAATTTCCACCGAATAAGATTGGTCCGAGTGAACTAACGTTCCATTTGCCATTTAATGCCTCCAGTAAAGTTTCGCATCCCATTTTTCATTGGATCCTTATTCATCTATAGCTCCGACAACTTTGCGGCGATTTTGTTGCAAGTTCAAAGACCCGCTGGCCATTTTTATCCAGATTTTCCAGAGTTTCTGGATTTTCTTGGCACGATTTAGGCACGCTAGCCATAATCAGACAAAACTTTTGTCGTGTTCGAGCTCCGAAATTTTCTAATTTTGACGAAAAACAAAATCTATATATACTGCGCGTTACAGGTTCTCTCGAAAAATAAGGACGTGATCAAAATTAAAAACGCTTCCTAACGCTCTAATCTGGGCCTAGGCGGCATTTAAGTTTCCGCAATGAAGTATTATCCTAAACGGCTCACCCCTGATTGAATTTTCGCAATTATTTCTTTAGAGATCACATAACCATCTTGATCCCCCAATAGAATGAGTTCCCTCGGTCTAGGAATATTCTTAAACTTAATGCTCAAAAGGCCGGAATGTGGAACGGGTCCCATTCCCCACTTCCGTTTTGCAATGAAATCAACTGAATCAATATTGCTAAATAACAACTTAAAGTTATGGCTATCCTTTCCAAGGATTTCGTGACCGCAGATCTCTTGACCATCGTATCTCTTCAAAAAACGATCGTTTATAAATGATCTCGGATTCCGGTATTTTGATTGTGTATATAATAGAGAGGCACCCACTACTCCCGCTACTTTTATTCCTACAAGACCATCAGCACAGAGATAGACTTCAAATGTTCGGTTAAGAATAAAGGCGTAATACTCCATTGCAATAAATGTCATAAATTAAACAAGAATTGAAACGAGGAAAATCATTACTTTCATCTTCTCTCCACGCAAATCATTTATCCCTTTCGTTCTTACTTTTGAACCAACCAAAATGTCTTCTGCTGTACCAAATCGCGGCAATAAAATATCCGGTTAAAACAGTTATCGCGAATAAGGACGTGCTTAGCGGCGGCTTATGGGTTGAATAGATCATTTCTAAGAGAGCCAAAATAATTCCGATAGGACTTAGCACAAGACCCATCGGAATTATGATTTTGTTATAAAACTTTATGTTGTCACCATCTAAGGCCATTTATTGCCTCCACTAAGGGCAACTTACAAATCGGCCAAGTGGACGCGAGCCCTATGGCCACTGTGCACTCAAAAGTGTCTGTAATAATCAATTACTACAGTTGTATTAAAAGTTACATGCATTAGCAAAGGAGCATACAGAGAGCCCGTTTTTGCTCTAGCAGCTCCCAAAAGTATTCCGCCCAAAAATATTGCCCCAATTTCATAGATATTCAAGCCACTTTGAAAATGAGGAAGTGTCCACAAAAAGGCTGTAATTATCACACCCACGAACATATTTGCAGATTCAAAGCTTTTGAATAAAAAGCCACGAAAGATACACTCCTCAACAACTGGAGCGACTAAGATCGTGCCAAGTATTGTCGGGAGCGGCGCGGCCTCTAGCGCTTGTTTAAAATAAAGAGTTCTGGGTAAATGCTCAAAGTAGAAAATACGATCAACAGCGAAATACCTAACAATATCTAGAGTAATCCAGAGAAGGTAAGCGGAAGACGAAATTGATATTAGATTAAAGTAGTCACGGATACGCCATCTTTTCAGAAGAATAAAGTAACAGAGGATGGATAGTTCTCCAATGGCCATCGCGGGGCGAAAAAAGTAGCCGCTAAGTCGGAGGCCAACTGCAATCGCATATCCTCCCGGCAGAGCTAAGAGTAAAAAGATTGCAGTTGCGACTTTGGGACTCCAGACCTCCTTTTTTGCTGGCGCAGCGTTTGATTCTTCGGCTTTTGGTGACTTTACAAAAGAATTAATTTCCTCTAATAATTTTTCGGAATGATCGCTCTCGCCAATGTATATAGGTATGTCATAGACGCCAAACTGCAAACTGCTTGCGGCTGGAGAGTATTCCGAGTTGATACCTTTATCGTCCAAGAAATCTTTTATAGCTTGCGCTTCAATTAGATTTCTCGCGGTGTAGATTCGGCGCATTCCTCTTAATTACCCCGGTTATTTCAACTTCATGCAAGCCCAATAGTGAGGCATTTTAACGAAATAGACAATTAGGCGGGATAGGCAACTGGTTTGAGCACTCCGCACTTCCCCGAATTGAGGGGAAGTGCGCAATGTTTATAAAACTGAGTACTTCATAGACCTGGCAATTATTTATCCCCGTTTACAGTGCACTGACCTGAACCTGGTGGCGGAGATGTTGGTCTAGGATGGGGCGTAGACTCGCCAAATGGTGGGGTGCACGCCTCTGGCGCCAATTCGCAAACGTCAGGCGGATCGAATGGCCCCTGTCCTCCGTTTTCGGGAGGCTCAGGAAGTGGCTCCATCCCCTGAAAGCCGGTCGGATCAATTTTATTAACTGGATCGTTCAAAACATACCCATACAAATTCGGATCCCTACCCTTAAACAAAATCGGATCCCTATTGGTCCACCGCCCTGCATAAGCATCATAATGTCTTACACGGCCTGGGGATTTTTTTGCGCTTTTTTGGAAATGTGCTTTTGTTTTCGGCACTTTTGGAAATTGTAGAACTTTGCATTGGCCGGAAGATTTCGAGAATTTCGAGGATTGTCGAGAAGTGTTGGCCGCGATTTGGCCACTGAAGACGATTCTTTCAGCGCCCAATGTTTTTGCCACGGCCATTTTCGAAATCATTTAATAAAGCTTTCTAAAATTCATCGTTGTTTAGGCTTAGATTTTGAGGTTTTCTTAACTTCAAAGGTAGCCTTAGGAGCGTATTCCGAAAAATTTACTATTTCAGACATATTGAAATGATGAATTATCGGAGAGTTATAATCGGTGTTCCAATCTATCGTTCCATCCTCTTTACGAAAGCCGCTTCTTGCTACTGAGATAGACACAACCCTCTCATTAAATGGCACCCTCTCGTTGACCTCAGCTTGTCTTAAAATACCGATATACGATTTTTGATTTTTGAGAAAAATTACTATGCTGGCCTTTTTTTCAGAAAGGCCATACCAGATCTCACCTAACTTTGACCCGCCCAGGTAAACGGATTCATTTTTATTTTTAAACCGAACTCTTGAAATCAAAAAAGCAAGAATACTGGCAAACGAAAAGTAAATTACTCCGCGATGCGGGCACAATTGAAGCAATTCACCACGGAGTTGCAAAAGCTTATCATTTCCATAATAGAGAGTCGCCCAATTGAAGACCTGCAGGATAACAAAAGAGACAACGAAAAAAACAGCACCCGCTAGAGAACTCGAATAAGTGAGTTCGATTCCAGACAGACGTTCAATATGGCGTTCAACAGAATTTTTTCGGCGAAACCAAACGTACCCGACTACAGGTAAAAGAAAAATATAGATTGATAGGAAAGAGTCGCTCATTGAAAATATTTAGAGCGATTGTTCAGACTGGTCGTTAGTGTCACGAGCAGCCTGGTCTTCTTCTGAAGACGAAGGTAGACTGCCGTCACCGTGATCCTCTGAGATCTTCTTCTTTAGATCGCTAAACTTATTTTTTAACTCTTCCTCAGTTAGTACAACCGTAAAAGAATTACCGTCGTATTGAACTTTAGAAGGATCTAGTTTTACTTTTTTGTCCATAATCATCCTTTATTTTAAACAGCAAAGAGTAAGCCAATACGATTCTTTTCAAAAATAAATAGTATAGTAAAATTAGGCACTTATCAATGTCAAAATAGATAACCAGCCCTCTCCTTATTTTTGATGCCCAAGTTATTGACAGTTCGACGTTTCTCGTCGGTCAAAAGCGAATTTCACCAAACTCGTGAATCCTCGATAGCTCATAAGCCTATCTTTAAAAAATTCTCGAAATTTAGGCCCTTCACAAAATGGCCGCACGGCCTTTACTGTGGCCGGTGAAAAGGAGGGCTCCCTTATGGAAACCCTGATATTTAAATTCTTCGGCGTACTCTTTCGCTTAGTTGGAATACTCCTGTTAACAGGTGCGATGGTTTCAGTTTTGAGTGACCTCCAAAAGAAGGCCTTTCACAGTAAACAAGTGGGACTTGTAAGCCTTCTTAAGATCAACCAACAGCTCGTCGGAAAATAATCTTGAGTCCATGTGGGTGGACCCAGAGTCCACCCTGGTGGACTTTCTAATTTTTGGCAATTTCTCCAAAATCCAAAACATCCAGACAAATTCAAAGCTTATTCCACTTGGCACGAGTCACACATTTTCTTGCACTATTAATAGGTGAGGGGACAGCAAGAGATCCAAAAATTATAAACGAAAGGATTTTTATGACTAAACCCGTTTATCGAGAAGTCAAACGAGAAATTACAAGCCGTGATTTTGCGGTATTGAATTTCCTATGGAGATGGAAAGTTGTTTCGCCCCAAGCATTAGCAAAGAAGTTTTTTCCTGGTATTCGACCTGAAAGTGCAAATGTTCGTCTTCGTCATCTTGCAGAGGCAGGTTATTTGGAATCACTCCAAGTCGGAAGAAGACAATTCGTTGCACCTAACAAGCGTTTCTAGTTCGTAAGTAGGTTCAGAGCAAAATTTCGAGAATTTCTTGAAAAAGTTGGCCACAAAATGGCCGCGCGAGCGCGGGAAATGTGGCCAAATATTAAGAATGCTATGACATCGAAAATCTTATCTGATCCCAAAAATAAAAACGCCGCCTAACGCTTTAATTCGGCGAAGGCGGCGTTTGTTTTCTTGAAATGGAGACATCTCTGATTTTACATTCGCTTAGCTTTTAAGCTTGAAGAAAGCTTCCATAGAACCCCGACTATCAGTTCCGTTATGAAACAGCCTACAGTTATCACTCCGACCATAAACCAAAAGGTCTTGCTTTGTATCTTTGAAGCATCTGGATTTGTGGGCCACTGAATATTGTGGAACATATAGATGCTCAATATTATTAGTAACCAACCAAAATCTATTGCAGCGAGCTTTAGATAGTCTAGGGGCCCCAGTTTTCGATTCCGGTTTGGATAGTATTTTGTCAACGCCTTGATACTCATACGCTCTCCTGTTTTTACGGTAAGTCAGGTATCAGACAAATTGCTCCAACGATTGCATCATGCAAAGGATTCGGGGTCAAATACTGACCTGCTAAAGACAACGCATCTTTCTGGAATTGGTTGCCAAGGTCGACAATTTTCTGCTGGATTTCAGCATTGTCCCCACCACATTTTTGATTTTGGGCTTCAAGACTTGACACCTGTTGGTTGTACTGGTTGGCAAGCTTCGTGTAATCCGAGCTAATTTGATAGGCATTATAGGCGCCTAGGGCCAGAGTCGCACCAGCGCAAGTCAAAGGTCCTTTTCCACTCGGATCAACTTTATTAATCGGATCCGCCAGCACATACCCATACAAGTTGGTATCGCCACCTTTGAAGAGAATTGGGTCACGATTTGTCCATCTCCCCGTGCTGGCATCATAATCCCTCGCCCCAAATCGCACAAGGCCTGTGTCTTTATCATAAAGCCCCCCTGCAAAACCAAAGGGGGTGTAACCAGGGCTTGAATCAGATAATATTTTTCCAAACTCATCATACTGAATCTGTTCAACTACCGAACCATTAGAGGTATTTATAACCTGAACTACACTTCCCAAATGATCCGTTACAAATTGATACTTCGTAGTTCCTACGACCATATAATCCGGAACATTTGTACGGGTTCCATAAATAAATCTCTGCGAGATGGCTCCTGCAGAAGTTAAAGTAGCTAAAAGTTGACCCTTATCTCCCCATACAAAGTAATTATTAATCGTAGAGCCTGTAGCTTTTGATGTTCGACGATTTTCCCCATCGACTGTATAGTTAATGACGGTCGTTGAAGGAAGAGTTACGCTCTTTAGATTACCAAGGGCATCATAGGTGTATGACGTGGTCTTAGTGGTTGATGAATCATAAATACTTGATAGATACCCATTACCAGAGAAGGTGTAAGTCTTCGTACCAAATGTGGCGAGCCGGTCAACACCATCGTAGGTGGGAACTATTGTTGTCCCTGATAAAGTCTGAGTGTTTCGATTGGAATTCGTATCATAGCCATAACTATCATAAGCTAAAGAATCTTTTGTGACAGTTATGAGACGTCCCGCAGAGTCATAAGTATAAGCATAAGTGTGACTTGTTCCAGGGTACTTCTCCGTCTTTGCAGAAACCCGACCTAAAACATCACGGGTAATATCTTCTTCGTATTTTACAGTGCTAGAATATTTCCCTTGAATCTCACTAAGTTCTCCATAAGTTGCATCGTAGCTAAATAAAATTTTAGAATTACTGCCAATTGCCGTTTGAGTCACAAAACCATTTGTTGAACCACGGGTAATTGTTTCTGAACCCGCACTGGTCATCAAATTATCGTTATCATAACCATAAGTATAAGTTGTTCCCGTCGTTGTTCCGTTACTTGTAATAATATCACTAGCCAATAAAAAATTACTATTGTAGGTGAAAGACTGTGAAGAATACCTCGTACTTGATGAATTATAACTCGAGGAGAGATTACTTAAAAGGTACCCTTGCCATGAATACGCCTGATTCACACTATCAATTGATAAGCTATTACCTAAAAGCTTTCCGTAATTGTAGGTATAAGTATTAGTCCCCGTCGGAATAACAATTGTGGAAAGTACTCCCGTACCAGAATCATAATTAAAATTAATTGTCGTGGTATCAGGTCTTGTGATGGTGGTGAGTTGACGGTCGTTATTGTAAGTGTAATCAGTTTCGTAGGTCGTTAGAATTTCTAAAGCCTCGTCTTGGGCTTTAGCCGAAAATTTTCCTAAAAACTTTGCAACCTTTTGCCCAATGGATTTCAAAACCGAATGGGTTTCTTCTTCAAGCTCCATTCGAGCCGTGGGAGTAATGTATTTTGAAAGAAAATCAAATCCATTATGATTTAATGTATGAGCCCCTTTACCTGGAGGGGTCACACTTGCTAGATTGCCGTTGGAATCATAGGTAAAACCAATAACCCTTGTGTCTGGTAAAGTTTCAGACGTCACTCGGCCCGCGTTATCATAGGCAAATGTTGTTACTTCGCTTAAAGCATCGGTAATGGTATTGAGCATTCCTTTACTTGCGCCACTTGAATAATAAGCAAAATTCGTGGGCCGACTTGATCCTTGTTCAATTTCAGAAAGCCTTCCGTTGGTGTCGTAAGAATAAGTAAAAGCGGTATAGCTTGCCAATTGAGTAGATGCAGTTCTTTCGTTTGAATCCACTGTTCTATAAAAATAGCGGCCCACGGGGCTTGTGTAAGTGTATTTATCTGTTGAACTACTCCAAGCTAGTGAAGATGAGTTTCCATTTAGCGTGTAAGATTCGCCATAAGCTGTGGTGCTAAAAGGGTTTCCCGCAGTAAAGGTCGCCGACTGACTTGCGGAGTAACTACTTGAATAAATATTATGACTCTCTTGAATTAGAGTCGTAAATTGGGCATTCCCAAATCGAACATCAGGGAGGTATAAACGGTGCGACCATGGCCCAAAATATCGGTGGACGCCGTGTATGACGAACCCTGACTATAATCATAGACCGAAGAATAACTGGCAGGGTCAGTGTCAGTTCGATAATATTGATTAAGCCCGCTATCTAAAATGGCATGGGAGCTTGACCGGCTCATGGCACTTGATTCACTGATCGTCCAATTTGGTGAACTCACCGACCTTGATAAGGTATCTGAACTTCCAGCTGAGCTAGAATCTGTTAAAAGTAGCCCGTCTGAAGAATAGGTCATGGTACTTGTAACACCCGATGGCTTTTCAAAAGTGTTAAGAAGCCCTCCAGTATAATAGGTCATGTTATAAGTTTCGCTATTGGGATTAGAAACAGAACTTAAATAATAAGTCCCACTCACAGAGGCCGTTGTTACGGAAGTGGATTGACCGTAAGGTGCAGAAATGGAGGTTAAATTTCCACTGGTGTAATTAAAAGTTGTAACGTTGGAGTAGGCATCGGTAATAGTCGAGAGTTGCCCTGAACCATTGTAGGCAAATGTATATTTGGTCGCACCCAAAAGCCCCGTTAGGGTATTAATATGGCGCCAACTGGAATCAAAAACATAAACTTCAGAACCATCTTGAGAAAGTACAAGAGAGTTACTCCCCGAAGCCTGATACCCGGTGGGATAAGTCCCTCCATCTCCTGTATAAAGAGTAAGTCTTACGGGATCATAAGAATGATGGATGCCCACATCCCAACCACCAAGGCCTACCCAATTAATGTAGGTAAAACCAAAATACTGTGGGCTTCCGATATATCCATAAGAATCAGCAAACCAATATCCGGTATATCCAGGATCAGTTTCTAAAACAGAGGCGTTTGAACTCACTGATCCGACCACAGGACTCCCTGACCCGTCTTTTCCATCCCAAGTAAGGTTATACGACTGATTTATCGCAGGACTGGTATCAGAGTAAGTGATGATTCTGGTTCCAATTGTCACGGTGAGATCAATTTGACTTAAAGACCCACTAATCGAGCTCCCCGTCATGGGAATATTAGCTTCGTACCATGTGGTATTCCCCGGAACTCTTTGAGATTGGTAGTAAAGAGAAAAATTTGTTCCAACAATGGGAATCTTTTCTATCAAAACTTGTGAGTCAGCAAGGATTTTGGATCCACAACTAGTGGCGGGACCCGGCACTGACGTAGAGTTCGAGTTCATATTTGGTGGAGCAACAGAAGGAAAGGTACAAAATGACGATGCGCACCCAATTTCAGATTCACCGGGAAGACCTAAATTACAAACAATATAATAGGGAATTTCATCTCCACAACTTTCGCCAGTGTACGGCGGAGAATTATTAGGTAAAAATGTCACAGTTGATCCGGCGCAAATGGTGCTCGGGACTACACAAGCCAACGCGCTCTCTTGGACCAACCCAAAGCCCATTACAAAGGTAAACCCGAATAGAATTAATTTTTTCACTGGAAAGCCCCCACATCAAAGTTGTTTAGTTCAATGATGATGAAGGGGGTCGACTTAAGAAGTAAAGAGAAATATAAACATTATTTGTGTAGGATACAGTAATGTTGTAACTACTCGCCTTTATTCCAGTAAAATTTGAAGATTTGGGGCCTTAGAAGTATAGCCAACGCTCTCAAAACGCACTGACTTGTTGGCTATTTAATAAATCAATCGTCTTCTCGTCTGGTTAATGGCCCAATTTGAAAAAAGTATGGCCATCACAAAGAGTAAGGCGAAATTAATCCATAAGGAGTTGTGCCAGCGGCCCAAAAATAAACTGCGGACGACGGCGACACCGTGAGTGAGAGGTAAAAACCAAGCGGCGGTTTGGGCCCACTTTGGAAAATGTTCCAAGGGAAAATAAGTTCCTGCAAGTAAGCCCATGGGTGTAATGATCAGCGAGAAAAAATAAGTGAATGAATCATAATCCCGGGCAAAACTTGTAACCACCATCGACATGGCGCTTAAGCACCAGCAGACAACAAATAAAACGGGCAAAGTCAGCCAGGCTTGAAAACCGTGAACCATTCTCATAGCAACAAAGACAGCCATAACTCCGAGAACACCAAAAAATGCTTTTGAAGCGCCCCATAAAATTTCTCCCGCCACAACATCTTCAACTGTTACAGGGGTCATCATTATTGTTTCGTAAGTTTTTTGAACTCTTAATTTTGTAAAGCTGGAATATGTAGATTCAAAAACGGCCCCTTGCATGGCCGCCGTACATAAAATCGCAGGAGCCAAGAAAAGCATATAAGGTACGCCATCGATGGCGCCCACAAAGAAACCAAGACCATAGCCAAAAGCGACGATGTACAACAGGGGCTCTGTGAAACTCCAAAAGACTGAAGCGAGCATATATTTTTTAAAATAAAAGAAATCTCTATTCCAAACGCGGTAGGTGCCTATCCCAAGCTTGGGAAAATTAACCATATCCTTCCACATGGTTTTAAAAAACTTTAGTCTCATCTTAGTCTTCTCTCAAATCATGGCCAGCGACTTTCAAAAAAACATCTTCGAGAGTTGCTTTTCTAATGGTCACGTCGCTACTTGAAATGGACGCAACGGCCGCCTTGCCATCTTGATTGGGTTTAATAAAAAGATGAAATCTATTTCTAATAACCTGATAGTCGTATTTATTTTTTACGCGCTCGATAAAATAATTAATGTCTTTATCTTCAACGGAAAACTCAACGACCTCACGCCCAATGTGTTCTGTGATTAAATCACTAGGCTTACCTTCACAAAGAAAGCGACCATGATCCATAATAACAAGGCGATCACAGATTTGCTCGGCTTCTTCCATATAATGAGTTGTGAGGGCCATGCTCATTCCCTCCTTTTTGAGGGCCCGCAAGTTATCCCAAATAAGCAATCGTGCCTGCGGGTCTAAACCTGTTGTCGGTTCATCTAAGAAAAGCATTTCAGGATTATTAATCATGCCGCGAGCAATGGCTAATCTACGTTTCATTCCCCCAGAGAGTTGGTCTACGGGGGAAGTGGATTTTTCGTCAATGCGCATAAATCTTAAAAGCTCACGAGCTCTCTTGTCGGCGGTGTCAGCGGGTAGATTATGGTAGCTAGCGTAGATCTGTAAGTTTTCAAGAACTGTAAAATCTGTATCAAGGCCATCATCTTGGGGAACAACTCCGATCCTCGATTTTATTTCTGACCCTCGAGTGTTCACATCGAGGTTCAAAACGAAGAGTTCCCCACTTGTAACGGGCGAGAGACAATACATCATTTTCATTGTTGAGGTTTTGCCAGCACCGTTAGGCCCTAAGAATCCGAAACACTCGCCGCGCTTGATTTGAAAATGAATTCCATCGACGACAGTTTTATCGCCGTATTTCTTAACTAGATTTCGACCTTCAGCTACTATTTCAACCATTTTAGGTCTCAACCATTATCGGAAGATGCCTTCTCGTTACGTTTACGTAAATTGGGGTCTAAGAACCTTTTTCGAAGTCGAATTGAACTCGGTGTGATCTCGATAAGTTCATCGTCATTAATCCACTCCATTGCTTTTTCTAAAGACATAACTGGAGGTGGAGTAAGCTTGACTGCTTCATCGGCACCAGAGGATCGCATATTTGATAATTTCTTTTCTCGAGCACAATTGACGATAAGATCATTGTCTTTGGCATGCTCGCCAATAATCATGCCTTCATAACACTCAACACCAGCACCAATAAAAATTCTTCCTCGAGGTTCGAGATGAAATAATCCATAAGCTACGGAGGGGCCAAGTCGATCAGCAACCAGGGCCCCGTTCATGCGGCCGGCAATGTCGCCTTTCATAGGTTCATAACCGGCAAAAATTGTATTTAGAAGGCCCGTACCTTTAGTGTCCGTCAAAAATTCTGTTCGATAGCCGATAAGACCCCTTGAGGGAACGGTGAATTCCAAACGCACTCTCCCCAAACCTTTATTGTGCATATTGGTCATAAAACCTTTTCTGGTTCCCATCTTTTCTGTAACGACACCTACAAATTGATCAGGTATATCGAATACAACATGCTCCATAGGTTCATGCTTCACGCCATCAATAACTTTTATTATAACTCTTGGCTTACTCACCATGAGTTCAAAACCCTCGCGGCGCATTTGTTCAATCAAGATTGCAAGCTGGAGCTCGCCACGTCCAAAAACTTTAAATGAATCTGTTGTGTCTGTTTTTTCTAATCGTAAAGACACGTTATAGAGAAGCTCTTTCTCTAAGCGCTCTAGAATTTTTCGACTTGTGACGAGATCCCCTTCTTTACCGGCAAAGGGGCCGTTGTTAACGGAGAAAAGCATGCTGACAGTGGGCTCCTCCACAACAACTCGCGGTAACGGCAATGGGTTTTCAGCATTTGAAAGTGTATCGCCAATTTCGATATTTTGTTCACCGGCAATAATACAAATATCACCCGCCTCTACTTTTTGAGTTTCAACTTGTTTTAGACCTTCATAGGTGAAAAGGGCAGCAACACGAATTTTATTGATTCGATCGGCCTTGCAAACGGCGATGGTATCGCCAACTTTGATTGTCCCCTCGCGAACTCGACCAATAGCCAGCCTGCCTACGAAATTATTATAACCAATATTTGTGACCAAAATCTGCAACGGATTAGTGGGCTGGCCCTTGGGCCCGGGAATTGTTTCTAAGATGGCTCTGAAGATTGGCTCTAAACTATTTCCAGGTTTGTCTCGATCTTTGAGGTCCATAACAGCCCAACTTTCTCGGGCTACCGCATAAATAATGGGGAAGTCAGCTTGCCAATCGGCAGCATCTAAATCGATAAATAAATCAAAAACCTCATTTACGACCTCATCAATTCGAGCATCATGACGATCAATCTTGTTAATAACGACAATAACCTTCAAACCCTCTTCCAAAGCCTTTTTCAAAACGAAGCGAGTTTGGGGAAGGGGCCCTTCTGAAGCATCGACAAGAAGCATAACTCCATCGACCATTTTTAAAGTTCTTTCAACTTCCCCTCCAAAATCAGCATGTCCCGGAGTATCAACGATATTTATTTTAAACCCCTGGTATTGAACCGAGGTGTTCTTGGCCATGATTGTAATTCCACGTTCTCTTTCAAGATCCATAGAATCCATAACGCGTTCAGCAATAACTTCGTTACTACGAAAAGTCCCTGATTGACGTAAAAGTCCATCGACTAAAGTTGTTTTGCCATGATCGACGTGGGCAATGATTGCGATATTTCGAATTTTTTGTTGTTCCATCCCTAAATGTTTATTTCTACACAGCTAAAATTGCAACTGGAGAGCGACAAGGTTACACTTTAAGTGATGACGCTACCATCTTGGTCCATGCTTCCTTTTGTTGTCGTCTTGCTTGGTGTGGCCTTACTCCCCGGCCTCACCCCGCGTTTTTGGCGTAAATATCACACACTTTTTCTCTCAGTCTTGAGTATCCCGGTCCTCGCCCTCACCGCCGCAGTCAACGTGGACTGGCTCTTCCATGCTTTCACCGATTACGTCAGCTTCATTTGTCTTTTGGGAGCATTATTTTCAATCGGCGGCAGTCTTTATGTTCATGGTACACCGAAGGCAAATCCCGTCACCAACATGCTCTTTATGGCATTTGGCGCACTCATCGCAAGTTTCATCGGCACATTAGGGGGCAGCATGCTTCTTATTCGACCCTTGATTAGGAGTAATCGCGGGCGAAAACATGAGGCCCATGTCATTATTTTTTTCATTTTCATCGTTTCCAATGCCGGAGGACTCTTAAGTCCCTTAGGGGATCCACCCCTTTTGCTCGGCTATCTCTCTGGAGTTCCGTTTTGGTGGACGATGAAACTTTTTCCAATTTGGCTCTTTGTCATAACGGCCCTGGTCGGAATTTTTCTGGCGTTAGACACGCACTTTTACCTTCGTGATCCTGACTTTCGCGGGCCCATGAAACAAGACATCAAAGGAGCCTTCAATATTATCGGCAAAAAAAGTCTATTTCTGATTCCCGTCATGATTTTGGGATTACTTCTCCCAAAATCAATTGTTCCCAATTTTCCATTTTGGCAAATCGCCATCCGAGTTTTTGTTCTTGTGGCCATAATTTACGTCAATCACCGCATCACTCCACGGCAAATTACGATGATGAACAATTTTTCTTGGGAGCCTTTCGAAGAGGTCGCGGTCATTTTCGCGGCCATTTTTATAACTATGGTCCCCGCGGTAAAATATTTAGAAGTTCACGCCCTTCAAGTTGGAGTTTCAACTCCTTGGGCCTTTTACTGGATCTCCGGGATTCTTTCAGGAATTTTAGATAATGCTCCAACCTACGCTTCATTTTTTGCCGTGGCTCAAGGATTGGGAAATGATTTTGCCAATCTCGCTTTGGAAAATGGACGACAAATTTCTGAGCCTTTGCTTTTAGGATTAAGTAGTGGGTCGGTTTTATTTGGAGCTCTAACCTATATCGGTAACGGACCAAATTTACTAGTTAAGGCCGTGGCCGAAAATGAAAAAATCAAAATGCCGTCGTTTTTTGGATATATGCTCTGGAGTATCGGATTTCTTCTGCCCGTTTTATTCTTAA
>Ga0207037_10231_pt1 | contig 17797 bp, 12 predicted proteins | sample Alteio_BWMinCont_75_FD_153268 | JGI IMG/M metagenome (GOLD analysis project Ga0207037, IMG submission 153268) | Enriched cells from forest soil in Barre Woods Harvard Forest LTER site, Petersham, Massachusetts, United States -... | ecosystem: Environmental > Terrestrial > Soil > Temperate forest >... | reverse complement strand
AGCAGCGCTGGTGGTACAATGATTATTATCGGTAACGGTAATCGTATAAGTACCTTGGATCAAGCCTCTGGCAGTTGCAGTAGTTTGTGCCGATGGGTTCCACAAATAGGCATAAGGGCCTGTCCCTCCACTTACCTTTGCAGTGGCAGTTCCATTCGGAAGGTTGCAGGAAGCATGGGTGAAACTGGTAGTTAGGGATATGGCCGTAGGTTGGGTAATGGTTACCGTATTAGTAGCAGTACAGCCATTATGATCGGTAACGGTAACTGTGTAAATACCTGCGCTAAGTCCGGTAGCATTTGCTTTGGTCTGGGCCGATGGGTTCCATAAGTAAACATAGGGTGAAGTTCCGCCTCCCGCTATAGCAGTGGCGCTCCCTGTGCCTCCATTGCACAATGGGTAAGTGGGTATAGTAGACATTGTTAACTGGGTAGGTTGGGTTATAACAGCTGTAGCCGAGGCGGTACAACCGCTGCTATCTGTTACTTTTAGGGTATACGTACCTGCACTAAGTCCAGTGGCAGTTGCAGTAGTTTTACCCGATGGGTTCCACAAATAGGTATATGGGGAATATCCTCCCAGGGGAAGAGCCTTGATGCTACCTGTGCCTCCCATGCATAATACATGAGTAACTGTGTCGGTAGTTGTCAAAACCGGTGGCTGGGTGATAGTGACCGTAGTAGTGTTTGAACATCCACCAATATCTTTTACGGTGACAGTATATGTTCCTGCACATAAAGCTGTGGCAGTAGCATTGGTTCCTCCCGATGGTTTCCAACTATAGGTATAAGGCGAATGACCTGCATTAACCGTGACCGATGCGCTGCCAGTACAGCTTCCGTTACATTTATCATTGGATATTACTTGGCCGGTAATAGGGAGGACAGTGCCTTTAATAACGACAGTAGTAGTTGAAATATCTCCACATGAATCGGTCATAGTTACGGTATACGTTCCTTCGCATAAGCCTGTAACTGTTTGTGTGGTTTGTCCCCCTGGCGACCAAGAATAGGTATATGGAGATCCACCGCCACTAGCTCTGACAGTTGCGCTTCCATTGCAAAAACCACAAATGGGGTTTGTTTGAGTTTTAGTAATATTAAAGGTGTCGAGTAAAGGTACTTTAAATGTATCGGTAAATTGCTGAACGCATCCCAGGTTTATGGTAAGGGTGTATGTATTTCCAGGGCACAAGTTAGTTGCAGTATGAGTCGTTTGTCCATTGCTCCATGCATAACTAACATTACTGCTGGTATCTGCATTGCCACAATAATACAGTGTTCCTGTGCCTGTACAAGTACAGGTACAGGCATGTACGAATGTTTTTTTAATGACCGGCGGGTCAGGTGGATCTATTTGTACACTTGCCACAAAACCTTTACCGGAAACATAAAGAAGACTATCGTCGGAAAAACTCGGACCCTTGTTTAACACGGCAGCATATACTACCCCGGCAAAGGGTCCAATGCTACCCGTATATGTGAGGGACGGATTATATATAACTACACTATCAGTGTTTCCGGCATATATATTATCGCACAAGTCGACTGCCAGGCCGCCATAGGCATACTGTTTTGAAGATACACCGACGACTGCTTTAATTGCCCCTGTATTTTTATCTATCTGGCGTATGGTTTTACCGTCATACATATACACCCAATCAGGGCTAATGGCCAATCCGTTCATACCGTTGGCTGATGTATAGGTAACAGATCCTACTTCAGTGAAGCTGAAACCATCAGAGGTCACGTAGGCGCTGGGACTGAGATTTGGCATTGGAGCCCGCACTAATACATTATTAGCCGTGTTGTAGTATATACCGCAGCTTGCTACTGCCATATAGGTAGTATCAACAATAGGGTCAGCTGCCAGAACGCACATGTCATGGTCTGTTTGCCCGGCAGGTACACCCAATATATTTTGCTCTGTGCACACACTATTATTCGTATCTACAACAGCAGACTGGTAACTATTCCAGGTACCGCCGCCAGCCACAGCAATACTATGGCTGCATGCATCATATTGCACCCTCCATTCTTCATATAATGTTAATGTGTTGAAGATACTGATAAACGCACCCGATGTTGAAACTTTAACTACATATCCATACTTATGAGCGGCCGCACATCCTTCCACACCAAAACAGGCTCCCGTTAATTTATCCACGCAAAACCCTCCGTAATATTGGAGCAAGGAAAGATTGCTAGCATTGTAAGTCCATATTTGTACTCCGGCGCTGTTATATTTTGCCATTTGAAAGGGATTATAACTGCCATACACATATACATTTCCTGCATAGTCGTAATCCACATCAAAAGCTCCATTATGGCCTGCGTTACCGCTATATGTACTACTCCAGTTGGTTACCCAGGGATCTATGACCAACGTTTTATTTACATCCGGGTTTGTTACATGAAATGATTCGGTGTTGTCCTGTAACTGATATATTGATGTAATCGTATCACTTTCTCCATCATAATAGCTCTTGGGCGCATGGTCGGTAAAACTTCCCCACCCGCTGTTGATTTGGACATTTCCATTCTTATCAACGGACATCTTTGAGCTTCGGTCATATTTTAATTTTATCTGCGACAGGTCAGCCCCCGGATGCACAATCAATGCGTATTTAAAACCCTCTTTTCCCCGAATAAATGAATATTTAATATCGATACCGGGATAGATATTTTGACAGGTTATGGTTTTAAAGATACTTACTTTGATCGTATGGTTATTGCTGGAACCAGGGTAGGTGTAGTAATCGGTTAGTTCTTCTCCGGCTACTATAGCGGTTGCACCTTTTGAACCCTCCCAGGTAGCCGTCATATAATAATCCTTCGATTTTGCTTTTGTCCAATCTATCTTGTCAGGATCGACCGTCCTGGCATCTTTTTCTCCGTGTTCTCCCGAACCGGGATATTGAGTATGTTTATAGATGAGTCCACGCGAAGTAATGTATACAAACACATCCTCCACCTGCGCACCATACAGTATTTTATCGCTGTTGGGAGGTCCGGCAAATTGTCCGCCGTTCTCAATAAATAGCTGGTGGTTGAATGGATGAGCCATCCATTTTATTTTAGCGGCAGATTGTTTTTTGGGTAGTGTTGATGCGGAAGCAGAAGTTTGCTGGCCTGTTAATGGGTGAATACCCAGTAATACGGAAATAATCGGCACAAAAATAAAAGAGTAGCTTTTCTTCATCCGGTTTTAAAATAGCTATAAACAGTAACTATATTAATTAATACTTATTGTACTAACTTTCAAATATAGATATATTTTTTATACAAAATAAAGCAGATTTTTTAAGGAAGTTTTTGTAGCGGCAAAATGTGTCATTAAAGTATTTCGTGAAATGGAAAGTTTTTATAATAATGAATTAGTGTGTTTTTATGTTAATGTAATACCATCAATTAGAACCTATTTTACTGAAAAATACCGGTGGTAACTATTTTATTTTTAGCCCATACCATCCTGATAATCTTTGAAAACTATGAAATTTAAGTTGAATTTCGTATATTGGTACCCAACATTTGCCATAAGAGGTTCGTTCTTATCACAAAGAATGGGCTTATTGAGGTATATTTACATGAAGGTTGAGACAGAGATAATAACTGCGTGCATACGCAAGGATGAGAGGGCTGAATATGAATTATATCGCCTGACATATAGTTATCTTATGGCAATATGCCTTCGGTATACTTCGGATAGGGAAGAGGCAAAAGAGATGTTGAACTTGGGATTTTTCAAAATATTGACAAACCTGAAAAAATATCAGCTGGAAACCTCTTTTAAAGCATGGATACACAGAGTGATGGTAAACACATTGATTGACGAATACAGGAAGAAAAAAAATCATAAGACCCACATAAAATATGTGGAGGATTATGAAGAAGTGCACGAAGATGTAGATGTAAACAATGCATTGGTGAAAATGGATGTGGAACAGATACATGCCCTTATTGTAAAGCTGCCCCCGGTGAGCCAACGGGTTTTTAATATGTATGCTATTGATGGTTTTTCGCATAGGGAAATTGCAGAAGCGTTGGGCATTTCAGAGGGTACATCGCGCTGGCATCTTAACTTTTCACGACAAAAATTACAAGAAATGATTATTCAAATAAATCCGAACATTTTTAAACTTGTGGCAGGATGAAAACAGAAGGAAACTTTTATGATATCATAGGATCCAAATTCAACAATCAGCAAATTCCATTCGATGAGCAGGATTGGAACTCGATGCGGAAAATGATTGATGATTCACGGACAGATAAAAGACGTACCATGTGGCTCTTGGTAGCCTTGTGCTTGCTGCTTTTTTCAGGCGCAACATTTGGTATTTATGAATGGAGTAACAACGGGGTTGCAGCGCAGCATAATAATGCAGTAGTGGCTAACATTAAAAACTCCAATAATTCACAGGTATCAACTGTCGCAAATAAACAGATGGTTAATTCAGTTAGCTCAAATGCCCCTGCTAATAATAAAACAGCTAGAGAATCGGACAATACACCAATGGCTCCTAATAGTGGAACGTCTCAGCAAAATCAATCAAATAGAAATGCAGTGGCAGCTATTGTAACAAATGAAAATTCAAATAAAATTAATGACAAGAAATACATTGTAAAATCACTCAATAAAAAGAATGCACTTACTAATAACGGGTCTCAACCGGTTGCAAGTATTGCAGAGAATGCAAATAGTGGAAAGAATAGCGTAACAGGAGCGAACGAACAAAATAACCTGTCTTCAGGCAAACTTTCGACGGATCCCGCTACGACGGGTAATGCAACCATGCCATCTAATTCTATTTCTGTGAAGACGACGGGCTCTATAACCAATATAAAAAGTGTTCACAATATGGATAGTGCGGTGGCAGCAGATGCCCTTCCTCAACGTTTTTCTGATGAGCCCCGTATCTTCCAGGGAAAAATTAATATATTTTCGGTTGAAGCAGGTGGTGAGTATAGCTTCGGATGGGCTGTTAATTCAGATGGCACATTGGCCCAAGGAAAAGGGCTTAACTATAACCTGGGATTAGGATATGAACATTATATGGGCTCTAAAATATTCCTGAAAACAGGTATTCAGTTTAGCACGTTTGGAAACATGCATACAGGTACCTATAATTATCAGCATAGTGTTGGGAATGTAATCTACGATTCGGTAATTACTACCAAGCGCTTATACTTTCTAAAAGTTCCTATTCAAGTGGAATATTTTATAGGGCGTAATAAACGCAGTAGCGTTGGGTGCGGCGGTTCAGTGTGGTTTTTAGTGGGCAATAGAGGATATGCAACTACCTATCAGCAAGGTGAAAATACCCCACCCATGAATATGGTACAATATTCACAAAATGCTTCTTTTGATGGTTACACTAAAATAGATTTTTCTGCTGATGCTTTTTATAGATATATAATCAGCCATAAATTTTCCATGTATCTCAGTTTTTATACGGAATTTACGAACATGCGTGAAAACTCAGTTTTCGGGGGAAATATAACTGATAATACAAGGGGTTTTCAATACACTCTATCGTATGATCTTAACTAAATTATTACAAGTGATTAAACTTTTTTATTCTATAGCATCTATAGTAAAAGTACGGAGTTCATCGAACGCTTCCTCAAGGGGGGTTTTGGGGTTATTGTCATAGGTATCGCTATCATGCTTAACGAATAGGTATGAAGGCGCAAGCTCAATGAACTTCTAAAAGGTTCCGCATATTGCGGAACTTTTTTTTATATACCCAACGTTTTGTGCAGCGTTTTCGTCTTAAAAATGTGAAAGGGCATCTATAATTATATTATGGAGCTCTTTCCATAGAGTGCTAACTGAAATAGGAGTGTTTCAGTTGGATGAAGAGGGTCCCTCCGCCTTAATTGACGGAGGGCTTTTTTTGCTCGATTTTTGCTGCAATTGGAATTCCGCTTTTATGCAAGTAATCTTTATCAGGCAAGAAACATTCATATACAGTAACCGTTAAACATGTACATTAGGCATTTAAATTCCGGTAATTAGCAAATGGGGTATCCAAGAACAGTTTATATGCGAGCCATAGGTGTAAGTGTATTTTTACTTATAACAATTAGCATATTCTCGCAAAACCGGGAGTTTTATTCTCAATTGAGAAAGAAGTATGCCTCAGAAAATGCCGTATATGTTATTCGCAGCGAGAATGCGGTAGTTAAAATAGAGAATAATTTGCCTGTAATATATTCCAATATATATGAGGAACTTCTTTTATTAACGGATCAGGCGAGTGATTATTCAGGAAAAGAGATTTATTGGGCCAATTTTTCTTCCATTGAAAATATAGATGCGCATTCGGTAATTCCCGACGGGGATAAATATAAAACTATAAAGGTGAAGGAATTCAAGCCTACGAATGAAATAGCAGAAGGGGAATTTTATGATGATGAAAAGGCTTACAAGTTTTCGTACCCCGGCTTGGTGAATGGGGCCAGAGAAGTGTTATCATATACAGAAAGGATTTCAGACCCTCATCTTTTTGGCCGATTCTTTTTCAAAATATTTGAGCCGGCAGAAGAATCAGAATATTCAGTAACAGTGCCAACTGGAGTTAAAATACGCTATAAGTTATTTAACGCAAACGATAGCGCTGTGAAGTTCACGATGAAGCAGGAAGAACAGAATACCATTTATACCTGGACAATGCATGCGCCCGAAAAATTAAAGTTTGACGAAAGTGCGCCGAACGTTTCATACTATGCTCCCCATATTGTTGTGTTGCTCGATTCATACACCATAAATGGGGTTGAGAAAAAGGTGTTGAGTGATACCAATGCATTGTATGATTGGTTTTACAGCATGGTTAAGCATGTAGACACAGCCATATCGCCGGGTGTGAAAAAATTAGTAGACTCTATTACCGATGGTGCTGCCGGCAATTTAGAAAAGGCCAAACGCATATTTTACTGGGTGGAAGACAACATTACCTATGTGGCATACGAAGATAGTCTTGGTGGATTTACTCCCCGCGAAGCTTCGCTAGTTTGTTCCCGCCGTTTTGGCGATTGCAAAGATATGGCGAGTACATTGGTTGAAATGATGCGGGTGGCAGGCTTGAAGGCATATCAAACATGGATTGGCACAAGAGATATAGCATATTCATTCCGGGAGGTGCCTTCGCCCATGGCTACCAATCACATGATATGCGCTTATATAGAAAATGGCAGAACTTATTTTTTAGATGCAACGGCAAAATATGCCCCTTTTAATTTGGTTACATCTATGATTCAAGGAAAAGAAGCTATGGTAGGCTTTGGGGCTGATAAATATGAAATAGTTAAGGTGCCAATTCTCGATACTGATAAAAATGAACTTATTGATTCTACCCGGCTCATAATAGATAATTCTCAAATACGGGGTGATGGTAACTTTACAGCAAAGGGGTATGCAAAAGTAGATATTAGTGAAGAGCTTCTTAATTATGAGAATAAAGAGAAAAAGAATTTGTTGGTTGCTTTGCTGGGTAAGGGAAATAATAGCTTCCGGATAGATTCATCATCATTCCAAAATATAGCAGACAAGGATAAAGACTTAAATATTCAATATAAATTTGAAATCAATAACTACATTCAACGGGATGATAAAGATGTGTATGTAAATATGCTGCTTTCTAAAAAATACCAAAGCGATCTTATTGAAAATGACAGACAGGCTCCGAGGGAATTTGAATATAAAAACATAGATAAATCTATAAATGTTTTACAGATCCCTGAGGGCTATAAAGTCTCCAGCATTCCGGATAGCAGCAGCTATACAAATCCTATGTTTGGCTTTAAAATAAATTACAGGCTAAAAGGACAAACACTCATCTGCCAAAGCTATATTTACGTTAATACGCTTATGCTTAATGCGGCAGATTTTGGGCAATGGAATAAAATGATCCATCAGTTGAGTAAAGCATATAATGAAACAGTGACGTTAACTAAAGAATAAAAAATGTTTTCTAAAAAATATACACTATTAGCAATACATATAATGTTTGTATTTGGCGCCTTTGCCCAAATGCGAAATTCCGATACCTATCCGCCTCCCGAATATAAAAGTTATCATTGGGATAGTGTGCCACACTTGCATCAGCTACCGCTTGCAGAACAGAATATGGGGACTGTAGTAATTAAAGATAAGCGCATAATTGAATATTATCCGCAAGGCGATGATGTGGTAATGTTTGTTACGCACCACATGATTATACGCGTAAACTCTGATAAAGCTATTGAAGAATTTAATTCAGTATATATTCCGTTAACCGATGGGGTTTCACTGGAAGATGTACAGGCCAGATCAATAACAAAGGATGGAAAAATAACCGTTCTCAATCCGGCTAATATTAAAGATGTAGATAACTATGAAAATATGGGGCATTTTAAAATATTTGCAATTGACGGAATAGAGCAGGGGAGCGAGGTAGAGTACATGTATACGCTTTTAGAACCCTCGCAGAAATATGGCACCGAGCGCATTCGCATTAATAGTTTACACAAAAACATATCGGTAGATATTTATTCTCCTCCATCACTGATATTTGATGCTAAGAGTTATAATGGATTTCCCGCTATGCAGACCGATAGTTCCATAACAAACAAACGCCATATTTTTTGTAGCGGCACAGATATTAAAGGTTACGACCTGGAGGAATATTCGGAAGGTGATGGAGCCTTGATGCGTATGGAATATAAGTATGTCTATAATACCCTAAACACAGATCTTGCAGGTGAACGCCTTGATACATGGGACAATTTTTGTCAAAATATCTATGCTATATTAAATAAAGAACTTACTAAAAAAGACAAGAAAATTGCGCGTAAAATGGTTGATACCATGAAATTAAAAAAGCTTACTGATGAAGATAAAATAAGGAAAATAGAAGAGCAGGTAAAAGAGACTGTAATCCCCAAAGAAGAAATTGCGGGAAGCAACCCCAATGCATTGGGTAATATTATGAAGAATCATGCGGCAGACGAATTTGGCTTGTTGAAACTATATGATTTATTGTTTGATTATGCGGGTATAAATCATGAAATGGTATTAACTACAAACCGTTTTGATAAGCCCTTTGACGGAAGTTTTGATTCATGGACGTACTTACAAAAATATTTGATCTATTTCCCAGAAACAGGCAATTATATAGCCCCTGCTGAAAGTATGTCGCGTTACGGTTTTGTTCCTGCAGATTGGATTTGCCAACAAGGACTTTTTATGCACGCTATAAGCATTGGCAAGAAAAAAAGCGGTATTGCTCAAGTTCAGAATATTTCATGTAATGATTGGAAAAAGAGCATGAATGACTTATATGAGAATGTAAAATTCGATTTGGATATGGGCATGGCAACTATTCATTATAAGGAGACTTTTTCCGGGTATGAAGCGTTTGATATACAACCGTATTATGCTGCATTATCTGATCAGGAAAAGAAGGAAGTAGTCGACAGGCTTGTGCAGCTTACATTTGAAGATGCAAAACCTATTCATAACCAGGTTACCGGATATAAGGAGAATGAATGGTTTAAGCAACCATTCAGCGTAGAAACGGATATCACTACAAATAATGTACTGGAACACGCGGGCAATAAATATCTTTTCAAAATAGGAGAGTTAATTGGCCCCCAGACTGAGCTTTACGATGATACCGTGCGGCATACCCCGGTTGAAAACCATTACAATAAAGGCTATCATAGGGAATTGGAATTTGAAGTGCCGGACGGATACAGTGTATCTAATCTAAACACGCTTAATATGGATGTTTATCATAGCTCAAACGGCGAAAGAGATATGGAATTCCATTCGTACTATACCAGCGAAGGAAATAAAATTAAGGTAAGTATTGATGAAGATTACCGCCAGGTAAGTTATCCCATAAGCCAATACGAAGATTTCAGGAAAGTGATAAATGCCTCTGCAGATTTTAATAAGATTATGTTGTTTATTGAAAAAAAATGAAACAATTGTAAATTATTTGTCAGATAACCAATCTGTTGTAGCGTAGTTCGTAAAAAATAAGGATAAGCATAGTGGATTTAACATCAATTAACATATCTTTGTCATAAGAAGTTGATTAATAACCTGACAAATTCAATGCATATAGGGTAAAGAGCTACTTTGTAATTTAATAAAGTAACCCAATGGAGAACCAAATAATCCCTGACGATGAATTAATTCATCTATACCAAGAAGGTGATGAAGATGCATTTGCCCAGCTTTTAGAACGTTACAAGAAAAAAGTATACGGCTACATTCTAAATGTAGTTAGGGACAGGACTATAGCTGAAGATATATTCCAGGAAACGTTTTTTAAGGTTATCCGTACCTTAAAAAAGAAACAATATAATTGCGAAGGAAAATTCATCCAATGGGTTATCCGCATTTCCCACAATCTAATTATCGATAATTTCCGCCAAAATGGCAAGATAAGCACTATCAGTAAGATAGTTAAGCCTGACGGAAAGGTAGTTGACGTATATGATGTTGTTAAAGTTGAACAACATTCTGCTGAGGATAGCATGATAAAAAAGCAAATTCTACAGGACATACGCAAGTTAGTAGAGTTTCTCCCCTTCGAACAACGTGAGGTAGTGATACTGAGGCATTATTATGATTTGAGTTTCAAGGAAATAGCTGATATGACAAATGTAAGTATCAACACTGCGTTAGGAAGAATGCGATATGCTATTATTAATTTAAGGCGCCTGGCAGAGCAGAATAAAATCGCTTTGTCTGAATAAATATGATAAAAAAGCAAAGGCAACCACAATATTTCAGCAGAGATGTCGTTTATTACTATAACAACCTAAACTTTTAACGTCTATGGACAAAAATACTCCTCTCTCTTCACTCCCCTCTGAAAACGAAATGGAATCAAAAGGTAAGGACATTGCGAAAAATAAGGCACAGCAACCTGATGCAAACGAACCCTCAGCCCAGGTTTTAAAAAATATTCAGAACTACTCCAAGGCTTTGAATGTTGAACCGAGCAAAACTGTATTACAGTTTGTAGAGTACATCACCAACTGAAAATCGTTACATCATTGTAAAAATTATCTTTGCTCCGGTAAAGGATAAAAAACCTTTATCCGGGACTGGAATAAATGAAAAAGGAACAATTATTTCGTCATGTTATAGATTATTTTGAAGCTACAATGCCCGTAGCCCAAACGGAATTGCGTTACAACAATTCGTTTGAGCTGCTTGTAGCAGTCATCCTTTCAGCACAATGCACCGATAAGCGGGTAAATATGGTTACCCCGCCCTTGTTTGAGAAATTTCCCAATGCAAAATCCATGTCAAAAGCTTCAATTGATGAAGTAAGGGAATACATAAAAAGTATTAGTTATCCGAATAGTAAGGCCGAATATTTGGTTAAAGGTTCCAATGTTTTAGTTGATAAGTATAATGGCGAGGTACCATCGACGATGGAGGATCTCACGTCTATTCCGGGTGTAGGAAGAAAAACAGCCAATGTTATTTTATCAGTTGTTTTTAATCAGCCTAGTATGGCTGTTGATACCCATGTATTCCGTGTAGCAGCAAGAATTGGACTAACAACCGGGGCAAAAAACCCTCTTCAAACAGAGATGCAGTTGATTAAATATTTTCCCCGTGAAAAAATACCACTGGCCCATCACTGGCTTATTTTGCATGGCCGCTACGTATGCCTAGCACGCAAACCGCTCTGCGAGAAATGCGGATTAACGAAGTGGTGTAAATATTACAATCAAAAAGTTAAGCCAGGAAAGTGAGGATTCATCCGGTTTTCTTTTCTATTTTTACTATTCAATAGGCATCTATCATGGAAACGGTATCAGTTACTCCCTCAATTGAAGAAAGCTGGAAAGAGGCTTTACAAGATGAATTTAACAAGCCTTATTTTTTGCAACTGAAGGAGTTTTTGGTTGAAGAAAGAAAACATCATATTGTTTATCCCCCCGGTAAAAATATATTCTCAGCATTTAACCATACTCCCTTCAACAAAGTAAAAGTAGTTATACTGGGGCAAGATCCTTATCATGGAAAAGGCCAGGCTCATGGTCTCTGCTTTTCTGTAAATGAGGGTGTTACTATGCCACCTTCACTTGTAAACATTTTTAAAGAAATACAAAAAGAATATGGCTATCCCATTCCTAGTTCTGGTAATTTGGAACGATGGGCTGACCAAGGCGTACTCCTATTGAATGCCATGTTGACTGTGAGGGCAAATGAAGCCGGATCGCACCAGGGTAGGGGATGGGAGCAATTTACTGATAGTGTTATACAGCATATATCTCGCGAGAAACAAGGGATCGTCTTTTTACTTTGGGGTAAATATGCCCAGGCTAAAGAACAATTAATAGATAGCTCGAAACATCCTGTATTAAAGGCTGCCCATCCATCGCCATTCTCTGCCTATAACGGATTTTTTGGATGCAATCATTTTATAAAGACTAATGAATTCCTTGTTGCACAAGGTCAGCAGGTAATTGATTGGCATTGACCTTAGCTAATTAATGACTGACAATAACATTTTTTGAATCTATTTCTTTTTCACCTGTCCACAGGGAAATAATATAGGTTCCGTTGTCCCACGATTGCCCATTTAGCGCACACGTATGCTGTTCCGGCGCTATCTCCAGTCGGGTTATTATTTTTCCCTGTATAGAATAAACATAAAGGTATTGTATATCATTCGAAGCAGGTACATTTACTGTAAATTCTCCGGTAGAAGGGTTAGGAAATACGCTCATGTTACCCTGTGTTGCCTTTATATTACTAACACCTAAAATATGATACCTCCCCGTATCGGCAAAAGTATATTGTCCATTAGGGAAAGAATCTAACTGCATATATCCGTATGTTCCCGGTGTATTGCTATTGTATTTAGTATAACCTGGAAATTTCTTCCAATCGCTTTTGGTATTCGGCCTGTATAACAATACAAGGCTGTCGCTATTGTGTGCCGCAAGAATAGTGTCCAAATAGCCGCTTCCACTGGTATTACCATAAGGTTTTCTTCCATCGAAATAGAGTTTGGCCGTACAACTGAAATTAGCAGGCCGTATGCCGCTGATATTCCAATAGCGATATGGCGATAAAAGATAGTGGAGCATAGTATCCTTTATAGGATCAGGCGCAGCATAGTTGTGTTCCATAAAAAGAAAAGCAGAATCGCTGATGGAGTTTACGGTTAAGTAAACTCTGGAATATACACCGAAATTGTAAGCACCCGGCTGTGTTATTTTTACTGTGTCGGATGAAACAGCTTCTGCTATTTTATTTCTCATATTTAGTCCTGCGAAAACAGGCTTGAAAGGCAGACTGATAGTATAATTGGAGTGTTGTCCCGAAACCATAATGGTTTGATTAAAACTACCCCAGGTAGAGGATTTAAAATTTACTTCTACAGGTACATTCATATAGTACATGTTCCAGGGGGCGCCCATTGTTTTTTGCTGAATATAAATTGTGGCATTATAATTCGAACCATTAGAAACTACTGTCATCGAATCGATGGAAAATTGCGGAAACCCTGGCGCAAATATCCAGTCATTAAAAAAATCAGTGAGGTTGTAGCCGGAATATCGCTCCAGGCTATTTTTTAAGGTATCTGCGTTCACAGGTTGGTAAGCATGACTTGAAAAGTAATATTTCATTCCATTAAAAAAATTGCTGTCACCTAAATAGGTCCGCAGCGTGTGGAAAACATCAGCACCTTTTTGATAGGTAGTGCTGTAATTAAAATTGATGTTGCCATAGGTATATTGTTGCGAAATTCCTGATAGGGGCCAGTATCCATTGTCTGCAATGCCACAATAGTGTATCACATTTTCGTGATTTGCTTTAGTGTATGTATTATAGGTTGATTCACCATACATATATTCTTCAAAAATGCTTTGGTTGAAAACAGCAAAGCCTTCATTCAGCCACATGTCTTCTGCTGTGCTACAAGTAACAAGGTCTCCGCACCAATGATGCGATAATTCGTGCGCCATAATATCTGCCTCATAGTCGGTGGTGCCATTTGCAGCTGCTGCGGGGAATGCAATATTAGAGGCATGTTCCATAGCTCCTCCACCAAAAGGTACAAGCGAATAGCCCACTTTGTTCCAACGATACCTGCCATAACAATTCTGGAAAATGGAAATGGCACTATGTAAGTGAATGAATGATTTTCGCACATTGGCTGTATCGTTAGCTTCTGAAGCAATAACGATAGGGATAGTATCTATTCCGCGGAAGGTATCATGTATGGCCACGTATGGCGCGACATCTACTCCGGCAAGGTAACTGGGCATACTATATGGCATATTCCAGGTAAAGGTTCGAAATGCACCCGTTAAAGTATCTTTAGTAAGATAGCCGTTACAAAAAGCGCGATTGGCGCTATCGGTAGTAATATTGAAAACATAAGTGGCCCTCTCCACAAAATTATCGAAGCAGGGATACCATGATCGGCCAAAATTATGAGGAACCGCTGTAAGTGCAATTCCCAGATCGAATGCATAGCCGCTTTGAAAATAAAAACCACCCCAGCCTTTGGGGTCGAGTACAGGCTTGCCATGGTAGAATACAGCTAAACTATTTGTGTCGCCTTTATTTTCGACTGTAGGGAGTTTTGCAATCAGTAGTGTATCATCATACGAAAAGGTTAAATGGGTAGCGCCCATTTTAATAGAATCAACTGTAAAATGTAATAAATCGAGACTGAATGTTTTGATGTTATTCATTTTCGGAACATAACGAATAACGGTATTTCCCCTCAATGTATCGGTTACAAAATCAGTAACATTCAATGTTATATTGTAGCTTAATATGTCGATTGTATCACTGCGTAAGCCATTGGTCTCGGGGATAAGCTTAGGCCTGATGCTCGCGGCTTTGCTGATAGAAAAAGCCGAGGTGAAAAATAAAAATGCTATAAAAAAAAGAGTCGTTTTTTTCATGCTGCAAGGATAATTATCCAAAGATAAATAATTTACCACATGTAACTATTAATCCTTCAAATGCCTGGTACACTTGGAGCAAATAATTATCCCCATCTCAATTCCCACTCTTTTCCTTTTTCTAATTCCTTGTAGTTAGTCATGTCGCCATGAACAGGAACCAGTGATACGTAATTATTGTTGAGTGCCCAAAGGTCGGTATCGGAATTAGCCGGTTCAAAGTTTTCAAATTTTCCTGTCAGCCACAGGTATTCTTTCCCGTCAGCATGTTTACGTTCTTTGTAATACTCTTTCCAGTTTCCCTTGCCCTGCCTGCAAAAGCGCAGTCCCTTCATTTCTTCGAAAGGCACATCGGGTATATTCACATTGAGGCATAAATTCTGGTCAGGCTTATTACTCATAAATGTTTCTATAAGTATTCTGGTTACTTTAGCTGATGTATCCATTTTAGCTTCCGTGCTATTATTGCAAAGTGAAATACCTATAGATGGAATGCCCTCCAATGCCCCTTCCAGCGCAGCCGACATGGTTCCGGAATAAATTACGTTGAGCGACATATTGGCGCCGTGATTAATACCTGATAAACACAAATCAGGCTTTTGTTGCAAAAGGTGGTACTTGCCCAATTTCACACAATCGGCCGGTGTTCCGGTGCAACTGAAAGCAAGCTTGGCACCCGGAAAACTGGCTTCGCTGACGGTAATTCCTGAATGAACCGTAATGGCATGGCCCATTCCTGATTGAGGTTTATCGGGGGCTATTACGCACACATCGCCAAAATCTTTTGCTACACTCACCAATGCTTTTATTCCATGCGAGGTAATTCCGTCGTCGTTTGTTATAAGTATTAAAGGTTTTTTACGTTCCATTCGTCATTAAAATTGGGTCAAAGCTATGTAATTATATTATTTCCGACCTCGCAATAAAGTTGTTAAACCTGTTATAAGAATAGTTCATCGATTAATTTTATAATGAAGTAAACAGATAACTACATTGTAATCGTACGCCAACCTTTTCGAGTATTTGTACGTCTTGTATATATGTGGAAAAAACTGTTAAAAACATTAACACTAATTAACAGGAACTACTGTAACAATAAATCTCTAAAATCGTAATTAACGTATATAAAACAGAAGCGTTATGAGACAGTTAAAAATATCACAAAAAGTAACCAACCGGGAAGCGCCGGGCCTGGATAAATACCTGCACGACATCAGCCGTGTAGACATGATAACTCCTGATGAAGAAGTAGAGCTATCAAAAAGAATACAAATGGGCGATAATGATGCATTGGAAAAGCTTACAAAAGCTAACCTGCGCTTTGTAGTATCGGTTGCCAAGCAATACCAGAACCGTGGACTCAGCCTGCAAGACCTTATAAACGAAGGTAATTTAGGCTTGTTGAAAGCTGCTAAGCGATTCGACCATACCAAAGGATTCAAATTTATTTCCTATGCAGTGTGGTGGATACGCCAAACCATTCACCAGGCATTGGCCGAAAACTCAAGGTTAGTGCGTTTGCCGGTAAATAAGATAAATGCCATTCATAAAATTTCGCAAGCCACTTCGCGCCTTGAACAGCAATATGGACGAGAGCCTACGGCAGAAGAAATATCAGAAATGACCAAAATTACCGAGAGCGATGTCCGCCTATCTATGCAGAATTATGCAAGAACCGTTTCGATGGATGCACCTTTGGGTGGCGAAGATGATGATGGCAGCATGTATGATGTTACCAGGGATGAAGATGCAGTAAGCCCTGAAGGCGAATTGCTTAAAGAATCGCTGAAAGTGGAAATTACCCGTACCTTATCAACTATACCTACCCGCGAAGCCGATGTGCTGAAATATTATTTCGGTCTCAGCAGCGTGCAACCCCCTCTGTTAATAGAGGAAATAGCACGCCGTCTGGAAATATCGCCGGAACGTGTAAGGCAAATAAAAGATAAGGCAATCAGAAGGTTACGTCATAATTCGAGGAGCAAAATCTTGAAAACCTATTTGGGCTGAGACATTTATCAGTTTAAAGTAGTCGATTGTTTGCTAAATTTGTAGATTAAAGCAATTTATTGTGATAAATCTACAAGATGTAATCCTTGCCGCGGTAGCTTATTTAATAGGCTCTATCCCCACTTCTGTTTGGATTGGAAGAAGATTTTACAATGTGGATGTCCGCGACCATGGAAGCGGCAATTCCGGAGCCACCAATTCTTTACGGATATTAGGAAAAAAAGCAGGGGCCATTGTATTGCTTATTGATATGCTCAAGGGTTGGCTGGCGGTGGGCATTGTATACTTCAGCTCCTACCCATCGGGTAGCCCGCAACGTATTCATCTTGAAGTAGCATTGGGTTGTATGGCCATTATCGGGCACATATTTCCCATATATGTGGGTTTTAAGGGAGGCAAAGGCATCGCGACCGGTATGGGCATCGTATTGGCCTTTTCTCCATTGGTAGCCTTATTCTGCCTGTTGGTTTTTATCTTGGTTTTTATTGCGTTTCATTATGTGTCGCTGGCCTCTATGATGGCAGCAGTCACCTTTCCTTTATGGATGACCCTAACCCATAGAATGCATTATAAATGGGTCGTAGCGTTTTCCATTTTTCTTCCGCTGCTAATACTTTTTACACACCGGAAAAATATTGCCCGCCTGCTGCACAGGCAAGAATCGAAAATTCAATTATTTAAAAAGAAGGGAAATTAACCCCGTAACCCCGATATTTTATGCCCCGTTTAGGGGCTTTTATATAGAAATGAAACAGTATTACGGCGCATTTAATTGATGAAAAACAGGTACCATCTATGTTTTTGCTCTCTTGAAAAAAAATCCCGGTTTCCCCTCCGGGCAATGGTTG
>Ga0207037_10229_pt1 | contig 17799 bp, 12 predicted proteins | sample Alteio_BWMinCont_75_FD_153268 | JGI IMG/M metagenome (GOLD analysis project Ga0207037, IMG submission 153268) | Enriched cells from forest soil in Barre Woods Harvard Forest LTER site, Petersham, Massachusetts, United States -... | ecosystem: Environmental > Terrestrial > Soil > Temperate forest >... | reverse complement strand
GCCTACAATAACAAGCAAAGCGCAACAAAAACTACTGATTACGTATTGCTTGCAATTGCTGCACTTTTAGTGACACTGTTATTTTTTTCGGAGAATTTGGAATATTTGAGCTTTATAACCGGGCTTTATGTTGGTGCAACGCTGATACAACTCTATTTTCACCAGTTTTCGGAGCCTTTGCCTAAGGAGAAATCTCCGGCCGAACCAACATCGCCAATTAAGATGATGTCATATGCTATACAGGCCTATCCCAAAAGGCCATGGAAAGAGCTTTTATTTTTGACGATACTTTTTTTATGGGGACTATATATGCTGTTATCAAAAGGCTTTGGTTTATTTTAAGCAGATTTTGGGTCGGATTGATTTTTTTTATAATAAGTTTTATTTACTCAAATTTGACGCTCGGTAAATAGACCAAAAACAAGCAGTTGAAAAATATTTTACACCTAAATTACCGTAACTATAGCCAATTTAATTTGGCTTTTTAAATTTCTTAGTAAGTTTGAGCAAATGGATTTTATAAGCTATCGACACCTGTTTCAGCAAATTTTAAATGATCCGAATCCGCCATCGCCCTATGATGATCCTCATTATTTAAACTACACCAAGTTAAATTGGGCAAGGCAGGAGCGTTGGCTAAAAACAGGTATTTTAAATGACGAGCTGGTAACTATCATCGAAAGTATCAAAGATGAGCAGCTTTGGACAATTATCACCGAACCCTGGTGTGGCGATGCAGCTCATACTTTACCATTTATGCATAGGTTATCAGATTTAAACTCATTGATAAAGGTGGATTATCAGTTAAGGGATGAAGAACCTTTTCTGATCAATCAATATCTGACAAATGGAAGTAAATCTATCCCAAAACTTATTATTACAGAAACCGGTAATAATGATGTTAAAGTTTGGGGACCCAGACCAGCGGGTTGCCAGCAATTATACAATCAGCTATTAAAAGACAATGTTGATATGGAAGAAAAGAAAATAGCCCTGCAACAATGGTACAATGCCGATAAAGGGGTGAGTTTGCAAAAAGAGTTGATTACGCTTTTATCTGATAAAGGAAAAATATTCTAAATGACCGACCAGCTAACAACCTTACTTAAAAGCGTAAAAGAAAATTCAATTGATTTTAAAGGTGTTATTGAATTTATAGAGGCGCATTATCAACACCAGGCAACTGCTTTTAAAAATGGAGATGCATTTAATGAGGCGGCTCAAAATCAGGGCAGCGCGAAGGTTTTTGCCTTTGCTCAAATAAATAACCTGAGTGCAGCAGATACCCTTTACCTGTTTGCCGAACATTACCGGTCTGTATTAAATAATCCTAACGGCACAGATCACCAAAACATCAGGCAGTTTATGATTCATGGCTGGGCAGGAGTGGTATTTGAAGGACAAGCGCTATCAGCTAAATAAGCGCTCTATAGTAATTAAAAATCTTTGAATTTTGTAGCGTTATAATGTAGTACGGGCAAACGCTAATAATAATTTAATGTTGCCTTTGTCAGCAGCCCTAATAGCGGTTAGGTAATTTTTTCTTACCTCATCAGGTTTAACCAAATTAGAACTGCCCCAGCTGTAAACAGACATAGAAAAAAGATGACTAATTATTATATCTGCAATTAGCCTGGAGTGCCTGCCATTACCATTTGCAAAACAATGTATAGACACAATGCGATGCTTAAAACGAATCGCAATTTCGTCTGCTTCATAAGATTGATGTTCGATCCAATATTTTGTATCATCTAGTAGTTTTTTTAATTCTATTCCGATTTGGAGACGGTCGATGCCGATATTTTTATTCGAGTTCCTAAATGTTCCCGCCCATCTCCATACCTCGCCTAACATTCTTTTATGAAGGCCTTTTATAAACTCTTCTGTCAGGATATTTTCTTTTTTGAATTTCCGCCTAAGTGTCCATTCCACGGCTTTTTCAATGTTCAACTGCTCAAATTCATCTAATTCCCCCCTGGTTGTAATAGTTGAAATTAGCAAACCCTCTTTTTCTTCTTCGTCCAGCGGGGTTTGCCCCTCGTCATACGCAAAGTCTATCCCCATATATATTTAGGCAATTCATCTTTTATTTCCATCACTTTTTCCTGTATGGCTCTATCAATTCTTTCATTTGAGTTTTGCTGGTCTTCCAGTTTCATTGAATTGGACGTCCGCAAAACAATTTCACGCGCCAGCGCCATGGCCCTTTTTTCAATCATCTTTTCAATTGAGCCATCTATGGGAACCAGGCCATACACTAGTTTCATATCCATCGCCTTTGCTGCTTCACGCAAACGATCGATTGAAATATTGCCTGCGGCCTCGCGCATTTCCAGGTCCTTTACGCTTTGTGGTGTAATAGTCAGCCTTTGCCCTAATTGCTGTAAGGTCATATTTAAAGATACTCTTACAGCATTTAGCCAGCCTTTTGACGGCATAATCACATTTTCAGCTGATTTGAAAACGGCTAGCTTTCGATCCATCTGTTCTATTAATAAGTGCTGCTTTTTGTTTTTCATCAGGCTATACCCTTAAAGAGATATTCAAATTTAACACTATAGTATTAAAAATACAAATAAATTTATGGCTATAATATTAAAATAATATCAATTTTTAATACGGTAGGCTTAAATATAGTATTTCCCTCCCAGTTTGTCAACTTGAGTATTACGGCCTAAAAATCGCGTGGTGATTCCGAAGCGGTCACAACGGCTGACCCTTTGCGTGGTTGACTTTTTGTGCTTTTGGCTTTCGTAACCAGGTGAGCCTGTAATCATAAAGCATAGAAATTTCCGGGTTCGCCACAAACTTTTGGGGGTTGGCATCATTTTCAAAATCCGCTATTTTCTTACATATAGGTTTGTGTCGAAAAGAAAATTTTACGACATGAAAAAGCTAATCATAATTTTTGCGACACTGTTAGCCACGGTTAAAGTTATGGCGCAAACTGTTGAAACCGCCGTCTCCGGCAATGCCGTGGACACCAAAAAAGCACCAGTTGAATCAGCAACTATTTCGTTAAGGGTGGCAAAAGATTCTTCGATATTCAAAATTACTGCATCAAACAAAGCAGGAAAATTCTCATTTACTGCTATTCCCTACGGAAATTACTTTATTACGGTTAGTTCTGTAGATTTTGAAGCAGTAAATTCTGGTGTATTCACTATAACGGAAAGCCATCCCACCGTTTTACTTGGTACTTTGATTTTACAGCAGGCGGTCAAAAGTCTTGCTGCCGTAGTTATTTCCGGCACAAAGCCACTCATTGAACAAATGCCTGATCGCATGATCGTGAATGTAGGTGCGTCTATTACCAATGCAGGTTCAACCGCTTTGGAAGTGCTGGAAAAAACCCCTGGCGTAAATATTGATAAAGATGGTAACATCAGCTTAAAAGGCAAGTCACCGGTAATGGTAATGATCGACGGCAAACCTTCCTACCTCAGCAGCGCTGAACTGGCAAACCTGTTAAGTAATATGAATTCAAACCAATTAAATCAAATAGAAATCATGACCAACCCTTCAGCAAAATATGATGCCGGTGGCAATGCAGGCGTAATTAATATTAAAACAAAAAAAAGCATTGCAAAAGGGTTTAACGGCAGTGTTGCACTAAACTACGGACAGGGAGTTTATGCAAAAACCAATAATAGTATTATGCTTAACTATCGGACAGATAAGCTAAATGCCTTTTTAAATTACGGGTATAGTATCAATAACGGCTTTACGGATTTTGACATTCAAAGAAATTTTTATGGAACAACCGGAACAAAGACTTCCGAGCTTGACCAGCAATCTGACCGGATAAACAAGAGCCAAAACAATAACCTGAAATTGGGATTAGATTATTTTATCAATAAACAAACAACTTTAGGCATTGTGGCATCGGGGTTCCTGGCACCTCAAAAGCGGGATGGATTTACAACGAGCTATGTTAAAGACGATGACGGCAATATTACTTCGGTGGAAAAAACCATCAGCACGGCTAACAATACATGGAAGAATAAGTCTGTAAATATTAATTTTCATTCGGCATTAGATAGCAATAAAAAGGATATAACCGTTAATCTGGATTACCTGCGCTATGATTTTTCAGGCAATCAAAATATTACAAACCTTACCTATAATCCAGATGGAGTATTTGAAGCAGAAAATGACTTAAAAAATCAGCTCCCTTTAACAATTGATATTTATTCGGGGCGCTTTGATTATGCACAATCTTTAAATAATGGGATCAAATTAGAAACAGGTATTAAATCGAGTTTTGTGAAAACAGATAACACTTCTAATTTTTTTGATTTATCAAATGGCAACTCGGTCAGGGACACTGCGCTCAGCAGTGCTTTTAATTATTCAGAAAATATCAACGCTGCTTACCTTAACCTCAATAAAAAAACAGGCAAATGGATATTACAGGCAGGTGTAAGACTTGAGAACACGAATTATAAAGGCCTGCAATCTTCGCTTTCACAAAAATCAGATTCCAGTTTTAGTCGTAATTACCTGAGTCTTTTCCCAACGGCATTTATCAGTTATGAGATGAATGACAATAATCAATTTTCATTTTCTATGGGTCGCCGCATCGACAGGCCATCTTATCAGGATTTAAATCCGTTTATTATCTTTATGGATAAATACACTTACGCAACGGGAAATCCTTTTTTACAGCCCCAGATAAGTACCAATTTTGAGTTGAGCCATTCTTATAAAAATATTTTAACTACAACAATCAATTATAGTGTAGCACATAATATGATCGACGAAACCCTTGTCCATAAAGATTCTGTAATTATCAGAAGTGTAGGCAATATTGGAACGAGGTACAATTATGGCATTACAGAAAGCGCCAACTTTGAGGTTAGCAAACGGTACGGTGTCCAATTTTTTGCAAACCTTTATCAAAACGAATACAACGGCGCTATTGACGGCTACCCTTTCCATGCAAAACAACTCACTCTTTCATTAAACTTAAACAATCAATTTACTTTTTCAGATGGATGGTCTGCACAGTTGGCTGGCAACTACTTAAGCCGCAACCGTGATAAGGGCGAAGCTATTGTATTACCAGCTGGCCAAGTATCGGCAGGCATATCAAAACAATTACTAAATGATAAGGCGAGTATAAAGTTTAGTGTACGGGATATTTTCTATACGCAAAGCTCAAGAGAGATACAAAACTTTCAGGATGTGCAGTCAAGATTAACCATGAGTATGGATACCAGGGTATTTAATATTGCATTTGTTTACAGGTTTGGGACATCTGCAAAGTTAAAGCCCGCTAATTCGCCCCAAACTGACGAGCAGCAAAGAGTAAAACTGAATTGATAAGCATTAGTTTTGTTTTGCCATTTACTCAACCGGAATACTCCTAACATACGTTGATTTTTTAATTTGAAAATGAAAAGCACTAACTGGTTAAATAAAAATCAAACAATCCTCATTCATGCTGCTGTATGGGCCGGTATATTTCTGTTACCTTATGTATTCACTTCGGCTTATTATGATAATGGAGAACATGAATTCCATACTAACAATACGTCTTTTCTGTATTTGGATACGCTCACAAAAATACTTTGGGTGGGGCTGTTTTACCTGAACACGGCGCTGCTTATTCCTGTTTTAATTTATAAAGGAAAGTATTTTTTTTACATGCTTGCGGAGGTAATTTTCTTTTGTTTGATCCTTTTGATTCACAGTTTGTTTTTCAAACTCGTCATACCTGGCAGGGCTTTCAATTTTATTATTTTTCTGGAGCATCACGTTATTACTTTTTTATTTACAACAATCGCCAGTATTGCTTATAAAACAATTAGCGATAGAGCAAAATCTCAAAGAGAAACCGCTGAAAGGGCCCAGGAAAATCTAAAAACTGAACTTTCTTTTTTACGATCGCAAATCAGTCCGCATTTTTTATTCAATATCATGAATAACATAGCTGCAATGGTTCGGCTAAAAAGCGATGAACTGGAGCCAACAGTTCATAAACTTTCTTCTTTGATGCGGTATATGCTATACGAAACAGATGAAGAGAAAGTGTTGCTGGAAACCGAAATAGAAAATATTCAAAGTTATATTTACCTGCAGCAACAACGATTCAATGAAAAACTTAAATTGCGTATTTCGTTAGATATTGAAGAGAACTGGCATTCTATTGAACCGATGCTGCTGATACCCTTTGTAGAAAATGCATTTAAACACGGAACGGGATCGGTAACTAATCCGGAAATTGAAATAGAAATGAATGCCGAAAACAATAAACTCTATTTTAATGTAAAAAACCGGTTTGTAAAGACCGAAGCTGTTAAGGATAAGACTTCGGGCATTGGGCTGGCAAATGTAAAAAGGCGATTGGAATTGTTGTATAGTAATCAGCATCATCTTTTAATAAATAAAACAGAAGATTGGTTTACGGTTTCATTAGAACTAAATTTTAAGTCATGATAAAATGTATTGCTGTTGACGATGAACCGCTGGCTTTAAAGCTATTACAGGATAATATCAGCAAAGTGCCTTTTTTAAAATTGGAGGCTGCCTGCAACGATGCTTTTGAAGCAATGAAAGCGTTGCAGGAACATAAAATTGATCTGGTGTTCATTGATATTCAAATGTCGGGGTTAACTGGTTTACAATTTATCGGAAGCCTCGAAAATAAACCGTTAGTGATTTTCATTACAGCTTATAAACAATATGCAATAGAAAGCTACGATTTATCGGTAGTCGATTATTTAGTGAAACCCGTAGAATTGGATAGATTTATCAGAGCCTGTAACAGAGCCAAAGAACTTTATGAACTTAAAGCAGTTAGGCAGCACCAGCACACTGCCGAATATTTTTTCGTGAATGCAGATTACAGCCAGGTAAAAGTAACGTTTGAAGATGTAATTTCTATTGAGGGATTAAGAGATTATATAAAAATAAATATTAAAAGTGATAAGAAACCTTTGATAGTAAGAACAAGCCTCAAAGCAATAGAAACTGAATTGCCTCAAAATAAATTTATACGGATTCATAAGTCCTGGATAGTTGCCATTTCTGAAATAACAGCGGTGCGTAGGAACAGTGTCTTTATAAAAGAATTGGAGTTGTCCATTGGAGAGACATTTCGTGAGGCTGTCGAAAAACTCGTTCGTAAAGAATTGTAAAGCTTCATTTTCATACGCAATTTAACTTTGTTACATTGATTGTTTTCAGATTTTCGTGATCCCGCTGGGACATCTTTCGAACTGATTTTTGGAAGAGCTGACAAAAACATTCATATTAAATTACTTATAATCAATCGATTACTGATTTATTGCATGGTAATTCAAAATATTTGAATCTTATGGCGCTATAATGTAGTACGGGCAAACGCTAATAGTAATTTAATGTTGCCTTTGTCGGCCGCCCTAATAATATTATAGGCTTAAATAGAGTATGATTCTCCATAGGAAAGAATGAAATCCAATATTTTTAAAACAAAAAGAGAACGAAAAAGCTTTCGTTCTCTTTTGTGATCCTATTGGACTTTTTTCGAATCACTTTCTAGAAGAATTGAAGCAAATTGCTAACGTTTTTTAGGGTTCGAGCCCAGCCTCAGCAGCAAAGCCTCACACGTCTGCGGGGCTTTTTTATGCCTTATATTAACTTGATTACCTTGCTGTAGTCGAAAGCCACAGGCAGGGTAGTCCGAAGTTGATGAACTTCAGACAGCGAGCGTACATCCAACCAATTAATTCTCTCTTGTTGTAAGTTGCCGATTTAGCATACTACGACAATCACTAAAGCTTCACGTCAACTTAACCTGATAAAATAATTGCAAATAAATTTGCGCAACTCAAAAGTTGCACGTAAATTGCAACCTTAAAGTTGCGCATCTGTATATTAAAAAATGAAACAAGACATATTTCAAGCCATAGCCGATCCAACCCGCAGGGCCATTTTAACTCTACTTACCATCCAGGCATTAACACCAAATGTAATGGCCGAAAAATTTGATATGAGCCGGCAGGCTGTATCAAAACATATTAAAGTATTACAGGAATGCGAACTGATTAAACCTGAGCAAAGCGGCAGGGAAATTTATTATCACTTTAACGCCAAAAAGATGCAGGAGTTTGACCATTGGTTAGCCCAATTCAGACAAAACTGGGAAACTCAATTTAATCAGCTTGACCATTTATTAACAACAATTAAAGAACATTAACAACAATTAAAGAACAGAAAAAATGAACAACGATTTGTTATTTGATTTTAACGTTGACAAGGCAGCGAAAACGGTTTATATAACCAGGGATTTTAATGCCGGACAGTCTTTAGTATGGGATGCCTTTACCAAAGCCGAACTGCTGGACCAATGGATGGCACCTGCACCTATGCACGCCAAAACCAAGTATATGAATTTTGAAGTTGGCGGGCGGCGATTTTACGCGATGATAAGCCCCGATGGGCAGGAACGTTGGGCGGTGCAGGAATTTACATCGATTACCCCGAAAACCAATTTTAAGATGTACAACGCGTTTTCAGATAAAAACGAAAACCGTGAACTGCCGGGTTCTGAGTGGGATTACAATTTCAGCGAGCAAAATGGCATAACCAAAGTGGACATCACCATTTTTAATGAATCGTTTGAGCGATTAGAGAAATTATCAGAGGGCTTCAAAATAGGCTTCATCATGACCTTAAAAAACCTGGAAGAACTATTGGCCACCTTATCGTAGAAAACATAAAAAGAAAATTTACAATCACTTTTAAAAATAAAAATTATGAGAACAATTAATCCCTGGATCAACTTCAATGGCAATGCCGAAGAAGCATTCACTTTTTACAAATCAGTTTTTGGCGGAGAGTTCGCAAAGATTGTTCGTTTCAAGGACCTGGCAAGCGCCGAATTTCAGGTACCAGAAAACGAAGCTAATAAGATAATGTACATTGCTTTACCTATTGGCAAACACAATGTGTTAATTGCCAATGATGTTCCCGAATTTATGGGCCGGGTAAGCGAAAACGAAAACAGGTCTAAAATATCAGTTAGTGCAGAAAGTCGTGAAGAAGCAGACAAAATATTTAACGGGTTATCAGCAGGCGGAGATGTTGAGGGGCCGATTGGCGACAGTCCCTGGGGTTCATATGCCGGCATGTTCAGAGACAAATATGGTATTGAATGGATTGTGGAATTTGCCTCCCAATTATAACGGACAGATTTAACCGAATCAGCCAATATTGTTGTTCGGTTTAAGTGCTATCGGGCTGCCGGAACAGGTGGTCCGGGTAAGACCCTGGACTAACTGAGCAGCGCCTTTTAAATTGCACAATACGCTTAAATTTCTTACTATTTGGTTCGAATTCCGCCCAGTTTGGGGAGCCCAGAATAGGCAAGCACGCAAATCGGTCGCTTGCCTTTCTTTTTTCAGTCAGGCAATTTATTGTTAATAAGGTACATAAATAATTCAACCTTAAAAACCATGGTTTAACTTGAAAAATGTTATGAAAGTAAATAAGGATCTTTCAATTTTATTCTGGTGCATATTAACGGGACATATTTCATTATATTCAATTACCACAGCTAAAGGGTTACTTGCGTGGCCAGGATAAAATAGGGCACCAGCCAGCTTGATCCGAAATGACTTGAAATGATCTGCTTATTTTTTGAGAAGGGGCTAAAAACCCATTTTAAACAGAAAAGGCGCATTTTCATGCGCCTTTTGACTCTAAACTTTAGAAGACTTTTGTCTTCTTGTGATCCCGCTGGGATTCGAACCCAGGACCCCAACATTAAAAGTGTTATGCTCTACCAGCTGAGCTACGGAATCGTACTTGATCCCTTCCGTTTAAAGTGGTGCAAATATAGGACTATTATATATTGCGTGCAAGCTTTATTTTAAAATATTTTCAATGAAATTTAAGCCATTCATTGCCAGTAAACTACAGTTTTAAAACGGCTGTCTTTCCGCCGTTTCCGGCCAATAGAACTAATTTTCCGTGTTTTGCTTTGCGGCAAACATTAAAGCTGGTACTGTCTATTTTGGTCCAGGTATTACCGTTATCCTTGGTGATGTTGCTACCCGGTGTACCGGTTGCCAAAAAAACATCCCCGGTAACGTACTCAACGCATGATTGATAACCATTAGGCCCTTGTTTTGGAAATGCAAGTTTAGTCTTATCATTTAAAGTATAACACACTACCGAATCGGTGCGCTTATCATTAGCATAATCGCCGCCCATAAAAACTTTTGTGGTGCCTTTTATGGCTACAGAGAACGCCCCTTCGCTCGATTTTTGATTTGGAAACGGTAATTTATTTTGAAGCCAGTCATCTTTATAACCCTTTGTTACCAATGTTAGCTCCCTGCTGGCAAAACCTCCACTAACAATAGTCAGCTTATTTTTATCAACCCTAAAACAAGTGCCACTTGCCGCAAAAGCAGCTTCGCCGGGCAAGGCATCGGGTTGGTTTTTAAACGACTGCCAGCTTTCGCCCCTGTTTTTGGTTTCCATTATCAGGAATTTACCTTTTATTGGGTCGCCCAGTATGTAGCCATGATTTTTATCGGCAAAACCCATCGCATCAAAAAAATAGGTAGTGTCGGCATTATAATATTTTACCTTCCAGCTGGCGCCGCCATCGGTAGTTTTTAGTACCAGTGCCGGGGTACCCGAGCTCATAACAATTGCTTCAGTGGCAGAAAATGCTTCTATGGCTCTGAAATCGGCTTTTCCAAAACCTTTTACCTGCTGCCATTGCCAGGTTTTACCGCCGTTGTGGGTTGTGGCAACATAGCCTTTACTGCCGCTTATCCAGGCAACACTATCGTCAATAACCGACATGCCCCTTATACTCGATGGTTTGCCCTGTTGCAGGTTTACAATAGCTTGAGCCTTTAATGTCGCGGCAGCCAATAAAAAGAAAGCTGAAAAAAGTACCGTTTTTAAATTATTTATCATTGTTTTACACGTGTCCAAACTTCTGTGCGGCCAAATAACGATATGCCAACATATCCCCTTATTTTAAGCGAGGTGCCCTCCAGTGTCATTTTACAGCTGTAGGTTTTGCCGCTTTTAGGGTCGTAAATGGTACCGTCTTCATAAACATTCTCACCGTTAAAGGTAAAATCCTGCAATAGCTCCAACCCTAATTCGGGGCGCGATTGCAGTGCTTTGTCCGGGTTTTTTATATCCATTTTGGGTTTGCCATCCCTGTCCGGAATTTTTAGCCAAACAAGCTTTCCGTAATATTTATTGTCTTTTTTATAGATTAAAACCTGGCCCTCACCACTGGGGTTAATCCATTTTCCTAAAATATCATCAGCCTTTTGTGCCGATGCTGCAAGGCAAAATAAAAGAGCCAGCAGTAGCGTAATACTTGTTTTCTTTAACATAATGAGGTGAATTGGTTGGTGAATTTACCTTTTATATCTTTTTTTACAAACACCCGGCATAATTTTATATTTGTTAAGCGCCATTTTGCCCGAAACGATTATATTTGCAACCTTGTTATAAATTTGTTGGTTAAAACAACTGATTTTAACAGTTATGCCCGGATGGCGAAATTGGTAAACGTTGCGGTCTCAGAAGCCGTTGAGAATTGTCTCTTGAGAGTTCGAGTCTCTCTTCGGGCACATCCATTTTAGATTTGAGATGTGAGTATTGAGATATGAGAGAATAGCATACTATAAATCTCAATACTCATATCTAACATATCAGATCTCTCTAAAGCCCAGGTGGCGAAATTGGCAGACGCACCATCTTGAGGGGGTGGCATTCGTAAGGATGTGGCGGTTCGAATCCGCTCCTGGGCACCTCCACTATAAAAAGAGCTATTTCCTGTACCTTTTTGCTTATTTTTCTATTGATAGAATAGATTGCCTCCCTATATCTGCTCTTTAAATTTTTACTTCTTTACCTATATAAAATAATTTCAAATTCTATTATAAAGATATCAAATAGGGTAAAAATACGGTATATTTCAGGGTATTTTTACTTCTCCTGCCCTATATTTTAATAATAATTTAGCACCGACAATCCGTTCTTTTTTTAATGCGACATGATGAATTAATTACAATCAGTCTTTACTACTTCCTTACGATAGCGGCCTTTCCATCGATTTTAATTATTTGCGAAATTTAAAATCATAATGTATATATTTATTATGTAAAATAAACCTTAAAGCAGTTTTGAGGTTGAGCCAAAAACGCATGATTCCTAAATCAACAATTTGTTAGTTATAGTAAATTGTTTGTCTGCAGAAAACCTAAACAATGAACGCCAAACAACAAAACATCCGGCCGCAATTTAAAATCGTAATACTTGTGTAATTTTTAATGCAGGGTCGAAAATATTGGTATTTTGAGTAAGAACATACAGGCTGACATTCGGGAACTAATTAACTAATTATAAACGAAATATGTAACATTATGTGTCCTTTACCAGTAAAAACCTATTACCTAACCAATTGACAGTAAAGAAACTAAAAGTTTGATTTCCTGTGGCGAAATTGTGGATGATGAAGCTTTAATTATGAGGTGATGGCCTATATTTTTAACTATTACTGAAGTTTTAACCAATAACTTACAATTGATATAACCCTTATATAATTTAAACTTAAGATATAACACCCTAAAAACTCCAACATCTTTATGATACCGCAAACCTTATGAATATGAAAAAATTCTTACTTGCAATTACGTCTGCAATTTCATTTTTGTTTATATCATCTTTTGCAGATGGACAAACAACACTATCGCCTGGCGATATAGCAGTTGTGGGCTACGATTTTACCTTTAATCCCACCTCGCCGGCACCCGTAGGGAATGACAATTTTGATATTGTAGTATTAAAAAACATTGCCGTCGGAACAGTAATAACGTTTACCAGCAACGGTTGGATGGGAAGCACCTTTACCTCTGTTGCTAATGATGGTTCGTTCACCTGGACAGTAGGCTCTGCTATTACTGCGGGTTCGGTATTTAATTTTTCTATTGCCGATGCAACCTTACCAGCTACGGTTACGGTTTCTCCCTCAAATGGTACGATCAGCGGTGTAACCAATTTTAACGGAACTACCACGGGATATTCCGCAAACACGGGCAATCAGATTATTATTTTTCAGGGAACGCCGTCTTCGCCAACGTTTATTTATGGCATCAATACCAACTCCGTCAATATCGGCGCTGACGGCTGGGTTACCGGGACAGTGTTGAACAGTACGGTACAAAGCGCGTTACCCCCCGGATTAACCAATGCTTTTCCGTTTAACGGTACCGTTTCGGCACCATCAGCCTTGCCTTTCTCCCTGGAGACTAACCGTGCTAATGCAGTTTACACCGGCCCTTTAACAGGATCACAGACCACTTTGCTGACCGATATTGGTAACTATGCCAATTGGACGGCTACCAGTAGCACGACAACTACTTATAATTTATCGGATGGGGGGGGCTTTTTTTCGGCTACTAGTCCGGAGTTTAATCTTTCATCAACTGCTATTACCGTAAGCGGCACATTAGCAGCATTAACCACTACAACAGGTACGGTATCATCATCTACCAGTTTCAGTGTTTCGGCTACCGGCTTAACAGCCGGGGTATTGGTTACCCCGCCAACCGGCTTTGAGGTAAGTACAGATAATTCTACTTTTAGCAGCACGGTAACCGTAGGTTCTTCGGGTACACTTGCCGCCACCACTATTTACGTACGGCTGGCCGCTGCCGATGCGGTGAATACTTATTCGGGTAATATCGTATTGAGCAGTTCAGGTGCCACCAGTGTAAATGAGGCTACCGCCAGCAGCACAGTAACCGCGGCATCAACCACCATCAGTTCCATCACCGATGTATCATCAAGCTTAACAAATGTAAGCTCGGTACAATATACAGCAACGTTTGGCGCAGCGGTAACCGGGCTAAGCACCAGTAATTTTTCATTAACCACAACAGGTAGTGTAAGCGGAGCCAGTATCACTTCCATTTCGGGATCGGGCACTACTTATACCGTTACAGTCAATACTGGAACCGGGGATGGCACAATCGGGCTGAACCTGGCTAATGCGACGGGCATATCACCCGGCATCAGCACCACTTTGCCATTTACCGGCAGTACTTATACCATTGATAAAACAGCACCAACGGTAACCATCAGTGCGCCATCAGCAGCATCAACCAGCACAGGCCCTATAACTTATACGGTGACTTATGCTGATGCTAATTTTAATACCAGTACATTAAGTACATCTGATATTACGCTGAATGTAACGGGTACTGCTACCGGAAGTTTAGCAGTATCGGGAAGCGGAACAACACGTACGGTAACTATTTCTTCCATTTCGGGAACAGGAACATTAGGTATTTCTATTGCTGCCGGTACCGCTTCTGATTTGGCAGGCAATACCGCCGGAGCAGCAGGACCTTCAACTACCTTCACGGTAACACCGGCACCAACCACTATCAGTTCTATTACTGATGTATCATCCAGCACAACCAATGCTGCGACCGTACAATACACCGCAACCTTTGCCGATCCAATAACCGGGCTAAGCACCGGTAACTTTTCATTAGCTACCACTGGTGCTGTAAGCGGCGCCAGCATTGCTTCTATTTCAGGATCAGGCACTACCTATACCATTACGGTAAATACCGGCACGGGAGATGGCACCATCGGGCTTAACCTGGCTAATGCAACAGGCGTATCGCCGGGCATCACCACTACGTTGCCATTTACAGGCAGCACTTATACCATTGATAGAACAGCACCAACGGTAACCATCAGTGCACCATCAATAACCTATGCCAATTCAAGTGCGGCTATTACCTATACGGTAACCTTTACGGATGCCAATATGGATGTTAGCACTTTATCCGGTTTTAGCCCGCTTACTGTTAATAGCAACGCGCAGTTAACAGGAACAGCCAGCATCGGCGGCGGTTCGGTGGGAGCTTATACCCAATCGGGCAACAACTACAGCTCCCTGGTAACTATTGATAATGTAACCGGCGATGGTACGATGAGCTTTACGGTTCCCGCGGGTTTGGTTTCCGACCTTGCCGGCAATACGAATACCGCATCAGCAGCGGCAGCCAGTGTCATTATCGATAATACGCCACCAACGGTGACTATCAGTGCCCCATCGGTGAGCAGTACCTCAACAGGCCCGGTAACTTATACGGTAACTTATGCCGACGCTAATTTTAATAGCAGCACATTAAGCACCTCATATATTACCTTAAATACTACCGGAACAGCTACCGGTAGTGTAGCCGTAAGCGGAACCGGGCTGACCAGAACGGTAACCATTTCTGCTATTAGTGGCACAGGCAGTATAGGTATCACCATTGCTGCTGCCACGTCAACCGACCTTGCAGGAAATACGGATATCGGTGCAGGCCCGTCGGGGACTTTCGCCGTGGCGCAGCCTACTACTATCAGTTCTATTACTGATGTATCATCCAGCATAACCAACGCCTCAACCGTACAATATACCGCAACCTTTACTGATCCAATAACCGGGCTAAGCACCAGTAACTTTTCATTAGCTACCACGGGTGCTGTCAGCGGCGCCAGTATTGCTTCTATTTCAGGTTCTGGCACTACTTATACCATTACGGTAAACACCGGAACAGGCGATGGCACCATCGGGCTTAACCTGGCCAATGCAACAGGCGTATTGCCGGGTATCACTACTGCGTTGCCATTTACCGGCAGCACTTATACCATTGATAAAACAGCACCAACGGTAACCATCAGTGCACCATCGGTCAGCTATGCCAATTCAAGTGCTGCTATTACCTATACCGTAACCTTTACGGATGCCAATATGGATGTGAGTACTTTATCCAGTTTCGGGGCAATTACGGTTTTCAGTAATTCACAGGTAACCGGAACAGCCAGCATCGGCGGTGGTTCGGTGGGTGGGGCTTATACCCAATCGGGCAACAACTACAGCTTCCCGGTAACTATTGATAATGTAAGCGGAGACGGCACGATGAACTTTACGGTTCCTGCGGGTTTGATTTCCGACCTTGCCGGCAATACGAATACCGCATCAGCGGCATCAGCCAGTGTCATTATCGATAATACGCCGCCAACGGTGACCATCAGTGCACCATCGGTGAGCAGCACCGCAACCGGGCCGGTAACTTATACGGTAACTTATGCCGACGCTAATTTTAATACCAGTACATTAAGCACCTCAAATATTACGCTGAATACAACTGGTACAGCTACAGGAAGTGTAGCCGTAAGCGGAACCGGGCTGACCAGAACGGTAACCATTTCTGCTATCAGCGGCACAGGCAGTATAGGTATCACCATTGCTGCTGCTACCTCAACCGACCTTGCAGGAAATACGGATATCGGTGCAGGTCCGTCAGGAACGTTTAACGTTATTCCGGCAATAACAGTCAGCGGTACCTTAACGGCAATGAGTACTACTTACGGCACGGCGTCGGGCTCACAAAGTTTCAATGTATCCGGCAACAATACGAGTGCCGGTATACTGGTAACGCCACCAGGCGGATTTGAAGTAAGTACGGATAACAGTACATTCAGCAGTACGGTGACGATAGGAACAGCGGGTACCATACCATCCACGCCGGTTTATGTCAGGTTGATAGCAAGCGATATACCAGGCAATTATTCAGGCGATGTAATATTAAGCAGCAGCGGCGCTACCAGTATAAATGAAACTATACCATCCAGCACAGTAAGCCAGGCCCCATTAAGCATCACCGCGGATAACCAAAGTTCTACTTATGGTTCAGCCTTACCTGCGCTAACGGTGACTTACAGCGGCTTTGTCAATGGTGATACGCAGGCTAGTTTAACCACAGCAGCAACAGCAAGTACCACAGCAACCGCAGCATCACCTGCAGGTAGCTATACGATTACGCCAAGTGGAGCAGTAGATAATAACTATGCGATCACTTATACCAATGGCACATTAACGATCGGCCAGGCAGCCTTAACAGTAACGGCAGATAACCAAAGCTCAACTTATGGACAAGCCTTACCAGCATTAACGGTAACGTACGCAGGCTTTGTAAATGGTGACACCCAGGCCAGTTTAACCACCGCTGCCACTGCATCAACGACAGCCACTTCAGCAAGCCCTGCAGGAAGTTATACGATTACGCCATCAGGTGCCGTAGATAACAACTACGCGATCACTTATACTAATGGCACATTGACCATCGGCCAGGCAGCATTAAGCATCACCGCAGATAATCAAAGCAGCACCTATGGATCAGCATTACCAGCCTTAACGGTCAGCTATGCAGGTTTTGTAAATGGTGATACTCAATCCAGCTTAGCCACAGCCGCAACCGCCAGTACTACCGCCACAGCAGCAAGCCCTGCAGGCAGCTATACGATTACCCCATCAGGTGCCGTAGATAATAACTATGCGATCACTTATACTAATGGCACATTGACTATTGGTCAGGCAGCATTGACGGTAACGGCTGATAACCAAAGCTCAACCTACGGCTCAGCCTTACCGGCACTAACGGTAACCTACAGTGGATTTGTCAATGGCGATACGCAGGCAAGTTTAACCACCGCGGCTACTGCGTCAACAACAGCCACAGCAGCAAGCCCGGCAGGCAGTTATACCATCACCCCATCAGGTGCCGTAGATAATAACTACGCGATCACTTACACCAATGGCACCTTGACTATTGGCCAGGCAGCATTAAGCATTACCGCAGATAACCAAAGCAGTACTTATGGATCAGCCTTACCGGCATTAACCATAACTTACAGCGGTTTTGTGAATGGTGATACCCAGGCCAGCTTAACCACAGCAGCCACCGCAAGCACCACCGCCACCGCAGC
>Ga0207037_10228_pt1 | contig 17805 bp, 14 predicted proteins | sample Alteio_BWMinCont_75_FD_153268 | JGI IMG/M metagenome (GOLD analysis project Ga0207037, IMG submission 153268) | Enriched cells from forest soil in Barre Woods Harvard Forest LTER site, Petersham, Massachusetts, United States -... | ecosystem: Environmental > Terrestrial > Soil > Temperate forest >... | reverse complement strand
TACCTTTAAAAGAGTTTCTTGCCAATAAAAAAATTGTTCCGGGCAAAAAAGAAAGAGGTAGTGGCGTTTATGCTTTATATAATGGCACTAAATTATATTATATCGGATTGTCAGTAAGTAGTATAAGACAAAGACTTAGAAGTCATTCAAAAGAAGGAAGTAGTAAATATGGTAATTGGAATAATTTTTCCTTTTATCAAATGCCTTTTAAGAAAAGGTCGAAATATGTTAAAGATATAGAAACCATACTAATAAGCATATTCGATCCAAAACACAATAAGCAAAAGGGGAAAATCTATTAAGAAGGAATAATAATATGCACCCGAATTATAAAAAGACTATTGAATGAATTTTATTTTTTCAAAACATGCATTAGAACAAATGGAATTAAGAAATATTTCCCGTAGTGTAGTTGAGGAAATTATGGAAAACCCGGAACAAATAAAAATAGAAGAAGATAACAAGGTATATCAGGCAGTAGTGGAAAAAGGCAGGTTTTTAATTCGTATCTTTGTTAATGATAAGAAAACTCCAAAAACTGTAATTACAGTATATAAAACATCTAAAATAAACAAATACTTATGAAAGTGAAATATGATAAGGAAGTAGATGTTCTCTACATTGTTTTCAGTGAGAATAAAATAAAAGAAAGTGACGAGGACAAGCCCGGAATTGTGTTGGATTATGATAAAACAGGTTCCATAGTTGGCATTGAGATTCTGAATGCCTCAAAAAAAATGAAAAATCCTACTAAAGTTGAATACGAGGTTGCCTAATAATCCTAACGGATTCTTTGCAACAAATAAAAATGAACATGCTCGAAATAAAAGATCTGAAAGTTTCTGTAGAAGGAAAACAAATATTGAAAGGACTCAACCTGACTGTCAACAAGGGCGAGGTACATGCGATTATGGGACCAAATGGTTCGGGTAAAAGCACGCTCGCTTCAGTAATTGCCGGTAAAGAAGATTATACGGTTGATGGTGGTTCTATCACCTTCAACGGAAAAGATATGCTGGAACTTTCAGCCGATGAACGCGCAAAAGAAGGCATGTTCTTGGCATTCCAATACCCGGTAGAAATTCCCGGAGTAAGCACGATCAACTTTTTGAAAACAGCTATTGCAGAGATTCGTCAATACAGAGGACTTCCCCCGATGGAGGCAAAAGACTTCCTGAAGACGATGAGAGAAAAGCAAAAATTAGTAGAGATAGAAGCCAACCTGACAGGCCGTTCCGTGAATGAAGGTTTTTCGGGCGGAGAAAAGAAACGCAATGAAATTTTCCAGATGGCAATGCTGGAACCTTCCATGGCTATATTGGATGAAACCGACTCAGGACTTGATATTGATGCCCTACGTATTGTTGCCACAGGCGTAAATAAATTACGCACCAAAGACAATGCATTTGTTGTGATTACCCACTACCAACGCCTGCTGGAATATATTGTTCCTGATTTTGTGCATGTGCTTTATAAAGGCAGAATTGTGAAATCAGGTACGCGCGAACTGGCTCTGGAACTGGAAGGCAAAGGTTATGACTGGATTAAAAAAGAATTTTCGGAAATAGAAGCGTAAGCGATGGAATTAGCCACAGCCAAGACAAATAGCACAAGAAGAGTTCCCACCCAGGCCGAAATAGATAAGAATACTACTATTCTGAATAAATGGCTTGGCGAGGCGGAAACTCGCTTGGGTAGTGCAAATCCATTTGCAAAAGATACACAACTAGTAGCAGAAGAACACTTTGCCCACGTTGGTTTGCCAGACCGTAAAGCTGAGGATTACAAATACACTCATATTCGCACGTATTTGCAGGAAGACTATACAGCGAAAGCATTTGCTGCAAATATTCTGCCAAGCGAAATTGAAAGTCTACTCAACGATGATTTTATTTCTATTGTTGTAGTAAATGGCAAGTATGTTACGGAATATTCCCGACTAAATAAATTACCTCAGCAAGTAACTGTGCAAAGCTTATACAAGGCTCTGCAACAAGGAAACGAGGTTGCAATAAAAAACTTTAACAGAGCGTTGCACAAGAGTAAGAATCCGCTTGCTATGCTGAATACGGCTCTTGCAGGCGATGGCATTTTTATCAACGTTCCCGAAACTTTTTTATGCCCGGTTCCAATCCATATTGTAAATATTTGCACCGGTGATACCAAGGCTTTGCATAATCCAAGAAGCCTGGTATATCTTCATGAAAATGCTGAATTGACATTGATAGAATCGTATCATTCCATTAAGCAAACTGAGAAAAATTTTACTAATTCAGTAACGGAGTTTTATATAGAAGATAATGCTTCGCTGGAGAATTATATTCTGCAAGATGAGGATGCCTTATCGCAACGCAACGATGTAAGACAATTTATAGTGAACAGAGATAGCCGCCTGAACAGCGTTATTATCTCACTGGATGGAGGCATGGTACGCAATGATCCTACTGTTCTTATTGAAGGTGAAAATTCAGAAGCTCATCTAAACGGACTATTCATCGTAAAAGAAAATGGGCACATTGATAATCATACCATGGTGGAACACCGTGTGCCAAATTGTTTCAGCAATGAATTGTATAAAGGTGTGATTTCCGACAATGCCGAAGGTGTATTCAATGGGAAAATTTTGGTTTACAGAGATGCGCAAAAAACAAATGCCTATCAATCTAACAAAAATATTTTGTTAGGAGATAAAGCGGTTATCAATACCAAACCACAACTGGAAATATATGCCGATGATGTGCGTTGCACACATGGTACATCAACCGGTATGCTAAATGAAGAGGCTTTATTTTACATGCGTTCCAGAGGCTTGAACGAAAAACTGGCTAAGAATATTTTATTGCAGGCGTTTGCAAAGGAAGTGAGTAATACCATCAAGAATGAGGCTTTCAGGGCATTCATTGAACAAAAGATAGAAGAGAATATCCAATAAATTTTCGATATGGATATTACCGCAAAATCAAAAACAACCGATATTAAATTTGATGTGGAAACTATCCGCAAGGATTTTCCTATACTGTATACGCAAGTAAACGGGCATCCGCTGGTGTACTTTGATAATGCGGCTACTTCACAAAAGCCATTGGTTGTTATCAATGCCATTGAAGAATATTATAAGGCCACTAATAGCAATGTTCATAGGGGATTACACTATTTGAGCAATAAGGCAACCAACGAATTTGAAGAGTCCAGAAAAATTGTTGCAGCTCATTTAAATGCTTCGCACGACGAAATTATTTATACCCGCGGTACTACGGAATCCATTAATCTCGTGGCGTTTTCATTTGGAGAAGCATTCGTAAAAAGTGGTGATGAAATAATCATCTCCTACATGGAACACCATTCCAATATTGTGCCTTGGCAAATGCTATGCGAGCGGAAAGGCGCCTCATTAAAAGTAATTCCCATTACAGAGAAAGGTGAGCTAAAACTGGATGAATATAAAAAGCTGTTATCCTCGAAAACCAAGCTGGTAGCCGTTACCCATGTATCTAATACCTTGGGAACGATTAACCCAGTAGAAGAAATCATAGAAGCGGCGCATGCCAAAAATATTCCGGTATTGTTGGATGGCGCACAAGCTGTTCCTCATTTGAAGATAGATGTAAAAAAACTGGATGTGGATTTTTATTGCTTCTCTGGCCATAAGGTATTTGGTCCTACCGGTATTGGCATTTTGTATGGAAAAACTAAATGGCTCAATCAAATGCCGCCATACCAGGGAGGTGGAGAAATGATAAAGGAAGTGACTTTTGAAAAAACCACCTATAACGATGCTCCACTGCGTTTTGAAGCAGGAACACCAAATATTGAAGCATCAATTGTATTGGCAAAAGCTATCAATTATATAAACGGTATAGGATTAGATGCTATTGCAACATACGAACATGAATTATTGCAATATGGAACCGAAAAACTTCAACAAATAAATGGAGTGCGGTTAATTGGCACTGCGGCGCATAAGTCAAGTGTTATTTCATTTGTGGTGGATGGCACTCATCCTTCCGATATAGGAATATTGCTCGATAAACAAGGAGTGGCGGTACGTACCGGGCATCATTGCACTCAACCATTGGTTGGGTTTTATAAAATCCCGGGGACGGTAAGGGCTTCTTTTGCTTTTTACAATACCTTTGAGGAGATAGATATTTTTGTGAAGGCGTTGAACAAAGCGATCAGTATGCTTCGATAAATATGAATAGCGTATATTGTGATATGAGCATTGAAGAAACAGAACAGGAAATTGTGGAAGAGTTTGAAATCTTCAGCGACTGGATGGATAAGTATGAACACATCATTGAGATAGGAAATAGTGTGCCGAAGATTGAGGAAAAGTATAAAGATGAAGCACATGAAATAAAGGGTTGTCAAAGTAAAGTATGGGTGCATTCAGAATTAAAAGACCAACATATTTTCTATACTGCCGATAGTGATGCTATTATTACGAAAGGACTTGTAGGGCTTGTATTACGGGTAGCTTCAGGGCATACTCCTGATGAAATTTTAAACACCAATTTTGATTTCATCAATAAGATAGGACTGCATGAACACCTTTCGCCTACCCGTTCGAATGGCCTCAATGCAATGATCAAGCAAATTAAACTTGACGCCCTAGCGCTTCGCACAATTAATAATTAACAATTGATAATTAATAATGAAGACGGAAAATGCGATATTGGAAAAGAGTTATGCTTTTGCAATTCGTATTGTCAAATTATATCGCTACCTTACAGAAAAGAAAAATGAATATGTACTCTCAAAACAATTATTAAGAAGCGGAACGTCTATCGGTGCTAATGTAGAAGAAGGTATAGGTGGGCAATCCGAGAAAGATTTTTTGACAAAATTAAATATTGCCTATAAAGAGGCTCGCGAAACAAAATATTGGCTAAGGATTCTGCGCGATACAGGATACCTTTCGCCTAAGGAATCCAAAGCGATTATTGAAGATTGCGATGAAATACTAAAAATTGTAACTGCAATCCTAAATACAGTGAAAAAGAAATTAAATTATTAATTGTTAATTACTAATTATTAATTAAACAAAGTGCCAGCAGTTATAAATACAAAGAACGAGGAATTAAGTACAAAAGTAATTGACATGCTTAAAACCTGCTACGACCCTGAAATACCGGTGGATATTTGGGAGCTCGGTTTAATTTATGAAGTGAACGTAAATGAAAATAATGAAGTAGTAGTGACCATGACACTTACCTCTCCATCTTGCCCTGTTGCTGAATCATTACCGGTGGAGGTAGAGCAAAAGATAAAAGATTTAGAAGGCGTTGCAAGCGCTAAAATAGAATTGACCTTTGACCCGCCCTGGGAAAAAGAAATGATGAGCGAAGTAGCTCAGTTGGAATTAGGGTTTATGTAATCCCGCGATTAGCGGCTCAAATACAGATTCCGTTGGGAATACACATCAATGAAGTATTCGTCGGTCAAGTCATCAATGAAATAAATAGCCTCACCTGTAGATTTCATTTCAGGGCCTAATTCCTTTTTCACTTCAGCAAACTTATCGAAGGAGAATACCGGAACCTTTATAGCATATCCCTTTTTGCGTGGATTGAATTTAAAGTCCTTTACCTTTTTAGCACCCAGCATTATTTTGGTAGCATAGTTCACATACGGTTCATCATAAGCCTTGCAGATAAAAGGAACCGTGCGCGACGCACGTGGATTAGCTTCGATGATATATACAATACCTTCCTTGATGGCGAATTGAATATTTAGCAAGCCCACTGTCTTCAATGCTACTGCAATTTTGCGGGTATGGTCTTCTATTTGCTTGATTACATTTTCATCTAAATCGAATGGAGGCAATACAGCATACGAATCTCCGGAGTGGATTCCGGCAGGCTCTATGTGTTCCATAATGCCAATGATGTAAACATCTTTTCCGTCGCATATCGCATCGGCTTCGGCTTCTATGGCGTTTTCAAGGAAGTGATCAATCAATATTTTATTACCGGGAATATCTTCGAGCAATGCAACCACGTGCTGTTCCAGTTCTTCCTCATTAATTACAATCTTCATGCTTTGTCCGCCTAATACGTATGAAGGGCGCACCAGCAAGGGGAAAGGCAGATCTTTGGAGAACTCAGCAGCCTGGTCAACCGTTTCTATTACTCCAAATTTTGGATAAGGAATATCGTTATCGCGCAACAGAGCAGAGAATTTTCCTCTGTCTTCAGCCAAATCAAGCGATTGGAAATCGGTACCGATGATTTTTATTCCGTAGCGTTCCAGCTTTTCAGCAAGCTTGAGCGCGGTTTGTCCACCTAATTGAACAATCACTCCTTCGGGCTTTTCGTGGAGGATGATTTCATAAATATGCTCCCAGAAAACTGGCTCAAAGTAGAGTTTATCAGCCACATTAAAATCGGTGGAGACAGTTTCGGGATTACAGTTTATCATAATGGTTTCGTAGCCGCATTCTTTAGCAGCTAATACGCCATGTACGCAGGAATAGTCAAACTCAATACCCTGTCCGATACGGTTAGGGCCTGAACCCAGCACAATAATTTTCTTTTTATCAGAAGCGATGGATTCATTCTCATCTTCAAAAGTGGAGTAGAAATAAGGTGTCTTCGCTTCAAATTCAGCCGCGCAGGTATCAACCATTTTGTATACCCGCTTAATACCCATTTCTTCCCTACGCTTATTAAATACTTCGCTTTCAAGGCAACCCAGCAAGTGAGCAATTTGCCTGTCGGCATAGCCCTTACGTTTAGCCTCTTTCATCAATTCGTATGAAATGGTATCGATCTTGTATTTTTCTATTTCCTTTTCTAACAACACCAACTCCTCAATTTGACGGAGGAACCAAGCATCTATCCGGGTTAATTTTTGAACAGTCTTTACAGGGATGCCCAGTTTTAGTGCATCGTAAATATGGAAAAGCCTGTTCCAGCTTGGATGCTCCAGACTATGAAGAAGCTCTTCCTGCTTTTTTAGTTCTTTTCCATCCGCGCCTAATCCGTTGCGCTTTATTTCGAGTGATTGGCAAGCCTTTTGCAATGCTTCCTGGAAGCTGCGACCAATGGCCATCACTTCACCAACCGATTTCATTTGCAAGCCCAATTCGCGTTTAGCGCCTTTGAATTTGTCAAAGTTCCAGCGTGGAATTTTTACAATTACATAATCGAGTGTAGGCTCAAAGAAGGCGGAAGTGCTTAATGTAATCTGGTTTTTTAATTCATCAAGGTTATAACCAATAGCCAGTTTGGCGGCTATTTTAGCAATAGGATACCCGGTAGCTTTAGATGCAAGCGCCGATGAACGCGATACCCGTGGGTTAATTTCAATGGCAATAATATCTTCTTTTTCATCGGGGCTTACGGCAAATTGCACATTACAGCCTCCTGCAAAAGTGCCGATGGAACGCATCATGCGGATAGCCATGGTACGCATTTTTTGGTAGGTAGTATCGGAAAGCGTCATACCGGGAGCCACGGTAATAGAGTCGCCCGTATGAATACCCATTGGGTCGAAATTCTCTATAGAGCAGATGATATTTACGTTATCGTTGCTGTCGCGCAATAGTTCCAATTCAAATTCTTTCCAGCCAAGCATGGCTTTATCTATCAACACTTCGTGGATGGGCGAGGCTTCAAGTCCTCTTTTAAGAGCATCCTCAAACCCTTCTGCTGTATGTGAGAAGGCTGCTCCTGTACCACCAAGTGTATAAGAAGGCCTGATAACAAGCGGGAACCCGATTTCCTGGGCAATTTCTTTACCTTTCAAAAAGGAGTTGGCAATGGCGGAAGGGGCGCATGGTACACCAATATCCTCCATGCACTTGCGAAACTTTTCCCTATTCTCCGTTATTTCAATAGTTTGAATATCTACGCCAATAATGCGAACGCCATGTTTCTTCCAGATACCCATTTCATCTGCTTTAATGCAGAGGTTAAGGGCCGTTTGTCCGCCCATAGTAGGGAGAACAGCATCAATCTTACGCTCTTCCAGTATTTTTATAATGGAATTCACATTCAGCGGAAGCAAGTAAATATGGTCTGCCGTAACCTTATCGGTCATAATAGTAGCAGGGTTCGAGTTGATAAGAGACACCTCGATGCCCTCTTCCCGCAATGAACGCGATGCTTGTGAACCTGCGTAATCGAATTCGCAGGCCTGGCCGATGATGATAGGTCCGCTGCCTATAATGAGTACTGATTTGATGCTTTTGTCTCTTGGCATTTTATGCTTTTTTTCGCGCGCAAAGATAGGGAAATACCGTGTATTATATGTTAATATTTGTGGAAGAAAGATAGAGATAAATTACAATAGCTAAGTTACCCAACAGATACAGGTAATAATACGTTATACCCTAAAACCGGATTTAGACTAGATGAAACAAAAAATTACGCTTATACTCTGTATCCTTATTTTTCAATTCTTATCAGGACATGCACAAAAATGGTTGTGGGGTGCTGAAGGCAATACATTTAGTGATAACTTTGGAGTAGCTGCCGATAACAGCGGGAATGCCTACCTGGCAGGTTTTTTCTCTGATACAGTAAGTTTTGGCAGCCAATCGTTGAATAGCTTGAGTGCCGATGCTTTTTTAATAAAGTATGATTCTAGTGGAAAGTTGTTGTGGGCCAAGCAATCAGAGTCACTAACAGCCTCAAGTTATTGCACGGGTGCTTTTATATGTTCCGATAACCAAAAAAATATTTGTTACACGGGGCTGTTTCATGATACGGTTTGTTTTGGAAAAGATACCTTGGGAATGGTATCAACTGGTTACTTTGAAATATTTTTAACAAAGTACGATTCTAATGGGAATGTTATTTGGGCCCGGCAATCAGCCTATCATCCGTTCTATTCTGACTGGCAAGGCCCCGGAATTGCAATTGACCATTCAAACAACATTTTTCTGGCAGGTACTTTTATGGATGCCATTTCGTTTGGACCAGATTCATTACAGAGTAATGCCATAACCAATACATTTTTGGTGAAATATGATGCAGGTGGCAATGTTATTTGGGCCCGGCAACCTATTTCAAATTCTTATAGTGGGGGTGTTTCAGTAGCTGTTGATGACTCGGGGAATAGTTACATTACCGGATCTTTTGGCGGTAGTGTTACATTTGGAAAAATTACGTTGAATAGCATTTCGCAAGATGTATTTTTGGCGAAATATGATAATAATGGAAATGTACGATGGGCCGTTCAATCCAAGTCTCTTTCCCAATCATCCTCATGCAATAGCTCGTTTGTAATTGCTGATGCAGCAAACAACATTTATATTACCGGAGTTGTAACTGATACTGTTTCTTTCGGACTAGATACTTTAATAAATGGACCACAAAATAATTTTTATGCAAGTCAATTATTCCTCGTAAAATACAATTCAGATGGCAAAATACTTTGGGCAAAACAATCTGAAGGCTCTCAGGGTTGGGTGGGTTATTCTTTAGCAATTGATAAAATAAACCAAATATATCTTTCAGGCGGAGGAGCTGAATCACAACAGTCTGATACTTTTATATATCATAATGATACACTAAGAATTTCAAATCCCACCGATCCGAGTATTATTCTAAAACTTGACACAGCCGGACATTTATTATGCGGCTCTATTTTAAGTACCGGGGGAGATGATCGAAATGGCATTGCCTGCTCCTCTTCGGGGTATTTTGTTTATTTGGGTGGAGATATAGCAAGTAATATAAGCTTTGGGTCTGATTTTTTAATAAGAACAGCAAATGAAAATCCCTTTATAGCCCGGTGGCAATCCTGCTGTAATGCTCCGGTTAGCTTAACAGGCAACTCTTTTTTGTGTAAGGGTTCAAATTCTGTATTATACACCTCGGGCGGTGGGAGTTATTCTTGGAATACAGGCTCAACTAATGATTCTATTCTAATTCATCCTGATACGACAACCACCTATTTAGTTTCTATAGAAAATGCCGGCTGCACCTATTTAATATCAAAAACAGTTGGTGTTACTTCTGGGCCTGTTATTACGCTGTGTTGCGATACACTTATTCAGGATGGAGAGAATGTTCAGCTAACCTCTGGTGGTGGAGCATTTTATGCGTGGTCTCCTGCTACAGGGCTAAATTGTGATACCTGTTCCAATCCTATTGCAAATCCTTCGCAAACTACCACTTATACATTAACTGTAATGAACGACAGCGGATGTATTTCTACACGAACAGTTACTATAGATGTGCGATGCGGAGATGTATTTATTCCTGATATTTTTTCACCCAACCAAAACGTTAACAATATATTATACGTTCGGGGACCTTGTATTTCTACGCTAGACTTTATGGTATTCGACCGATGGGGAAACAAAGTATACGAGACTCAAAATAAAAATGATGGGTGGGATGGAGCTTACGGAGGCCAGCCAATGAACACTGCAACCTATATGTATTATGCAAAGGCTACTATGTACGATGGTTCTGTGGTGGAAAAGAAAGGCAGTGTAGCCTTGGTGAGATAAAAAGGATTTATACTTTTTGTATCTTGCAATCCTAATAAACTACTTGCCTATGGACTCCCTGCGTATATTTGATATACCCTACCTGCAAAAAGAGAAATTCCCGAAAGAAGACTGCCTTGCTTCTAAAGTGAAGGGAACCTGGCATAAAATCAGCACCGGGCAATTTATTACCACCGCTGAAACGTTGGCGTATGGTTTTTTAGATGCCGGTATTAATAAGGGCGATAAAATAGCCAGCGTATGCTCTAACAACCGCACTGAATGGAACTTTGTAGATATGGCTACCCTAATGACCGGAGCTATACACGTACCCATTTATCCTACCATAAGCGATGGAGAGTATAAGTTCATCTTTACGGATGCCGAAGTGAAATATGTTTTCGTGTCAGACGAAAAACTTTATGCCCGGATTAAAGAAATTGTGAAGGATATTCCCGGTATAAAAAATGTATACACGTTTGATGAAATTGCAGGTGCCCCACATTGGAAGGAACTATTAGCTATAGGCGAAAAGAATCCGGTTCCGGAACGATTGGAATCCATTAAACGTTCTATTAATCCTGACGAATTAGCTACTCTTATATATACTTCCGGAACTACCGGAACTCCCAAAGGGGTAATGCTTTCGCACACCAATTTGGTAAGTAATGTAGAAGCATCTACTGTATTTGTACCTGTAGGGCAAACAGGCAAGGCCTTGAGTTTCCTCCCGCTTTGCCATGTTTACGAGCGTATGTTAAACTATCTGTATCAGTATTTAGGTATTTCTATTTACTATGCTGAAAGCATTGATGCCATTGGCGATAATTTGAAAGAAGTGAAGCCCGATATATTTGTGGCTGTACCCCGTGTGCTGGAAAAAATATACGACAAAGTGCTGGCAGCAGGTAATGCGCTGACAGGCATAAAAAAGAAGCTTTTCTTTTGGGCGGTCAATCTGGGTGTACGTTTTGAAATGAACCATGCCAACGGATGGTGGTACGATTTCCAGCTGAGCATAGCGAGCACATTAGTTTTCACGAAATGGAGAGAGGCTATTGGCGGCAATTTGAAAGTAATTGCATCGGGCAGTGCACCTTTGCAACCAAGATTACAAAGAGTATTTTGGGCAGCAGGCATACCTGTATTGGAAGGATATGGACTCACGGAAACATCGCCTGTTATTTCGGTAAATACGCTTAACCCGGGTGGGGCACGATTTGGTACTGTAGGTCCATTAATTCCCGGAGTGCAGGTAAAGATTGCTGACGATGGGGAAATACTATGCAAGGGACCCAATGTGATGATGGGCTACTACAAACGCCCTGACTTGACTATGGAAGCCATAGATAGCAACGGCTGGTTCCATACAGGTGATATTGGGGTATTCAAAGACAATAAGTTCCTGATGATAACAGATCGTAAAAAGGAGCTGCTAAAAACATCCGGAGGTAAATATGTGGCTCCACAACCTATTGAAAATAAAATGAAGGAGTCGCCTTACATATCACAAGTTATGGTGGTGGGTGATGGACGCAAGTTTACCGGAGCATTAATAGTACCTAATTTCCATAACCTGGAAGAATGGTGCAAAACCAATAATGTACCCATAAGCGAACACCGGATGTTGATACAAAATGATAAGGTTCATAAACTATATGAAGGAGAGCGTGACCGCCTGAATGCCGGTTTTGGGCATGTGGAGCAGGTAAAACGTTTTGAATTGCTACCCGATGAATGGACCATCGATAGTGGAGAACTTACCCCAACGCTTAAACTGAAACGCAAAGTTATTTTAGAAAAATACAGGTTTTCAATAGAGAAGATTTATGCGGAATAGCGCTAAGAAACTCCTTACAGTAACAATAGTATACTACACTAATAAAATATATTATGGCTAAAATACCCGAATTAACTCCTTCCGCCGAAAAAATTGATAAATTAATCAAACGCATTGATTCAGGTGATATAAGAATACCCGCATTTCAAAGATCTTATGTATGGAAACAAGACCAGATACTAGAGTTATTAGATAGTATCATAGCCAATTATCCTATAGGAAGTTTGTTATTGTGGCATACAAAAGAAAGGTTAAAACATACAAGAAATATTGCAGGATATTCGATTCCAGATTCAACAATCGAATATCCTGTTAACTATGTTCTTGATGGCCAACAAAGATTATCCTCAATATATGCTGTGTTTAGCAATAAAACTGAACAGGACGAAGAGACAGATCAATATAATCCCAATCTAGATATTTTTGAAATTTACTATGATTTTAAAAAAAAGGCATTTCGACCTTCTACAGAAATTGATGTAAATAGTAGGTCGGTAATACATTTAAAAAATTTGATAGATACAAAATTGCTTATTCCTGCATTAAAAAAATTGGACCAAAAATATCATGAAGAAGCCAGTGATTTATGTTCAAATTTTTTAAATTACGAGATACCAGTTGTTACAATAAAATACAGAAGCAAAGGGGAAGTAGGTATAATATTTGAAAGGATAAATAATACTGGAACCAAGCTAACTACAATTGACCTTATGACTGCTTGGACATGGACGGACGACTTCCACCTGTTAGAGGCTACCAATGAATTAATGGAAGATATTGCAGAGAAAGGCTTCGGAGAAATACCTTATAATTTAATTATTCAAGCAATTTCTGGGGTAATTCAAAATGATACTACATCTAAAGCAGTTTTAGGACTAACCGGTGAAAGTGTAAGAGATATATGGCCATCATTTTGTAAGTCATTAAAAAAGGCTATTGATTTTTTGGCTACAGACCTTAATTGTATTAATTCGGATTTTCTTCCTTATGTCCAACAATTGGTTGCGATAACAAAGTTTTATTCTATACATGGGAAAGTGACCGCTGGCCAACTTAAAGCCTTGAGAAAGTGGTTTTGGAGAACCTCTTTCTCAGATAGATATTCAACAGGACAAACAACTAATAAAATGAATATTGATATCAATTCTATGATTGAAATTAGAAATGATAATCTAAAGGCTATTAATATTTATTCGTCAAGTGTGTCCAAGGAGGAGTTGTTATCTACAAAATTTAGCAAGGGAAATCCTTTGACGAGGGCTTTTTTACTTCTTATGGCTCAATATAAACCGATTGATTTAGTAAAAAACAGTAAAATCGATTTAGGTATTGCTTTATCTGAATATAATAGAAAGGAATTTCACCATGTTTTCCCAAAAGCTTTTTTGAAGAAACTTAAATTCTCAGACAATGAGATTAATGATATTTTGAATTTTTGTTTTTTACCTTCCGACTCGAATAAAAGCATCTCAGAACACTCTCCTTCTCACTATTTTAAAAATATCGTGTATCAACCTAAACTTAAGCTAATTTTAGAAAGTAATTTATTGCCGATTGATTTGTCGATTTATCAAAAAAATGATTTTAAAAGATACTTGAACGAAAGAGCCAACGGTATTTTATCCAAAATCAAGCGGCTATCAGCATAATAAATCTAATATCACCTACTTATTAAACGCCTTCAACCGTAATTTGGTAATTACCCTTTTGGTAGATAATGGGAAATCGCCATCCATCATCCAATTGTAATAAGAAGGTTCGCTTTTAAATATTTCTGCAACGGGTTTGCCTTTATGTTTCCCGAAGTTAAAAACCTCCACCCCTTTTTTATCGCGTACGATGCGCCCTGCCAAGTCAACCGATTCATTAGCAGAACTGAATTTTTGCAGAAAGGCTACATTGCCCTCCAGGCTATCGTACTTTTCTAATTGGGCCTTCAATACTTCGTATGTAGCCGTTACATCGGCTTCGGCACCATGGGCGCCCGTAAGGTCTTTATTACAATAGAACTTATAGGCGGCAGATAGCGTACGCTGTTCCATTTTATGAAATATATTCTGAACATCAATCAGTTTCCGATTTTCAATATCAAAGTCTACTTCTACCCTTAGGAATTCCTCTACCAATAAGGGTATGTCGAACTTGTTGGAGTTATATCCGGCAAAATCGCATTGGTCTAATGTCTTTAACAGTTTAGGTGCCAGGTCTTTAAAGGTGGGACAATCTTTTACATCCTTATCAAAAATGCCATGAATGGCCGATGAATCTGCCGGAATAGGAATCGTAGGATTTACCCGGTAGGTTTCGGTAACGGTACTATCATCCGGCATCAATTTAAGAATTGAGATTTCCACAATTCTATCGGATGCAATATTGACTCCGGTAGTTTCAAGGTCAATAAAAGCGATGGGACGGTTCAGCTTTAGTTTGGGCATATAAGGGGTATTGTTTATTCTTTTAGATGGGCTAAGTTATTGTATTTTACATTCGCGGAAGCAAAGTACTATGGCTATACAATTATTTCAACTCAAAATCAATACCTATAGCACATTTCACCAAAATTATTACTTTTGTGCGCTTCACTAATAAACTGAAAACAAAATTTAAATAAAACCATGATAAAACGTATTCTCATTCCCGGCTTTTTGTTTTTATCACTTGCTCTTATTTCTAACGCTCAAAGCAATGATCCTCAAATTCTTATGACGGTTGGAAACCAATCTGTTCCGGTAAGTGAATTTAAGGCTATGTACTATAACAACCTGTCGAAGGACTCGCTTAAAAACCCTAAAGCGATGGCTAATTACCTGCAGTTGTTTATTGACTTTAAACTGAAAGTGCAGGCTGCCATGGATGCCCGTTTAGATACTACTCTCTCTTTTAAACAGGAAATGGGCCAATACCGCGACAAGCTTGCCGAGCCTAAAATGCGCGACACATCAGTTGAAAATCGCCTGATAAAAGAAGCCTACGAAAGAATGCAATGGGACATACATGCCGAACATATTCTTATTAAAGTTGCCGCAGATGCCCTACCGGCCGATACACTTGCCGCTTACCGGAAAATAGAGAAAATACGTGAAAAGATTATAAAAGGTGACACCACATTTGAGGCTGCCGCTAAAAAATATTCTGACGATACTTATTCCAAGGCAAATGGAGGCGACCTGGGCTATTTTACCGGCATGGGTATGGTTTATTCTTTTGAAAATACCGCCTATAATACAAAACCGGGTGAAGTATCGAAACCTGTGCGCAGCCAATTTGGATACCACATTATAAAAGTATTTGATAAAAAACCCGATGTAGGTCAAATTGAAGTGGCCCACATTATGTTACGCACTTCACCTAAAATGTCGGCCGGTGATTCACTCAAATTAAAGGCTAAAGCAGATTCCATATATCAATTGGCTCTCCACGGACAGGATTTTGCTGAATTAGCAAAAAAATATTCGCAAGATCAATATACGGCCAAACGCGGAGGAGTTCTTCCATGGCTTGGCATTGGTAGAATGGCTAAGGTTCCTGAATTTGAAAAAGCTGCCTTCGGTTTAAAAAATATAGGTGATATAACCGCGCCTGTTAAAACAGAGTATGGCTGGCATATTATTAAGCTCGAAGCCAAGAAACCATTATTACCTTTTGATTCGGTAAAAGATGAAATAGCAGCAAGAGTTACGAAAGACACACGTTCACAAGAGGCTGTAAGTGCCCTGATAACTGAAGTGAAAAAACAATATGATTTTAAAGAAAACCCGGTAGCCAAAAAAGAATTTACCAAGTGGATAGATGCATCCTTCTACAAAGGCGACTGGTCTGCCGATAAAGTGAAAGGACACACTGCTACTTTATTCTCATTGGGAGGACAAAACTACACAGAGGAAGATTTTGCCGCTTATGTAGCTAAAAACCAAATGAGCGGAAAACCGGATGCAGGTGCTGAATACGCCATGAATACACTTTATCCAAAGTATGTTAACCAAGAGGTATTGAAATTTAAAGATGCCCACCTGGAAAAAGAAGACCCAAGGTTTGCCGACATGCTTACACAGTATAAGGATGGCATATTGCTTTTTGATATAACTGACCAAATGGTATGGACCAAAGCATTGAAAGATACTGCCGGTTTACGTAGCTACTACGCAATGCATAAAACCACTTATATGTGGCCTGAACGTTGTGAGGCAGCTATATATACCTGTTCGAACAAAGATATAGCCAAAGAAGCGCGGAAAATGATGGAGAAAGGTAAAACGAATAAAGAAATTATGGGTGATTTAAACGGCAAAGCTGCTAATTCAATAAAGATTGACAGCGCTAAATATTTAAAGAACGATAACGCTTTGGTGGATGCTAACTGGAAAAAAGGATTATCAGCTAATGTAGATAAGGACGGAAAAATTGTTTTTGTGAATGTGAAAGCAGTTTTAGCCCCTGAACCTAAAGCATTAGAGGAAGTAAGAGGTTTGATAACAACCGATTATCAGAACTACCTTATGGAGGAATGGTTGAAAGACCTGCATTCAAAATATCCAGTAAAGGTTAACCAACAAGTGCTGGCAGGAATCAGTCAATAAGAGAGTTTTTAATACATAAAGGTAATTCCGCCTCCTGCGCCAAAATCATTGTCGTAATTGACAGAGATTGAAATTTGTTTGGTAAGGATATACCGTAATCTTACCTCATATTCCTTATCCGTATTTACCATTCCCTCCATGCGAAGGCGGGAGGTAATTGCAAAGTCGTTGCGGCTCAATTGAAAGCGGACTCTGCCCATATCATCAATTCGTAACTCAAACCGGATAAAAAATGGAAGCAGGTATTGTATACCCAATACCGCCACTTTCCTGTTTTCTATATAATTTGGAATAGTAATATCTCCGTTATTCACTAAGCCTTTCAGGTCACGAATATCGGAACCGACATAAAGCATTAGGAACTGTTGTTTATCTATATACCTTCCAAAATGAGTTTCACTCATATAACTACCCTGATAATTGACGACACCCATTCCATCGAATTGATAATAGCGGTTTATTGCCATTACATTGCCTGAAATTTCCTGTGACTGAACAGAGCCCCCTGCCGAATAAAACCACATCTTATCGTCCATGAGAAACATTTTGTAAGGGTCCTTCATCGTTAACATCATCGTTGAGTCCATTTGTAATTGAGGATTTGGTTTAGAGTTTTCATAACTAAAAACCCTTCCCATTCCGCTCATCATATGATAAAGAATATGGCAATGAAAGAACCAGTCGCCATCTGCATTAGCATTAAATTCTATGGTATCTGTTTCCATAGGCATAATATCAATTACATTTTTTAACGGAGCATAGTCTCCGTGCCCATTAAGTAGCCTGAAAAAGTGCCCATGCAGGTGCATAGGGTGACGCATCATCGTAGCATTATAAATAATAATACGAACATTATCACCCTTCTTAATGGAGATTTTATCCGCCTCAGAAATAGGCAGATCATTGATGTCCCATTTATAACGGTTCATATTACCTGTCAGCTT
>Ga0207037_10225_pt1 | contig 17831 bp, 18 predicted proteins | sample Alteio_BWMinCont_75_FD_153268 | JGI IMG/M metagenome (GOLD analysis project Ga0207037, IMG submission 153268) | Enriched cells from forest soil in Barre Woods Harvard Forest LTER site, Petersham, Massachusetts, United States -... | ecosystem: Environmental > Terrestrial > Soil > Temperate forest >... | reverse complement strand
GCCGCCATATCGAGGAATTTGCCGGGATGGTTCAGCTCTCTGACCTCGATGCTGTAATCGGCGTGAATACGAGACGTGGCCGGAGACCCGAGGGCATCCGTGCCCATGCCGTAGTTATTGAACACAGCCGAAAACCACGGCTTCGGACGCCACAAGATTTGGCCTCCGAGTCCCGGTTTGCTGTTGAATCTGGCATAGGACTGCCAGCCGTTGATGATCCACGGTTCGATCTTCAGCTTCGCAGTGGGGAAATATTGAATACGGAGGCCGTTGAAGAACCATGGCGTGTTGGACGAAACATAAGAGGGTTGATACGTCCAGTTGTCAAAGTTGTAATAGCTGAACAGGCCGATATACGACACAAAGATTCCTGCGTCGATGTTGAGCCCATGGGCGACGTCGAAGTGGTACCCGCCCCATCCTTCCGAAATGTATCGGTAGGCGTTGGCGAGATCCCACTGGCCGCGGCTGACGCTGCCGTCATTGCGCGGCGTCGTGGTGGCGAACATTCCGAACATCGTTAAGATCCTGCCGCGAACGTGGCCGATGTTGATGTTGCCGCCCAGGCTGAGCTGCTCAAGTTGCCATTCGTTGGATCGGAAGCTCTCCGTTGAGCCGCCCATCGTGTCGTCTCGCGGATGGTTGAAGTCATCGATGTAGTTGACGTCAGCCCGAAATTCCGGGGTGAAGTATTTGGTGGACCACGGGCTGTCTTCGTTGCGTCCGTTGGCGTTCATCCACGTCCAATCGGCGTACGAGAACGGATCGAAGCCGGCGGGATGCGTGGCAATGTCCGTATCGCCGTAGTAATTGGTGACGGTACCGGCAGTGGAAAGGTACTGGCCGGGCCCGGGTTTCGGTGTTTCCGGCGCGGCAGCGGGGGCCGGGGCGGCGCCCTGTGGCGGTGCCACCGCAGCGGTAGCCGGCGCAGCGGCGGGGAGCTGATCCACGGCGGAGCGGCCTTTCAGTTCGGCTTCGAGCTCGTCGATGCGCTTTCGCATTGCCGCCAATTCATCCGCAATCGCGGCGGGAATCGGCTGGCTTGCGCGCGCCTCGGCGGTCTTGGGTGAATCTACCGCGCTCGAACCGGTGCTTGCCTCGCCAGTCGCAGTCGGCTCCGCCGGCGATGCAGTCTCTGCCGGTTCGGAGCTCGTCGAGCGGAGGCTTGCGGGTTCGGCTCGATACGTCTCACTGTACGACCGGTACGCGCTCGTCGGACTGGCGGCGGGCGAGACCTTCGATTGTCGCGACCCTACCGAAACATCAAAGCTGACTTCCTTTCCAGGAACGACGTCGACGGTGAGCGCGCGCGAGGGCGCGAACCCATCGAGCTTCGCGCCAATCTGGTAATGGCCCGGCTTAAGATGCTTGAATACGTAGGTGCCATCCGCCGCGCTGACCGTGGAGCGTTCCGTATCCACGTCAGCGTTCAGAATGAAAACCTGCGCTCCGGCCATGGGCAGCCCGCTTGGATACCGGATCACCCCGTGAACATCTCCCGGAGCGTGATCCGCCGAAAGAACGCGCGTTTCCGGTTTCTTCTCGTCATCCTTCAACGTACTGAAATCCGGTCTGCCGATCCCAAGCAGATCGCCGCTTTCTCCCTTGGTTATATCCGGAAGAGCTGATTGCGCCCACATTGGAACACTACAGAAGAGCAAGACCATCTGCACCACCACCCCGGCCGATAATCTCCCCCTCAAAATCGGTCTTCGTTTCATTAAACACCTTCCTCATAAAGTGAACTGCAGGTGTGCAACCTAGGGGGTCTGGCGTCAACGGAGCATAAAGACCACGATTGGAATTTTGATTGCGAGAGATAAACGAATTGATATCGCGGAGCAAAATTCAATTTGATGCGGCGCTCGACGATAGAATTCTTCCTGGCGATCAGTTCCCCGTTTTCGAGCTCCCGCCGCAAGCCCGAAAAAACATTCGGGAACCGATGAATGCGCGCGGCACGATTGCGCGTGCAGCCTTCATTCATGCGGCTCTCGCGACGTACGTGAAAGTCCTTATATTCCGTCAACGCTCGTAAGCCCTCCGAGATTGCATCCGGTACAACCACGTCCAGCATGTTACTTCCCGGCGGATAAGGCAGGCATAAACGATCCGCGCCACAGAGATAAACAGAAATATACGGAAACACTTATACCGTGCATTCAAACTTCCGATGAAGAAATTCAAGCCTCAAGAAGCATCCGCGCCGATCGAATTTGCGCGAAGCGATCGTTTGGCGACTGACGATGCGGAAATTTACGCCCTGGTGGGGAAATGCCTGGGGTGAGCGGTCAAACCAACAAAATGCGATGGGGGCAGCGCAAGAGATGAGTCAATTTCAAAGATGAGTGCGGGAGGCAGCTAAATCGGAGGCATCGCGGAAGGAATCGTTCGGCTTCTGGCGGGCGTTTCAGTCGTGCGTTCTCTTCTCGGAGAACGCCTCGGCTGAAACGCGTCAGAATACTGCATCGGCCTTACTCTTTTGAGGGAACAACCGTAGAGACCGCAACCGTGCCCATCAGCGCGACAGTTGCGACGTCGGACGATTCAGGAACCATCTGCCCCGCCACCGTTACCGTCTGGCCCGACATTTTCGCGAGCAGATTCTTGTCGCCGGACAGGCGGTAGATCTTGTTCCCGGAGACAATCGTGTAATCGGCGCCCTGGAACGCAACACAATACTGAATCGTCTGGGCGACGCTCATTCCCTTGCGAGCCGTTACCGTGCCGCGGCCAAACCTCGAGCAGCTCACTTGCCCCGTGATTTTGACGCCGTTCGCGTCAGTTCTCGCGGAGGACTGCGATGCCGCGGAAGGCATTGCCGCGCAAATACCCGCCAACGCCACGAACGCCAGCTTTAACGCTACGTTTGATTTCATGGTCTTCTCCTCTTGTGTTTCTATCCCGACTTTGGAAGTAGAGCGTGCGCTTGAGATTTCTATTCGACTCGGAAATTCCAAGAGACATTTTTCCACTCCCAGTACAAAAACTAGGCCCGTCGAGGTCAACGAGGCATAAATAACAAGCAGCAATTGACATAAACGGGTTTTGCAAACTCACATCAATAAAATTTATCCAATGGATTCGGGAGTTTGCAGACGATACCCAACGAACGGTTCGGTCAACAGGAACTTCGGATCGTCCGGGTGCGCCTCAATTTTCTTCCGTAAACGGTTGACGAAAACCCGCAGATATTTCCTTTCGTTTACGTGCTCCGCTCCCCACACTTCGCGCAGCAATTCCCGATGCGGGACGGTTCGATTGCGATGGGTGGCGAGGTACAAAAGCAGGTCAAATTCCTTTGATGTCAACCGCACGGGACTCCCGGCGACAATCACGCGCCGAGATTCAAAATTAATCTCCGTGTCGTCCAGTCTCAGACGGGTCATGCCCGGGAGAACCGGAGATGGGGTCCTCCTCAGAACCGCACGAATCCTCGCCAGGAGCTCTCCCATGGCAAACGGCTTGGTCACGTAGTCACAGGCCCCGGCGTCGAGCGCTTCGATCTTGTCTTCGCTGGCATCGCGCACGGTGAGCATGACGACAGGAGCAGTGGAGAGCGACCGGATTTCCCTGCACGTTTCGACGCCGGTTTTTCCAGGGAGATTGAAATCGAGGAGAATCAGCTCAAACTTCTCGGAGCCGGCAATATCCAGCGCCTGTTCGCCCGAACCGGCTTCGTCGACATCGTAACCCTTGGCCTCGAGGGTCGTCCGCATCACACGGCGAATTTGCGGGTCGTCGTCGACAACTAGCACGCGTCCTTCGTTGGGCTTCATTCCGATCCTCGGGACGAAGCGCGCGTATGGAAATGATAGCGCCAAGCCGCCCTCCGCCGCGGTTCAATGTCCGCTACGACGATTCGCGCCGATGTCGATCCGGACTCTATCCACAGCCGTCTTCCCGGACGGTGCGGACGCAAATCGCGAACCATTGGAACCGGGGAACTACATTCCAAATTTTAGATTAGGGGAGATCAACAACTCATAAACAAGACATATGGTCGGGGTAAACGGAGCAATATACAATCGAGAGGTTTTATTTATGGATAGTCAATGAAAGTGATTCGCTTTGAATCCGCGCGATTCAGTTCGACGAGGAATGACTTACCTGGAATTCCGCGAGGCGCGCGCCCAGGACAACGAAGCGATCTCCGAACCTCGTCAATATTTTGCATCGACGCGAGCAAAGCGCGGAATCCCCACCGGAGTCCAGCGGCGATTCCGCGCGATTCGCTCCTCGGCACTACATGGGCACCTATAACAATTCCAGCAGCGCGATAAACGAGGCATAAATGAAATGTCTCGTCCGCGTAAATGCGTTCTGCATCGAACGCCGTCTAATTCTGTTCCGCGCACGGAATGCTAAGCTAGAATGAATCGTGCGAAAAAGCGCCGCCCAGCAATTAACAGGGTACGTCGCGGGCCTTGCGGCCATCGTACTCATCACGTTTTTTTACCATCGCGAATTTGTGTCCGCTCGAACCACCACCGTGGTTCTGACCTATCTGCTCGCTGTCCTCAGCGCCTCCGCGATTTGGGGCCTGGGCGTCTCGGTCTTCATGTCCATCGTCGCGGCGATGTGCGTCGACTATTATTTTTTGCCCCCGATCGGAACTCTCAATATTGACGATCCGCAAGACTGGGTCGCGCTGATCTCGTTTCTGATCACCTCGGTGATTGGCAGCGATCTTTCCGCGCGAGCGCGACGGCAGGCGCACGAGGCGAACCAGCGGCGCAAGGAAGTCAACCGCCTTTATGAGTTCAGCCAGCTTTTGTTGAATGCAAGAAACCCCCTCGAATTGCCGAATGAGATTCCCGCGCAAATCGTCCGATTATTTTCCGCCGATTCGGCGGCGCTCTACCTCGCTGACAAGAAAACGATCCATTGGGCGGGAAACAAACCTGCGCATTTTGACGACGGGCGGCTCAAGGCGGCGCAGTCACGCGGCGAGGTTGAAATCGATCCTCACAGCGAATTTTGTTTCTGCGCTGTCCGGATCGGCGCAAACGCGATCGGCAGTTTCGCAGCGTTTGGCGCGGCGCTTTCCAGGGGAACGCTCGAGGCGGTCGCCACGCTGATCGCGTCGGCAATTGACCGCGCGCAGGCGATCGAACTGCTCGCGAAGGCCGAAGCCGTGCGCGAAAGCGGCCGGCTCAAGTCCGTCTTGCTCGACGCGATCGCCCACGATTTCAAAACACCTCTCACATCGATTAAAGCTGCGTCGACGAGCCTGCTGGAAGATCTGCGATTCAACAAGAGACAGAGGGGCGAACTCCTGGAGGTGATTGATGAGGAGTGCGACCGGATCAATCGCGTGATCGGAGAGGCCATTGAAATGGCTCAGCTCGACGCCGGCGCCGTGAAGCTCCAGCCGTCAACGCACCGAGTGAGCGAATTGGTCGCCGCTGCTCTCAAAGATAGTGAGGCCGTCCAGAAGACTCGGCCGATCCGGACGGAACTGAGGGAACCCGAAGCGCGAGTCCGCTGCGACATTGTATGGGCAAGAAAGGTCCTGGGACACCTCATTCAAAATGCAAATCTGTATTCATCGCCCGCTGAGCCGATCACGATCAGCAGCGAGAAAAACGACGGCTATCTGCACTTTCATATCGCCGATTCCGGGCCGGGCATCGAGGAACAGGAGATCGGCCAGCTTTTCGACAAGTTCTACCGCGGCAAATCTCAGCGCCACAAAATTCCGGGAACGGGCATGGGACTCGCTGTCGCGAAAGCGATTGTGGAAGCCCATGGAGGGAGCATCAAAGTGGTGAGCCAGGTTGGCAAGGGATCGGTCTTCACCTTCACCTTGCCGGTCGAACCGTGAACAAGAGAGCGAAGGCAGGTAACGAGTTTTACGCGCATTAGAGCTCGCGCTGCATCTCCGTGCGGGAAGTCTGGTTAGACGCTGAAGAAATGCCTAAGGTTTGCATGGGCTGACCAGAGCACGCCAAGCCGCGATGCCCGCTCCGACCGAGACACCCGCGATCATGACGATTGTGAAATAGCTTCTGCCCGGCGCTTTGGGCTTCTGACCGTCGTTCGCCGCACCAAGCGAACCCACGGGCCGCACGTCCAGCCTGTACGAATGGCCTTCTTGAATCATGTCCACTTGGTCGGCCATGGAAACTCTTAGCGCACCTTTATTACTGGTCACATTTATTTCCCGATCGCTGACTCGAGTAATCGTTGTGAGCACAGGCGCATCTCCCACGGGCTGAATCTCAATCCCATCGGCCATCGCTTCGAACGTCTCGCCCGGGCTAGTGCCGATTCGAACGGTTCCGCTCGTCAAACTTATCGAAAATCCTTTTGGCAGGTGATGAAGGATGACGCTTGAATTCAACTCCAAATACATCTGAGACTTTCCAAGTCGCGCCAGCAGGCTGCTCTCGCCGTTAATCGGAAGAGTATCGCCATCGAATAAGGTTGTGCCTTCGGCCTCGGCGTCTATTTCGTGATTCGCTCGCGTGGCTTGCACAATCGTGCCCATCGGAACGGATCGAACGCCAGTGCTGGCCTGGGCGACAGGAACACAAACCAGGACTACTGGACTAACTGGACAATGCGTGTGGAGGCAGACCGCACAGGAACCCTCCAACAAGACACTCTCCGAAACTGAAGCTACGGATCACCCAGGGGGAGCGAATCAGCGTCGGGTCCTTAGTACCCATTTAGCAGATGGTGCGTGGTGTCTGCAACTCTTTTTAAAGAGGCTTCGCGACTGGATGGCGGAGAGGGTGGGATTCGAAGCATTGAATGTGGAGCCTTGCAAACGGCTTGCGCGGCCTTGTTCGGAGACAGCAAACAAAGCACTTATCGGAATTCCGTTTTCAGCCCGATCTAATCGATGCGTTCTGAAGGCTAATTGACACGGAAGATGTAGCACAGCGGTGCGGTTGAAACCGTAGCACGCGACTGTAGTTCCGTTACATCCCAATTTTCTTACTGAGTTCGGCAGTCATGCCGCCCGAGTTCTCGAACCGCTCAGCGATCCGCTTCACGACCTTCTGGTCCGCTGCGGTCTCGCCGGAAGGCAGGAAGCGATACCAACGCGCTAATTGTTCTTTGTCGGCGATCTCGATTTCTTGGGGTGTGGGGAATCCTTTCACTAGTGCACCTTTGTTTGCCACTCTACCACACGGTAGAAATGCAAGCGCCTGCAATGCTCGGATACGCTTGCCTCTTTTGAAAAATGACGAATGCGTACGACGGAGCCCGCGCCGCAAATGCACAAGTTCCCTGATCTTGAAACATATTGAAATTGGCATGGCCTGGTAGCGCGCCTGTTTTGGGCGCGGACCCACCGACTCCAACAGGTCCATTCCCTATCTTCGCTTCTTTATGTTTTCAGTAATTTGGAGAATCTGCTTTTCGCTCAAAACTAACCCCAGTGGCATGAAGACTTCGTATTCTGGCACAGTTCTCGCACAGGTGACACGCCTGCTTTGCGAAGCCCGGGCGTGAACCCCTTAGTGAGACAATTTCTATCGGAACACTGATGCGTCCACGGGTGCATAACTTCCGAGTACGCCGCTATTCGGGAGCAATCATCAGAATGCTTTCCGGTGTCCGGAGTTCGACTCCATCACCACGGGAGGGGGCCGTCCTCGTTCGAGAACGTGCCCGTCGGACCGTTCGCGTCGAGGCGCGTGAGGCGCACAGACTCGCGCGCAGCCTGAATCTTTATAGATCGCTCCTTTGCGTCAAGTTATCGGAATACGACTATTGCGCGGACTGACTTGCTGCCCGAACGGTTTCGGCAATCGCGTCGAGCGAAGCGATCACTGCAGGCGGCAGTTCGAGTGCTGCAGCGCCGATGTTGTCTCGGAGATGGTTTAGGGAAGAGGTGCCAGGGATCGTCAGAATGTTAGGAGACCGCTGAAGAAGCCAGGCAAGCGCGACCTGCATCGGAGTTGCTTCGACGGACGCGGCTACCCGATCGAGTTCCGACGATTGTAATGGAGTGAATCCCCCCAACGGGAAGAACGGGACATAAGCTATGCCTTTCTTCGCGAGAGCATCTACGAAGGTATCGTCATCGCGATGTGCCAGATTGTAGAAGTTTTGGATGCAAACGATCTCTGTGATTCTCTGACCTTCCTGCAGTTGCCGGGGAGTGACGTTGCTGAGGCCGACGTGACGAACGAGCCCCTGACGCTTCAACTCCGCGAGCACGGTCAAGGGTCCCTCGATGGATCCTTCCGATGGTGCCATCATTCCGCCGACTCGAAGGTTGACAACGTCGAGCGCATCGACACCGAGATTCCGAAGATTGTCGTGAGCGCCGTCGATCAACTCTTGACGCGAAAGCGCATGTAGCCATGACTTGTCTTCGCCTCGTCGGGCACCCAGTTTGGTCACAATGACCAAGTCATCCGGATAGGGATGTAGAACCTTCTTGATAATTTGATTGGTCACATGCGGGCCGTAATAGTCGCTGGTATCGATATGGTTGACGCCAGATGCGATCGCCTCTCGCAGGACAGCAATCGCAGCGTCTACGTCTCGTGGAGGCCCCCATATTTCAGGGCCCGCAAGCTGCATCGCGCCGTAACCCATGCGGACCAGCTTGATTGGGGTGCCGGGAAGTGTAAAGCTGCCACCAAGTTTCGTCTGTTTTGTCATTGTGTTTCTCCCTTTTCTTGATCCGCTTTTTTGATTTGTCTTGCGTACGACGTAGGAACGGCTAGAAAGATTCTCCAGCTAAACGGCGTGGCCATCTGTAGCTCCGAATGTCTCCACCATGTTTTTCTCCTCCTGCCGGCTGCTTGAGCAAGTGCCTATTGACAAGCGGCTACGGCTCGCATAAAACGGAGAGTGTCTCCGCACTACATAAGATAATCGGAGATGGTCTCCGGTTACAAGTTTATTTTGCTTTTTTTGACATGCCCACGAAACGGTCACCACCTGCACAGCGAAAGCCCCGCGCCGACGCGCAGCGGAATCGCGACCGCATTTTGGAGGTCGCCAAGGAGGCGTTCTCCCGATCGGGCGCAAATGCCAGCCTGGACGACATCGCCAAACAGGCAGGTGTTGGGCCGGGGACTTTGTATCGCCACTTTCCTACGCGCGAGGAACTTCTACAGGCGGTTTATCGGTCCGAGCTGGAAAAGCTGGCCGCAGCAGAGCGAAAGTTCGCTGAAACCCTGACGCCGATCGAAGCGTTGCGAGCCTGGCTGCTGCTCTTCGTTGATGCCATTGCGGCAAAACAGCTCATCGCCCCTGCGCTCAATACACTGGTAGGCGATCACAAGAAGGTGTTCGCAGCTTCCTACGCTCAGATGCAGGAAGCGATTCGCTCCCTGGTGAAACGCGCGATCAAGAGTGGCGACATACGGGAGGACCTTGATGCTATGGATCTCCTTCGCGCTCTAGTCGGCGTCGCCAACGTGACGACCAGCCCCGACTGGCAGCAAAGCGCGAGGAGGCTCGTCGATATCCTCGTTACCGGTTCAAGGCCCATCGGTTAGGCGGGGTAAGGTGTGACCACAGGCACTGTCTCAAAATGGGTGTTTACTCCAGTCCACTGAGTTTTTGCTTCGCCGTTTGACACTTCTGGATCAGCGAGACGATGCGTTTCGCAAGTGGCACAACGTCGTCAGCAGACGGAAATCACAGTCAGGTACATTGCGGCACGCAAACGGAATCCAATTTTTTGGTAAACCACTTTTGCGCCATTCTCAGACTTGACGTGAAGAAAAGGGGTCTTTCCCGCTGCCAGAATCTGGGCTGCAAGGAACGTCACGAGGGCCCGCGCATATCCACGGCCGCGAAATTCGGGATGAGTGCACACCGCGCTGATTTCGGCAAATGCAGTGGATTGTAATCGCTCGCCGGCCATTGCGACCAACCGCCCATCGTTCGCGCGTATCCCGAAATAGCTTCCCATCAGGATCGTTTGCGGCAAGAACGGGCCGGGGTCGGTGGCAGCGGTGAGCGCCAGCATTTCGGGAACGTCGGTTGTCCCTAGTGCAACCGGCGACGCATTTGGAGGCTCTAGCGAAGCCTCGCAAATCATCTGGTCGATCCAGCGACAGCGGTCGAGGTGCCAGTCACCGGGGACGTCGAGGGGACCGGCGGTAAATAGCGCGACGTGCTCGCCGGGACTGACCAGCCGTCGTAAATCGGCGAATGCGTCACTCGTGGGATGAAGCAAAGCCGCAAGCGGTGAAACATCCGACGGATATCGTCGCGCGAGGCCGTGTGAGCGGGCGAGAAGGCAGTGTTCCGTTGTCAACGCGAACCAGATCGGGTTGTCGAGAGGCTCTACCATCCGTTGCGCGTGATCCTCTTCTATGACATCGTCATCTGTCATCCAAGTTCACCCTCTCAAATACCCTCAGCGGCATTCCCCCAATAGTGCGTCGTGTGGCGTGACGATGGGAAGGTGCCGTCGGTTAGTGTGAAGGCTGTTGCCATCGCCAACTCCTTTAGGCAGCGCTTACCGCGCGCAGGAACTTCACGAGCTGGTCACTGACCTCGGCAGAGGCCTCGTGTTGTACCCAGTGGCCTACGTCATCGAGTTCGAGATTCCCCACGATACCGGGAAGGCCGGCGCGGAGCTTTTCGAATGGGGGATAGAGCGCCCCCAAGCCATCGGCCTTTCCCGCAATGTAAAACGATGGTTGGGTGATTTTCGCGCCCTTCCAAGCGGCGGACAGATAGAAATAGGGCTCGGCGGCGCGGTAGTAATTCAGGGCGCCGTGAAAGCCAGTACGCTTAAATTCCACTACGTTGTGAGCGACGTAATCCGGCTCCGCCCATGACGGCAACGGCTCCGGAGCCGGACGATGAAGGCTTCGTGCTGGGTCCATAGGGCTCCATCGCTTGTCGGCAGGAGCAGAACCCGATGCCCAATACAGAACTCCTGGAATAGTGACTGCGGCGTCGGCCCAAATGTGATCGGCTTCCGGTTTGATCTGTTCAAATATGTAGAAATCGTTCTCGTGGCCGGATGTGCGCATGCGTTCGAAGACGCTGACATCACCACGTGGAACGTAAGGCACGCTCAGGCAGAACACCGCTTTAAGTCGATCCGGACGCATCATCGCAGCATTCCACGCGTGTGCTGCACCCCAGTCATGACCCACGATGACAGCGCTTGGGATATTCAGCGCGTCGAGCAGACTAACCAGGTCACCCGCCGTATGCAGCGGGGTGTATAAGCTTGCATCGGCCGGGGCTGAGCTGCGTCCGTAGCCGCGCATATCCGGTGCAATCGCGCGATATCCAGCTGACGCGACGGCGTTCATCTGTCGGCGCCAGGTATACGAGGTATCCGGAAACCCGTGGCAGAAAAGAACGGCTGGTCCTTCTCCTTGCTCAGTGACGTGCAAGGTGATGCCATTCGTATCGATGTCGGACTCCTTGAGTGCGGGGCCGTCGAACCCTCCAAAGCTATTCGCCCTAGCCACGCGCCCGAAAGGAAGGCTTGCACCGACCGCCATACTGCCAGCTAAAAAGGAACGGCGAGAGATCGCCGAGTTCGAAATCGCTGACTTGTCTTCTTTCGTGACGATAGCGACCGTGTCTTGTTGGGCGCTCAATCTCAAATCTTTCTCGTTACTGTTCATGTGTTCACCTCTAGAATCACCTCCGGGCTCAAGATGACAATCGGGAGCGCCAAGACAATGAATGTATAGGGTCAATTGAGAGCTAATCTGACGATCCGCATAACCTTCCCTTTATTCACGAATTTAGGACAGAAGCGCGCCTCGGTGCGCCTCAAGGAATTCAGGAAGCCCGATTGGTCGTGGTCCTCCGATCTTCTCAACCAGATCGTTTGTCCCAGCAAACACTCCATTCTGGTGGTCTTTCGCAATTTCCTCTAAGTGCTGCCAGAGTGTATCGGTAACACCTTGTACTCGACCTTCGTAAGTTCGACGTGGACTGTTGGCAGCCAACTTCTTTAGTGTCCAGGCGTCCACTTGCTCATAGCCCACGGGTTTGCCGATGACCTTACCGATCTCGGCAGCAATTTCGGGGAAGCTGTACTCTTTCTCTCCATAGAGCGGGTACACTTTTCCTTTGTGCTCTTGCGGGGCGAGCAGGATTTTCGCTATCACCCGGGCCTGATCCTCAGCCGCGATCGGCGCATGCTTTCCAGTTCCGAAGGGCAACCGTAAGGTTCCGGTCTTGATTTGATCGGTCCAATACAGAGCCCACTCCGCGAAGAGGGTTGGACGAATATGCGTCGTAGGCACGCCGGACCAGTTAAAGACCTGTTCCGAAATCCAGTGATCCTGGGCAGCGTGACTTTTGGCTTCCCGGCGCGCCGAAATCTGGGACATATTCACAACGATCTTGATGCCAGCCTCCTTCGCTGCCTGAGCGAAGTAGGCCGATGCCTGCAGAATGCCGGGCCTGATGGGGTAAACAAAATACGCGCCCTGAGCTCCTTCGAGTGCGGACCGGACGGCTTCGAAATCCAGCAGATCGCCCCTCACAACGTCGGCACCCTGGGCGGCCAAAGCCGCCGAACGTTCATCCTCACTGTGAACGAATGCTCGCACGCGGGCTCCTGCATCGAGCAAGAATTTGACGGTTTTGCTTCCCGTCGCTCCGGTCGATCCCGTCACTAAAAACATTTTCGACATGGTACTTCTCCTTTTGCGCTTCGATTCGTGCCGCGCTCTATTTTAGGTGTCTGTCATACGCGCTTTCCTATGCAGCGATCTCCTGGAAGAACTTTGTCAGCTTTTCGTTGAGCAGTGCGGGCACAGACGACGAGTTCGTCTCAGGGAACTTGCTGAAAAATGACAACTGATCGTCCATATCGATTCGTGTTTGCTCGCCGTCCCGCTGGGAAACGCAGATGCGGACGGGAGCACCCAGACCGGAGGCACCGCTGTACTCGAACAGGCCACGTGCGATGACAGCGTTCCCGATGAGGTAGAACTTCGACTCGATGGGAATCCCAGCAAGGCGCATTGTGGAACCCTGTTCAAAATCCCAGAAGATTGAGAAGGGCTGGGAAGTCGAGTCGACGTACGCTTCGACACCCGCGCGATTCCCGTGCGTCACATACTCCATCAGCTTGGGGATGTGGAAGCGCGGCAGGGCCATCTCAATCGCCTGAGTGACCTCAAAGAAGGACTTACGCGAGCGTATAGTCACAAGGACCCCATCAAACTTGGTCCTCGTCGTCAGTGCGGAGGCTTCTACTGCCTTGTCTGTTTTCATTTGCATATATCTCTCCTTTGAGTCCCACCGTATGGACTCGTTCCTCAATTTCGCTATTCAGATGTTTCGCACACGATGGCGTGACGGTCAGATATGCAACCTTTTCGGCCATTTACAACGCGGAGGGGCTTACATTAAGATCGGACAAATCAGATGCACAAAATTGGCTTCATCGTCTATCCGGCTTTTTCTCCGATGAATTTGGCTGCGACGAGTGTATTCGAAACTGCAAACTGGAAGATTGGATCGAAAGAGTACGAAGTCACGCTTCTCTCGGAGCACGGCGGACCGGTAGCCACTTCGCTGGGATCCAAGATTCAGACTTCGTCGTTCAAACGCCGCACGTTCGACACCCTCATCATTGCAGGCAGCATTTCAGCCCCGGCGGCTACGCCCGGGGTGTTGAACTATCTTCGATCCGCTTTTCATCGAAGTCGGCGGATAGCTTCAATCTGCACTGGTGCGCTCGTCCTCGCAGAGGCAGGATTGCTCGACGGTCGACAGGCAACCACCCATTGGTATTACGCTAAAGATATGCAGCGCCAGTACCCCAAGATCGCAGTTCACGAAGATCGCATCTTCACGATCGACGGACCAATATGGACATCGGCAGGCATGAGCGCAGGAGTGGATCTTGCGTTGGCTCTGTTGGCGGACGATCTTGGCGCCGACCTCGCTCGTGCGGTCGCCAAAATACTGGTTGTCTATCACCGTCGTGCGGGCGGGCAGTCGCAGTTCTCGACGTTGTTGGATCTGGACGCGGAATCCGACCGTATTCGGACTGCTCTCGCTTACGCGAAAGAACATTTGAGCGCGCCGTTGTCGGTTCAAGCGTTGGCACGCGTTGCGTTTCTAAGCCTGCGGCAATTCAGCCGACTGTTTAGGGAGGAAACGGGACAGTCACCCGCGAAGGCAATTGAACGGCTGCGCGTCGAATCTGCACGGCTGATGATGGAGGCTGGCCGCTTTTCCGCCGAGGAAATTGCCAGGAAGACCGGTTTTGGAAATCGCGAGCGGATGCGGCGTTCGTTCGTCCGGGCGTTCGGACAGCCTCCACAAACAATTCAACGCACAGCAAAAGCTTTGACCCAATAACCGGGCCGGTGGACCTACAGCCTAAATGTGAAGTACAAAAAATGGTCACGGGTCGCGATGTCCGACTTGCCGTCGAAGCGAACTTCATCTGGGAAATATCCCAAGATTTCTTCCGGCTCCAAAGTGAAACCTTCCAAGTCAGACAGCTGCGGAGGATCGCTGAACTTTCGGAGCGCAAGATAGTTCGGAAGCTTGCAAAGTTCAGCTATGTCCGAAGCGAGCTTCAAATATTCTTGTGGAGTCGACCGCACATACACCGAACCGAATACGAACACTTCATCCGGCGTGCGAGATTCAACTATCTTTGCCACGGCCTTTCCATTTCGAATTGCGTTAATCTGATCTTCGTGCAGCCCAACATAGTTGCGAACGAATTTGAATGGCTCAACATCTTCGGCATTCGAGGCAGTAAGTTGGACAAAAAAAGCAAAAGTGCGGATATGAGTACTCTCGATAATCGGGCTGCAATCCACATTGTCTGGCAACTCCTCTCAAGGCCTTTCTTTTTCGCATTCATTTCTTGTCCAGCGCGAGCAGTGCAAACAGCACCGGGAGATAGATGATGGAAGCAAACAGCAACTGCCGTGCGCAGACAGCAGAGCGTTGAAGGGCGAAGCGTGCGCTGTAGTAGAGAAAGACCACTCCCAGGACGAGAGCCCCCGCAAAGTAGACGATTCCTGATTGACCGCGAAGTGCAGGAACGATACCCGCTATGAAAAGGCCCAGGGCGGGCAGTAGGCACTGCCAGGCAACAAAATGGTCTTTTAGCTCGCTCGCGGGCAAGACGAGGTAGCCTGCGCGCGCGTAGTCTTCGCGATACATCCACGCGATGGACATGAAATGAGGGAATTGCCAGAGGAACACAATCGCGAACAGCACCCAAGCTGCCGCATCTAGATGCCCGCACGCTGCTGTCCAGCCGATCAACGGCGGTGTAGCGCCCGGAATCGCGCCGACCAAGGTGCACAGGGGTGTAATCCGTTTTAGGGGCGTGTACAAGAACAAGTAGCTGAGAAGCGTCAGTGTGGCCAGCAGAGACGCAAAGGCGTTCGTCGAAATGGCGAGGTACGCGACACCAAAAACGGACAACAAAACTCCGAACCACAGAGCATGCGAAGGAGCAATTCGTCCCGAGACGAGCGGCCGCCGCGCAGTTCGGCGCATTTGCGCATCGTACTGCGACTCGATCAGCTGATTCAGTGTTGCCGCTCCGCTAGCGACGAGGACTGTACCCAAGAGCGTCTGAATGAACCGCATCCACGGAAAATGCGGAGGCGCTGCGGGTGAGCCAATCCAGAACCCAGCCGCTGCCGTGATGGCAATTAGGAAGTTGATTTCGGGCTTCGTTAGCTCCCAATAGACGAACAACACATTGGAACTCGCGATGCTGCGGGTCTCCAACGCGCATGCGTCGAGCGCGGCAAGAATGGGTTCAGTTGCCATCTCTAGACAGTCTCCAGCCGCTGCGGATCCCTCTGCGATGCTGCGCCGCCACGCAATTCCGTTTGCACAACATTGCCATGGTAGAAACTGCGCGGCGAGAGCAGCCGGGTACTGAGAATCGCCGCGGGCACCAGATAGACCAGCGTGACGCAGGTCCACATCAGCGCAGCAGCGCACTGCTGATCTTCTAGAACAGAAAAACCAAAGTGCCGCGGCATCGAAAAATACATGGGGTATGCAACGCGGTCAGAGAACACAAGAAATCCGGAGAGGATGTCGCACGGCAACATGGCAAGAAAAAGGTATAGAAGGGTTGACCATTGCGGCCCGATTGAGACACTTGGCCAAGGTTGAACAACCGGCCACCAGAAAAGAAACCCAGCCGCCAAAAACGACGCCTGCTCGACAGAATGGCACAGTTCTGAATGCATCCCCAATGCAAACACTGCCGGCACATGCCACCACATGAGGGTCAACGCAGAAACAATCCAACACAACGCGGGCAGAGAAAGGGCCCGACCAAACCGTCGCACCAACCGCCGTCGAAACAAGGGGCCGAAGACGATCTTTCCAAATCGTGGCACTCCATACCAGAAAGCGAGTAGGGGTCCGCCCAGCAAGATTAGCGCCGGAGCAAAGGTCATCAGCAACAGGTGCTGGATCATGTGGACCGTCAACAAGTCATGATCGTAGGCAACGAGTGGCGAGCCGAGCGCTGCCCAGATTAAAGACATTCCAAAAAGGAAACTCGCCAACCGCCAGACGGGAATGGCGCTTGCAGAAGCCCGTCGCATGCGACGCCAACTGCGTACATATAATGAGGATACGAGAACAAGAGCAACAAGGATGGTTGCACTCGAAGACGACGACAATCCCATGGCGGCGGTGTGGTGTATGTGTGGCATGAAATCTTCTTATTGACGCGTACCGCTCTCCCTTAGCACGATGTCGCGCGCCGCTTCGCGGGCAGGAACTTGGCCTTCGGGATGAAGTGTCTCGAGAAACGCGACCAGCGCCGTTGTTTCCGGCGGGCTCAAGTTTTTTCCGTACGCAGGCATGTTGCCGCCGCCTTGAATCACCTGGCGTATGAGCTGGTCTTGCGTGAGCCGCACGGCAACGCTATCGAGCGCTGGCCCCCTTTGTCCGCCGAGTTCACCGAGCGAATGGCAATTGCGGCATTGTTTGGCCTGGAAGACGAGAGCTCCTTGCCGCTGAAGTGCCGTAGTGCCATGCAAGAATCGTTCCGGTACCGGATCGCTGCTCCAGGCGTTCATATGTGGACTCCAAGGAGTAAATCCGGCGAGGTGTGTAAATGTTCCTAGCGTTATTGCGATCAGCATGACGGTCAAAACCGCAATCGGCCTCCGCCGCCAGCTCTTTTCTCCTTCGCCAGACACAAAAGGCAGGAGGAGCAAACCGATAATCACTACGACAGGGCCGATAAGCAGCGCCGGAGTCTCCATGGACGGCGGAAGCAATGAGAGCAAGGCATAGAGCCACAGAAAAAAGTAATCGGGCTTCGGCACCGTTTGAATAATCGTAGGGTCCGGCCTACCAGTTGGTCCGAACGGGCCAAAGTACAGAGCACATGCCGCGACGGCTAAGAGAATGAATGCTGCAAAGAACAGATCCTTCCAGATCGCGTAAGGAACGAACGGCGCGCCATCCTTTTTCGTCAGTTCATGATATTCGCTGAGGTAAGTGGTGCGCTTCACCACGCGTCCGGGCATTGGCCATTCGTTGATTCCCAGTTTCAGAACCATGAGAACATGAAGGCACACGAATCCGATCAGCATTCCGGGAATCACAAATACGTGCAGCGCGAAGAATCGCGAGAGCGTTGCGCCCGCGATGATCGGGCCGCCAAGCATCAGCTTCACGATTGCAGGGCCAGCAAAAGGAACCCGGCTGGCGATCGATGCCCCGATACCAAGGCCCCAGTACGCGTCTTGGTCGAAGCGCAGCACCTGCCCGCTGAAAGCCATCCCCAGTGTCATGAGCAAGAGGAACACGCCGACAATCCATGTAAGCTCTCGAGGAAACTTATAGGCCCCAAACAGAAACACCTGGACCATATGAATCAGAACAAGCGCCACCATGAAATTCGA
>Ga0207037_10064_pt2 | contig 17877 bp, 14 predicted proteins | sample Alteio_BWMinCont_75_FD_153268 | JGI IMG/M metagenome (GOLD analysis project Ga0207037, IMG submission 153268) | Enriched cells from forest soil in Barre Woods Harvard Forest LTER site, Petersham, Massachusetts, United States -... | ecosystem: Environmental > Terrestrial > Soil > Temperate forest >... | reverse complement strand
ATTGGGACCGGCCACTCTAGGTACCAAAGCAGAATTTATCGTGGGAGCTGAAATCCATTGTTCAGCACCCCAAAACGGACAATACCACGTCGTTAGAACTTCTAAGTCAGGGACAGTTTCTATTTTTCCTGTGGAAGGAATGGGAAAGAGAATTTATTGGAATTATGCCGTTCCCGAGGGAGGACTTGCCAACCCTAAGAAACTGTGGTCAGAAGAACTCGGAAATTTAATGTCAAAAACCGACGCTTTGGCGAGGCACGGAACTATCGAACAAAATCATATTAATGGCGCGCCTGCAAATACGTCTTGGGACGGAACAGTGGCGCGAGGTCGTTTCATCCTCGCTGGAGACGCCGCCGCAGTCACTACACCCTTCGGTGGACAAGGAATGACTTGCGCCATGCTGCAGGTTAAAGCCCTTTTAGATGATTCTACTTTCCTGAAAGAAAAACCTTCCCTCGCGAAAAAGGCTATTCAAAAATACAAAGACTCCGTGGCCACATCTCTTTCCAGGGTTAACTTACTTAATTTCGGTCTCTATTATTTTTTCTTTGCCAGACATCCCGCCTTTAAATTGGCCACGCGACATGTTCTTCAGACTTGGCAACGCCATCCCGAACTGGGCGAAAGGACAATGCGACTTTTCGGTGGTCTAGATATGGACAAGCCCACTGTAGTTGAAGTGTCTCGCTTGTGGGGGCTTAACAATCCCTTTGTCAGCCTTTTGAGCTTAGAGTCTTATTCTGAAGCGTTGAGACTCTTTGTTATCAAATGATTTTGTAGTAGGATCGAATTTCATGCTTAATCAAAACCGAGCCGACATCTTTATTACGAAGGTCAAAGAATTGGGTCGCATAGCACGCACAAGAGCAGGCGCTAAAGACCTAATTTTATTTAAGCACCTCAAACTTTCAAGCCTAACCACAGAAATCCTTGGCCGACTCATTTTAAATTTCATTTCCAGCCCCTGGGCTTGGATTACCGGAATGGGAATGGTCGCTTACAGTCTCTCCGTCGAAGCCCAAATGAATCATTCTGTAATGCACGGGGCTTTCGAGAAAATTGAAGGGGCAGGTCGCTTTGTTCCAGAAAAATATGAAACCCTTGCTATTCCCTTCCAAAGCAAAACTTGGGGTGATGCCCATCGTATTCACCATTCAAACCCTTCACTCATGGATTTAGACCCCGATACAATTCACCCCCTAATACGTGTCCATAAAGATACTCCCTGGCGACCCTGGCATATTTTTAATACTTTTTTAGGGGCCATTTTTGTTTTTGAATGTTGGGCTTTTGATTATGACAAGTTTTTAAAAAATTCAGGCCTCCGTAAAAAAACCGATCTTGGCGAAATTAGGAAATTTCTTCTCTATATCGCTTACCAGTACATTCTCTTTCCCGTTTTAGCAGGACATCGCTGGAAACAAGTTTTAGCGGCGGGAATAATGGCTACAATAATTAGAAATTTAGTTTTTATTGCACTTCAAACAGGAAGCAGCGTGGGGTCAAAGGTTTCAACCCTGCACCATAGAAATTACGGCAAGAAAACCCCCCTGGAGTGGTACCGTTTTCAAATTGAATCGAGCAAAAATTATATTTTAGGAAAATATTGGAAAAATATTTTTGGCGGCCTTGATCGGCATATCGAGCATCATCTCTTTCCAAGTCTTCCCCCCAGCCGCCTTCATGCTATCTCCCCTGAACTTAGAGAGCTCTGTAAACAAAGTAATATAAATTACGAGGAACACTCGTCTCTCGTGACCAGTTTTGGCGATAGCCTGTCCTATCTGTGGAAGTTATCTTTTAAATAAAAAATAATTTTATTCGTAAGGTGACGTGATCTAGGGTTAAATTCCTCCGATGACAAAAAGGCCACAACGGCCTTTTTGCACAAGCTTTGCTTGCCCGGAGGGCGAGGAGCAGGAGGCGACGAGTGAAACTCTTAGTCATTGGGTTTTTAAATGGGTTGCTTTTTTCTGGCCTTGCTTTGGCCGAAGATTGGAGTATTCATCTTCAAGCGACTGCGATTGATCAATATCATGATGACTTTCCCGCAAACTACTCCGGTATCAACTCTTTGTCTCCAAGCGGAGAAGACAAGATATCCTTCACTTCAACTTTATTTATAGGAAGAACTCTTTGGCAAGGGGGCCTTCTTTATTTCACCCCTGAAGTTGCGGGTGGATCAGGTCTTTCTGGAACCCATGGCACTGCTGGCTTCCCTAACGGAGAAATCTATCGCGTCTCAAGCCCAGAGGCTGAAGTCAGCATCTCTAGAGTTTATCTCAAGGAAGATTTAGGAGATCATCTCACTTTTATTGGGGGTAAATTCAGCCTTAACGATTTTTTCGACAACAATATTTACTCCCATGATCCCCGTACTCAATTTACGAACTGGTCCCTTATGGATAACGGAGCCTGGGATTACGCCGCCGACACTCGAGGCTACACCTGGGGATTTATGCTCGAGTATCATGAGCCTCAATGGGCCGTTCGTTACTCAAGCGCCTTGGAACCCCAACAAGCTAACCAAATGGATATGGACATGAATATCAATCAAGCCCATGGGGATAATCTTGAGTTAGAAATTCACTATAAAATTAAAGATCATCCGGGAGCGGCCCGCCTCTTAGGTTATGTGAATCATGCTTATATGGGAATCTATCAGCCAGGGGAAACTGACATAACTCAAACAAGAAACTATCGAACGAAATACGGCGGAGGGATTAATCTTGAACAAGAACTCTCTTCAGATTTTGGGGCATTTTTTCGCGCAGGTTGGAATGACGGAAAAACCGAATCCTGGGCATTCACTGAAGTTGACGAAACTATTTCGGGAGGAATAAGTCTTAAGGGCATCTCTTGGAACAGGATCGATGATGTCTATGGGTTAGCCTTCATTATAAATGGAATTTCAAATCCCCACGCCGATTACTTAGCCGGGGGCGGCTACGGCTTTATAATTGGCGACGGCAATCTCAATTACGGCCCGGAGCAAATTTTAGAAACCTATTACTCCTATCAAGTTATAAAGTTCTTTTCTGCCTCACTGGATTACCAGTTTGTGAATAACCCCGCTTATAATCGGGATAGGGGCCCCGTAAACATTTATTCTGCCCGTCTTCACTTGGAACTTTAATCTTGCCAAGTTTCATGCTTTGCTTCCTAAAAAAGGGGTTAGGAAATGAAAAAATACGCGTTACTGCTCTTAGCTACTGTCTTATGGATTTCCTGTTCTTCCAAAGACTCTCAATCCGTCCATGCGGAACAAATGACTCAAATGGAAGGCGATCTTAAGGGCCCCGGAGTTTTGGGATGGGTTCACGGAGCCGTCCACGAAAGAAATCTCTATGTTTTCACTTATCGCAATCCGAAGAATTTTTTCGATTATGTTGAAATGTCTTTAATCACTAATGATCCAGCACTCCAAACCAAATTACAAAGTCTGGATCGCCATGACAAAATTTTAGTCAAGGGCAGTTTCACGCAAAACCCAAGTCCCCAAAAACACATTCTGGCAACCTCCATCGATCTCGTAGAGAAATATAAATCCGGCTTTCCCACCGATCCTTACCAACATGAAGCCAAAATTCCCGATGAACTTTTGAATCTGAAAACGGCTTTATTCTTAGTTCACGCCATTGGCGGAGACGGTCACATTTTAGTTGTTGAATATAAAGACCAAGTTCTTCCGATCTTTGTACGAAATGCAGAGCTCACAAAAGGTCTTTATAGAAATGATTCTGTTCAATTAAAATTCTCTATGCAAAGCCACCCCGATAGGCCAAGCCATCTGGTTTTAGATGAACGATCCTTAGAGCCTTTAAAACTTGTTGATTCAATCAAGTCCCTTCATGGTAAACCCGCATCGGTTAAAGGTGCGTTGATTATGTTTCCAAAGAGTCCTGAAATTCTTTTCAATGTTTTCGCCGTTCAACAGGAACTCCCCGGAGGTCTTAAGCGCCAATTTACTTTGACGAATATGGATGACCCGGCAGCATTTGAGAAAATCAGAAAAGTACTTCAAGCGACCTGGGATCGTCATCCCGGGCAGTTCGTAAACGCCCGAAATAAACTTTTAAGTACAAAAATTCAAGTGACGGCCACCGGGATTTATAACGAAATCGACCCGAGTCAAGCCAACCCACAAATCCTGCTAAAAACAGCCGACGACATTAAGATCGAAGACTAAAACTAGACCAAAGGCTCGTCACCTTTCGACACTGGGAAGTTGGACCGCAAAGCCAAATTGATATCAGATTTGAAGTTCTTTCTAATTTAACGATATTAGGGACTGGCCTGAACTTTGCCTCTACCAAGGCCAGTGGGGGCATGGTGCACCAAAAAAACACTCATGGAGGGGTTATATGAAATCTTACTTTTATGGTTTAGCCGTATCGCTTCTTTTCATTTCTCAAGGCGCGAGCGCTTACAACTATGTATCTGTGGCCGGAATCACACTCACCGATAGTAATGGTTCAAAGGTTGGCCACATTGGCAAAGGTTGGTCCGATTACGCAAATCAAGCCGAAGAATCTGCAATGTCGGCTTGTGGATATGAGGGCTGCATTGTTCTTCAAACAAATACAGGCTGTATTGCCACAGCCTATGACAACGCTCGGGTTGTCTACGCGGCTTCAAATCCCGACGTGGGGAGTTCCCAAGAATACGTTATGAGTTATTGCTACTCGCAATCAACGAGCGGTGGCTGTACGAACTGGGACACAGTTTGCGCTGACGGTTACGATTCAAATCCGTGAATGGGAAGTCAACCATTCCTGGAGCTTCTTCGGAAGTAGCCAAGCTAAACTGATCTTCACTTGAAACACCACGCCTCAATAGCGCGGCAGCCTGAAAATAATCTCTCTTTCTGGTTACGGTGTTCGAAGCACGCGGCTGTCGAAGAAGATTCTCTATGCTCGTAGATCAGCACTCCAGCCGGACTTCCGAAGAAGCGCAACCCCTTTCAGTTCGGGCTATCGCCAGGCAAGAGATGTTGACCCACATTGCTTACTTTAACGAGGCGAGAGCTTGAGAAATCTAAAATCCAAGCGCGATCAAAAACCTCATCTGACCATTGTGGGGCGGTTGTAAAACCCAACTCTTGGGCTATGGTTTGAATTACTTTATGTTCCCAACAAATTATAACTAACCCGCCATCATATTGTGGTGACGTCATAATTGTTTGGACAAGTTCTTGGGTTTTATTTTTGGTAAATTCATCGTGAATTTTTAGACCCAATTTCTTAGCTAGCGGCATGACAGTTTGAATTGACCTTATGGATTTGTCGAGATCTGCTGGGTTATCCTGTTTCACTCCTGCTGCAAAAATTGCCACTGGCGTCGGAAATTTTTCAAAAAATTGTGGAAGGGCGTTGGCTCTTTGAAACCCTTTGGGGGAAAGTTGATTTCCCGAATCTGGTTTTTCAGCATGACGAATAATTATAATTTCAGACGGCGCTGAAAGAGCCGGAGTCGCCACCGCCGCTAAAACTAAAAATAGGAAAAATTTCAATCGTCCCATAAAAACCTCCTTTTATTTTAGTGACCCATTAACTTCTCAGCCCTTACTGATATGGGTAGAATATCCGTCGGTAAAGTGTTAAGTTTCTCTAAAGATTTTTTAAGATCAGGCCCAAGCACAGCCTTCTCAGCTAAGAGCTTCTTCGCACCGGCATAATCTCCCGTGGCCTCTAAAGTTAAAAGATCATGGGTGAGATCGCGAACAGCTTCTTTAATCTTAGAAAAGTCGACTTCATATAATCCGTCTTTGGGATTAATTCGAAAGCCTCCTTTTTCAAAAATATAATTAAACTGCATGGCCATCCCTTTACCGTGTGCTTCACTTGTTCCCAAATCTCAAGCTAAGAAAGTGGTGTAAAGACTTCTCTCAGCTTTTTCACCGCTCTTAAGCCCTGCTCCAGGATTATGATCAAAAAGATATTGAAGCAGATACAGTCCCGTAATGTCACCTTTGGCCTCTTCAATGGCGCTGTAGACTTCTTTTAACTCTAGTCTTGGATCGGTGGACTATAAATTAAATTCTTCGAAAAAATAACTATTTAACAACTTCCAGTTCTTTCATTACCAGATCGCGGCAAAATTCCGGAATACTTTCTTCCTTGCGGGAAATTTGCCTTAGTCGAGAATTGTTGTTGTCAGGTTGTTTATAAATAACTTCGACATGCAGCCTCGGATAAAGAATGGTTGTTGTGAAACTTCTTGGTGTATTTTCAATTAAAAAATGTTCGTCTTCCAGAGTCATGGTGTCAGTTATTTCATTTGTCCAGCTATCAAGAACTATCAATGTCATTTTTCCAGTTTGGCCGAGAACAAACCGTCCAGCCTGAAACCTCCCAACGATTTGAAAATCGGGTTGTGGTTTCAAGGTTAAAGCAAACTCGGCAGCTGACTCTTCAAATTCAAATTTTTTGTATCTTATCTCATTTAGGTCCTTTTCCCCTCTTTCGGCTTCTGAGATTTCCTTCCCTTCTTCAGGTTTTTGTTCTTCTTTTTGCATGTCGGGGGGATTTTTAAAAGGGCCTACGGAGACCACTTTCAGAGACCGCGCTTGTTCCAAAACAGGAAACCACCAAGTTTCATTAGGCTTACCGGTGCGATCGGTGGGCTCAAATTTAAGTTGTGTTGGGGAATATGTAACAAGGCTTCCGTCACTTTTTACCTCATTAAGGAGGCCGCTGGTTTCATCAAAAAAACCTCTTCCGAGATTGGTAGAATGGTCAATGTGGGTCGCCATAAGGCCATCACTCAATCGCAGGTAATGAAATTGCGTAGAACGGCCGATTCTTTCTTCGACAATCACCAAATATTCATCTTGCTCAAAAATTACTTTATGGACTTCCCATTTGTCTGGAATATCAAAGGCAAGTGTGACGTTAACTTCAGATTTTCCTCGAGCCACTTCTAAAGTTTCACCCTCTTCACTTATATAAAACCGACGTAATCTGTAATGGTCTTCAAAGTCGTTGGAGATCAGTACAGGCCAAAATTTTGGAGCGACTCTCTTAAAATGGGCGTCTATAACTTGTTGGGGACCCAGTTTAAGATATGAGTTCCCACCACGAGTAATCGTTATTCGCTGCTGAGGAGTCGAAGAATAAACCGTTGAAACATTGGAACCAGGGGGATAATAAAGAAGTTCATTTTGAAATCCGGAATTGTGTTTAACCACAAGTTTCGCACCATTGGCAAACCTCACTTCGTTGAGCTCACCCTTTGCAAAACTATTTATAGAAAGAAATAAAGCCAAAACTCCCGTAAGTAATCTCATAAACCTCAGTTTCCGACAAAAAAAGTCATCTGTTGCTTACTAAATAGCCAATGGTTTTGCATATTAAGAAGCAAAACGGGTATGGCCGTGTCTTTAAACTATTTAGCATTTAGCATGCCAGACGGGAAACTATTTAAGGGCTCTCCCCACGGCTAATTCGAGGTTTGAGAAAGAATTAAGGGCATCTAATTCGGCTTGGACAACACCGGCTCTTGAGCGAAATAAATCTAATTCGGCATCTAAAACTTCCGTATGGGTTCTTGTTCCAGCGCGTAAGCCGATTTTTGCAAGCCTTACACTTTCTTCAGACTTTGCAACGGCACGAACCCTTGCTCGATACAAAACTGTACTGTAAGAAAATCGTCTCTTAGATTCTTCGAATTCGTCTGAGGCTTTCAGTGCCGCAATCCTCGTTGTTTGTACCGACTCTCGATATTGGGCATCGGCTACTTTTTCATTTGCAATTGAGGCCCCGCCATCAAAGAGATTCCAAGATAATTTTAAGCCGTAAGAATAAGAGGGCTGAAAATTCGACGGAAGAATAACGGGGTCAAAGTAACTGAACTGATATTGGCTATACACTCCAAAGGCAGAAATTTTTGGCCACCAAAAGGCATCAGAAGCTTTATTCATTTTCTCTATACCCTCTTGTCTTTTGAGTTGTGCCTGGTAGTCCTCTCTTTTCACGGTGTCTAAAGTAAGTCCCGGGGGGACCATTCTTTCATCGGGTTCAAGAAGTTTTCCAACTAAAGGACGCCTATCATCTTGTTCAAGACCCATGGTTCGATAAAGATCCTTTCTCGCTAAAACAACATTGTCATCGGTCAGAGTTTTTTCGGCGATGGCCTCTTCAAGCTGAGCTTCAATTCTTAGAACTTCAAACTTTGTGGCAAAACCGGCTCTTGCCGTCGCTTGCGCCAGATGGAGATGATCTTCAAGGGTCTGAATATTATGGGTGGCCACATCGGCAAGTTCTTGAGCTGCAAGGGCCCCGTAAAATTTCTTTGTGATTTCTTCTTTGATTTGAAATCGGATCCGGTTGAGATCAAAGTTTGCGGCCTCAGCGTTTGATCTTGCAGCCCCATATTGATTTAAAGTGGAAAAACCGTCGAATAAAACAAGATCAGCTTCCAAATCAAATTCATCGGTGGGAAATGCCGAGGGGAAATTAATAGCCGAACCTCCGAATAAAATATTTATATCAGAATATTTTAAACCAAATATATGAGATCCGGTAAGCCCAAAATGGGGAAGGAAGCCGGCAAAGGCCATATCTGATTTTGCTGCTGCTTCATCAATAGCCGCTTGAGTACGTTTTAGTTCAGGATTTTGATTCTCCGCCTCATTCATAGCTGCGCTCAGACTCAATGCCCCTTGAGCTAGGGCGGGTTTGTAATAAAAAGTAATGAGGACCAAAATTAAAAGTATAAAACTTCGATAGAAAGAAAATCTCATAACACTTACTCCATCCCAATCATTTCGGCTTCGCCAATGTGGGCGGTGGGTTTATTTGGTAGTAGAAAAGCGGGAATAAAGGCGCACATGACTACACCTGCCCCAACTAAAAACGCATCTTGAAAGGCCATTACTGAACCGGATAGGCCCATGTGCTGAGCTAATAATATTCTGGAAATTATTGAAGACTCACCATGGGTGTGACCCAATGTATGAATATAAGAACTCAAATAATGAAAGGCTTCGTAGTAACTCGAAGTGTTCGAGGGAGCCGAGCTTGAGATAACATTGATATGAAAATGGGTGCGATGGGTTAATACTGTTCCTAAAAGAGCAATTCCAACGGAACCGCCGACCTGTTGAGCTAAATTTAAAATTGAAGACGCCATTCCAGATTTATTATTTGGAACCGAATTCATAGCCGCCGCGGAAACAGGAGCAATAAGAAGGCCTAAACCAAAACCCCGAATGAGAGTCGGCAAGATCACATGCCAAACGCTCGTATTCACATCTAAGGTTTTGTACATGTACATGAAAGCGGCAAGAGCAAGAAGACCCACAAGAGTAGGAATTCTTGGCCCTATGGCGTCACTTATTTTTCCAGCGATGGGCATGAATAAACCGATGACCAAAGCGCCGGGTAGCAAAATAAGTCCCGTCTCTATTTCGTCAAGCCCCATGTTCTGTTCCAAGAATAGGGGAAGTAAAAATGTTCCTCCATAGAGAGCCACAGATCTCACAAATGACATCAACGTGCAGGAAGCGAAAATTGGCGATTTAAAAAGAGCAATATCTATAATGCCGTTAGGAATAAGGGATTCGACCAGCAAAAAACCGATAAAACCAAAAAATGAAACCACCGCACAGGTAACTATGTAGGCTGAGCCCCAACCCTCAATTTCACCTTGAGAAAGCCCAAGAAGAGAGGCCACAAGAAACGCTGAGAGAAAAGTAAATCCCCAAAAATCGAATGGCTTTCTGATTGAGGGATGGGGCTTATCCGCTTTCAGTAAACTCATGGCAAGAAAAAAGCCGATTATTCCTATTGGAAGGTTTACTAAAAATATCGATCGCCACCCAAAATTCTTTGTTAAAAAACCGCCAAGAGTGGGCCCGAATGCTGGGCCAACAATGACTCCTATCCCCCAATAGCCAATGGCTTTACCTCTCTCACGGGGTTCAAAGGCATCGGATATCATGGCCATTGCCGTTGGGGTAACCGCCCCCCCGCCCAAAGCTTGAATAATTCGCGCGACAACCAAACTCGGTAAGTTCCAAGCCATTCCGCAAAGAAGAGAACCTGCTGTGAAAACCACGAGACTGATAATGTAAAGATTTTTATGCCCGATGCGGTCTCGAAACCAAGCTGTTAAAGGCATCAAAGTCGCAAAGGCCAACATGTAGGCTGTGATAACCCACTCGATATCATTAACGCTCGAACCGAAATCCGCCATTATCGATGGAATTGAGACATTAACAATACTCGAATCAAGAGCTCCCATAAGGGTGCCGATCATGACAACCCAAAGGACCATCCATTTATAATTTTCTTCTTTGTGAGCGGAATTCATTTTATTTATCTCACTTGAATTTTGATTTCTACTGACTGCCCAGGGCGTAAAACTCGTCCTGGGTGTTCATCAAGTTCAATTTTGATCGGAATTCTTTGAACAAGTTTTGTAAAATTCCCGGCCGCATTATCTGACGGGATCAAGGCAAATTGTGCGGCCGCCGCTTCTCGGATTTCGCTGACGTGCCCGGTGAGAGTTCCACCTTCATCAACTTTAATGCTAACAGGTTGACCAACTTTAACTCGACCAACGGCAGTTTCTTCAATGTTGGCACCGACCCAGGCGTGATCAACATCGGCTACGGTGAGAGCCGTTTGACTCATTTCCAAAATATTTCCAACCTCAGCCATCTTTTGAACCACAACGCCGTCGATTGGAGATTTAAGTGTCGTATTATCGTAGGTGGTTTGAGCCAATTTGAGTTCTCCATCGGCCATCCGAGATTCGGCTTGGGCTTTGTCTAAATCTCTGAGAGCCAGCCCCCTTTGACGTGCAAGAGACTGACTTCTCTTTAAATCTTGGTTAGCAAGATCTGACCGGGATTGGGCCCGTTCTAAATTTGCCTCGCTCAGCCTGTGATCTAATTCAATGAGGATATCACTTTTTTTAACTCGGCTCCCTTCAGTAACATTTAGTTTTTCAATTCTTCCAGAAATACCTTCTGGGGCGATACGAACTAAAGTGGCGGCCACCCGCGCATCATCGGTGGAAACAAAGGGGTAAAATAAATACCACCACGCAACGACTCCAAAAATTGCAATAATAAGGCAGACAAGGCCCGTTGTTTTGGCCCGTTTTGTCTCCCACCAAGACCTCTTTGCTGATTTCTGTACTTCTAATGACATACTTATTCCTTCGCTGTCTTTTCTTCTAAATGTTTATGAACTTTTTCAAGAAGCTCTTTAAACTGAGCTCTTTCTTTGGAACTTAGGGGTTCGATGAAATCGTCGGAGATTTCGCTGATAATTTTGTTAATAGGACGCATTAACTCTCTTCCCTTTTTTGATAAGAGTAAAACCCACTGGCGTTTGTCAGAAGGGTGCTCTTCCCGCTCTAAATAACCTTGATTGACCAGGCTGTCGATGGCGCGCCCCACAGCAGCAGGGTCAGTGGATGTGGCCCGAGCCAAATGGGCGTGGGAGGATTTTGGAGTCTTTTGTATATGAGCCAACATTATGGCCTGCTTAGGGCCAATCCCTAAAGAATAGGCACGCAGATAACTTGTGAGAAGGAGATTAACCTCTCTTTTTATCAGGCCAAATACTTGAAGGGCCGAATTAATTGACATATCAATAATAGTATATACAACTTCATCTCAAGGTGCCAGTCGATTTTTGCTGAGAATCTTATGTCTACAGGTTTGACACTTTTTACTCAATTTTGAAGTGACGGCTCAACGGATCATCGGGGTCTAAAGACGCTCCGACAGTTGTTCTTTTATTTTGTATCCACGCAAAGACAAGAGGTAAGAGAATCAGTGTGGCGAGAGTCGAGCCCAAAACTCCTCCAAGAACGGCGCGACCTAAGGGGGCTGTTTGTTCTCCTCCCTCACCAAGGCCTGACGCCATAGGAAGCATACCCACAAGCATCGCACCACTAGTCATTAATATAGGGCGAAGGCGGCTCTTCGCCCCTTGAATCGCGGCCGAAATCGCGTCGCCACTTTCTTTACGATAGCGCTCGGCAAAAGTGATTAATAAAATTGCATTAGCCACCGCAACGCCTACGGCCATGATGGTCCCCATAAAAGATTCGATGTTTAAAGTCGTTCGAGTCAAAAGGAGCATGGTGAGTGCGCCAAGTAAGACCGCAGGGACGGTCGAAAGAATAGAAAAGGCTAAGGCATAAGATTCAAAATTCGCGGCAAGCAAAAGAAATACAATTATAATTGCAAGGCCCAACCCTCCTTCTAAGCCAGATAGCATTTGTTCGAGAGCCGGCATTTGACCGTGAATGTGAATTTCAGTTCCCCTTGGTTTATCACCTGAAATTTCTTTAAGTTTTTCGTTAATTAATTTTGTTGCATGACCAAGATCAATTCCGTGAAGATTTGCAGTCACAGAGACAAGGCGCTGCATATTATATCGATCGTATTCTCCAACTTTCGTAATCTGTTTAATATTGGCATATTGTTTTAGAGGATTGGCATCGCCGTTCAAGGCTGGAACGGGAATATTTTCCACATCCTTAAGAGAATTAATTTCTCTTTGAGGAACTTGAACCTGAACTTGGTAGTTAATTCCATTCTTAAGATCACGCCAGTAATTCTGCACCTCATATCTACTAGAAGAGGTCGCAGGAACAAGAGCTGAACCTATTTGAGCGGTCGTCAAACCTTTTCTGCCGAGTGCTTTGCGGTTAACTGTGACTTCAAATGCTGGATAGTCAAGCCTTTGACCAAACTGAACATCTCGTAGAAATGGTAATGTAGATAATTTTTCTAAAATCACCTTTGCAAAATCTTTGTCATCAGAAATTTTCGATCCACTGACACTGATTTCGATGGGTGTGGACGAACCCTGGCTCATAGTGCGATCGACAAGATTGCTGGGTTCAAAGGAGATTTCAATATTTGTAAACTTTTCTTTTACAATCTGCCTGAGTTGTTCCTTAAAATCTTCAAGTTTTATTTTTGTTCCTTCTTTTAGAGCCACTTCCAAAACGGCCTCTTGGGGACCTGCAGTCCAAAGAAAAATGGCACTGATGGCGTAATTAGGAGGCTGAGTTCCGACATAGGCGATAGAGGTTTCTACATTGTCTTCGCCAGCAAGTTTTTTGATCTGATCTAAAACATCTAAAGTCGTCTTTTCAGTGGTTTCTATGGATGTTCCAGTAGGGCCCTTAATCCGAACTTGAAACTGCCCCACATCAACTTGGGGGAATATTTCCGTGCCAATATTTGTTCCAAAAAATCCAATGAGAACCAACGCACCCACCAGATAAATAAAGATGAGAGACTTCTTAAATGAAAGAAGGCTCATTAATAATTTTCCGTAAAATTCTTGAACGCGGAAGAAAAATCCGTAGTTCTCAGAGGAATGAGTGCGATGTTCCTTTAAAAACCAAGTTGATAAAACAGGAACCAAAGTCCGAGATAAAATAAAGGAGCCAACCATTGAAAAACCCACGGCTAATGTGAGCGGCACGAATAAAGCACGAGATACATCTTTCATAAAAAACGAAGGGATAAAAACTGAAAGAACACACAACAAAGTGAGAAGGGCCGGCTTTAGAATTTCATTTGTGGCTCCAAGCACCGCCCGCGCCACGGGTAAACCCCGAGCCAGATGGGAGTGGATATTTTCGATTGTAACGGTTGTTTCATCAACCAAGATTCCGACGGCGAGAGCAAGACCGCCGAGAGTCATAATATTAACCGTCTCTCCGCAAATCCACATGGCTAGGATCGAACTCAAAAGTGCCAATGGAATATTTAGAATTACAATAAGAACGCTTCTCCAATCCCCCAAAAAAACCAGAACCATAACCCCCGTGAAAATCGCTCCAAGTATGGCTTCAAAAAAGAGCGAGCTAATAGAGCGTCTGACGTAGCCTGATTGATCAAATTCATAACTGACTTTGATGTCATCGGGCAAAACCGCTTGGAAACGAGGAATATTGGCTTTAACCGTATCGACAACCGCCAAGGTAGAAGCGTCAGCGCGTTTGGTAATAGGAATGTAAACCGTTCGTTTTCCATTTACCAAGGCGTAGCCCGTTGGAATATCTGTGCCATCTTTAACCGTGGCCACATCTCGAAGTAGGGTCGTGGTGCTCACACCAACACGCAGCGGAACATCTAAGAGTTCCTGTGGATCCTTAACAATGGAGTTGATTGGAACCATTGGATAGAGATTTCCCATATGAAAATTTCCCGAAGGCACAATAGTATTTGCGGTAACAACAGCGTTGGTCACCTGATCAGGAGCCAAATCTCGTTCCTGAAGTTTTTTGGGATCAATTTCAATAACAATAGTTCTTGCGCTAGCCCCAAAGGGTGGTGGCGCAGAAACTCCCGACATACTTGCAAATAAGGGCCTAACATAATTAAGAGCATAGTTTTGCATTTCGCCAAGGCTACGGGTAGTGCTTGCGAAGACCAACTTCCCAACGGGTTCTGACCCCGTATCAAATCGAATTATAAAGGGGGGATTTGTTCCCGGAGGCATAAAGGCTCTTGAACGGTCAACCTCACTCACCGTCTCGGCCATGGCTTCAGCCATATTTGTTCCCGGATGAAATTGAAGTTTAATCAGAGCCGTTGACTGAATATTTTTTGATTCGACATGTTCAATTCCTGAAATATACAGAAAATGATATTCATAAAAGTAAGTGAGATAACTTTCCATCTGACCCGCATCAAGGCCACCATAAGGTTGGGCGACGTAAATAACGGGTATTCCTAAATCTGGCAAAATATCTCGGGGCATCCTTTGAACGGCAACAAGGGATGCCATAGCCAATCCAAAAACCAAAACACAAATGGAAATGGGCCGTCTCATGACCAAACCCACTAATGTTGCCGAATCCTTTTGCTGACTCATAAAGCCCTACCTCTTCTTCTCTAAAATTTTAAAATTAAAGGGACTACAGTCTAGATTGTTGAGGAGAGTCGAGGCGGCTGTGGCGGTGTAAAAACCTCTGCGGAAGAGGGTTTTTGAAATTCTTGTGAATCCAGGTTGCCAACAGTAGAATAAAAAATAACCGAAACCGGCGTCACAAGGGCTTGTTGAACAATTCCGTATTTTTCAATTCGGCGTTTAGATTTAAAGAGCCTATTCCATGTGCAAGTTGTCGAACTTTTATGATCGATTCGAGTTTGGGTATTGACCCAAATATGGCAGAGGATACTTCCTGCAAAAATCATAATCATGATTAGGGCACGTAAGGTCACCTTCACACCTCTAAGTATATCAAACTCTAAATAAATCGCAAGTAAGACAAATTACCTGTCCAGACATTGACGCAAAGACACTTCCTGCTAAGATAATTGGGCTATGAGTTTAAAAATCTACAATCGCAAAAGAGTATTCACCAAGACTCCTGAGCCCAAAGGCAAAGAAGTTAAGGGCAATGGGCCACTGAAATTTGTGGTTCAGATGCACGATGCTTCACGGCTTCATTACGATTTTCGTTTGGAATATGGTGGGACGCTAAAAAGTTGGGCCGTTCCCAAAGGGCCCTCGTTAAATCCTATGGATCAGCGTTTAGCTGTTTTTGTCGAAGACCATCCCCTTGATTACGGATCTTTCGAAGGAATTATTCCCAAAGGGAATTACGGAGCCGGAACGGTGATGGTTTGGGATTCGGGAACCTACGTTGAGCGCTCCTCAAAAGAAAGAAAAGACAGCGAAGCCGCAATGAAAAAAGGTTTTGATAAGGGTCACATGACCTTTATTCTCCACGGGAAAAAACTCTCTGGTGAATTCGCCCTTATAAGACTTAAAAAAGGGGACGACAAAGCATGGCTCCTCGTTAAAAAGCGCGACAACAGTTCCAACTACAAAGATATTACAAAACAAAATCTCTCCGTAAAGACCGGCCGCTCCATGAAAGAAATCGAAACTCAATCGGAGAAGAAAAAAGATATTTGGCTTTCATCGCGGCCAAGACAAAAAAAAATTCATAAATCTGCCAAAGGGCCGGAAACCAAAACTTCAAAGCTCACTTTAATCCCCCGCCGAGTTAAACCCCTCATAGCAACGGTGTCCCGAGAGACTCCTAAAGAGGGGATATGGATCTTCGAGCCCCATTTAGATGGGTTACGCGCCATCGCCGAACTCGACGGGCACACCGTTCATCTCCATTCGCGATCCCTTCTCCCTTTTGATAAGAAATTTCCCAAAATAATTAAAGAACTTAAATCTTTCCAAAATAAAATGGTTCTCGACGGAGAAATTCTCACAAAGGGAAGTCACTCCATTTATTGGGTTTTTGATATTCTTTTCATTGAGGGAAAAGATTTAAGAGATGCACCCCTCTCTGAAAGAAAAAGAATCTTAGAGAACGCATTCCAAGATTCAATACTCGTCAAACATCAAAAGTCGTTCAGCACTCCCAGAGAAGTCCTAGGAAAAAATACCGAAGTCATCGCAAAAAACTCTAAGAGTAGTTATCACTCTGGAATAAGTAAGAACTGGCAACGCATTCCTTCAAATAATAAAGTCGCAATAAACACCGGCCTTAGACTCACACATTTAGACAAGATTTTTTGGCCCAAAGAAAGAATTACGAAAGGTGATCTGATCAACTATTACAGAGACATGGCTCCGCACCTTTTGCCCTATTTAAAAGATCGACCAGAGTCTTTGAATAGGCATCCTAACGGAATTGAGAAGCCGGGCTTTTACCAAAAGGATATGACGGGATACACTCCCAAGTGGCTTAAGACCCAAAGAATTTATTCTGAGTCTCGAGATAAATCCGTCGACTACGCTCTAGTGCAAAACGAAGAGAGTCTTCTCTACATTGTAAATTTAGGCTGCATCGAAATTAACCCGTGGTTTTCAAGAATTGACGCCTTAGACAATCCAGATTTTTTGGTCATCGATTTAGATCCCGACGGAAATCCCTTTAAGCATGTAATGGATATCGCAAAAGAAATACACATCATCTTAGACGCCATCGGTGCTCCCAACTATATTAAAACATCTGGAGCCACTGGCCTTCATATTGGTATTCCCTTAAAAGCTAAATACGATTTCGACACGGCTAGAATTTTCTCAGAGGAAGTCGTCAAAATTATCGCAAAGAGACACCCCGCAACCACAAGCCTGGTAAGGAATCCCGCTAGACGCCAAGGAAAAATCTATTTAGATTATATGCAGAATCGTAGAGGACAAACCTTGGCTGCGCCCTACTCGGTAAGACCAAGGCCCGGGGCTCCCGTTTCAACTCCACTAAAGTGGAGTGAGGTTGTCCCCGACTTACGCCCTGAGCAGTTCAATATAAAGAACACTCTGACGCGAATAAAAAAGGTTGGGGATCTTTGGGGCCCAGTTTTGACAGAGCGTACAAACCTAGAAAAATGTACGGCTCTTCTGAAAAGAAAGTTTAGTAAAGACTAAGGTCCTCCGAGAAGTATCTAAGGAGAGAACCATGACAAAATCTGCAAAAGCTAAAAAAGTAGATCCCTTTAAAACTCGAAAAGTTAAAGCCGAGAATGCAAAAGCAGGAGATGCTCTTTCACCTCCCGCAGAAATTGCACAAGCCATCGATTCATTTCGTGAGGCCCAAGATCAGGCGAAACATTTCGAGGGGGAAGCCACAATTTATAAAGACCAAATTCTTACATATTCTGAAGAAGAATATGTAAAACGACTTCTTAATGGTAAAGATGCATCTTTCAAAGTTCTAGGCGAAGAGACCATGGTCACCTACGTTGTGATGGACGCGGGTGCAGGGCTCACAGACGAAGATGTCGAAGAATTTTCTAAGAACTGGGGCAAAGAAGCCGCCGAAGATTTAATCGTTAGAGATTTCGCCAGTATAAAGTTCGACGCCAAAGTTTTAGAAGCCAACTATGATGCCGTGGTTGAAGCCCTTCAAAGTCTGCCAGAG
>Ga0207037_10064_pt1 | contig 18021 bp, 26 predicted proteins | sample Alteio_BWMinCont_75_FD_153268 | JGI IMG/M metagenome (GOLD analysis project Ga0207037, IMG submission 153268) | Enriched cells from forest soil in Barre Woods Harvard Forest LTER site, Petersham, Massachusetts, United States -... | ecosystem: Environmental > Terrestrial > Soil > Temperate forest >... | reverse complement strand
GCCCATGCTCATGAAAGCCCGTCCAGGGGCTGCTGAAGGTGCTATGCGTTATGCCAAGAAGCCCGATGATTTGCTTGAGATGTTGAAGGCATTAAGAATAAAAAATTACATTCGCTAAAATTATTTGCGCTCAACTCAAGCTACGACTAATATCCTCCCTAAATGGGGCAATCACAGACAATTCCTGGAATATTTGAACGCATTATTTTTTCACCTTGGAGACCGGTGGCACCATCTATTTTTATTAAGGCTATGCATCCCAAAACCGAGCTTAAGCCCAATCGCGAAGCTATAACAAAAATTCTAAAAATGGGCTGGATTGGGCAAATGAAGATCCACGGTCACCGCGCCCAGATTCATCTTTCACCCAAAGAAGCTCCAATTGCTTATAATAGACAAGGCAAGGTTCATAAATTAACTTTACACAAAGAAATTATCAAAGAGTTGATTCGCGTGATTGACCCCCAAAAAGATTGGACGGTCATCGATGCTGAATGGTTGAAGCCAGAGAAGAAACTCTATATTTTTGATATTCTAAAAAAAGATGGAAAGAGTTTGGCCCGAACTACCTACGGCGAGCGCTTTGCTCTTTTGCCAAGGGATTATTTATCTCCTCATATCCAAACACTTCCCATCTTACGAACTGTAGAAAAGTGCATGGAAGTTTTTGAAAAGGATGATGAACATATCGAAGGTTTAGTTTTCAAGTCCATGACGACCAAAGGTTTTTCTGACACAGGCATCGTTCGTTGCCGAAAACGGCCCCTGCCACCCTATCGCAGTTCCTGATGCCAAAAATTTACGTAGGATGTTCAGGTTGGACTTTCCCAGGTTGGAAGGGAACTTTTTATCCTAAAGGTCTCTCGGCAAAAAAAAGAATTGGGCTTTGCCACAAGACAACTTACGAGTATCGAAATTAACGGCACATTTTATTCCATGCAAAGGCCTGCGACTTTTCAGAGGTGGCATGATGAAGCTCCCGATGATTTTGTTTATGCTGTTAAGGGCCCAGAGTATATCACTCACAGACAACGCCTTAAAGATGTCGGGACTCCCCTGTCGAATTTTCTAGCATCAGGACTTCTTCTTTTAGGGAAAAAATTGGGACCTATCTTGTGGCAATTCCCCCCAAATATGATTCTTAAAGACGATCGTTTCGAAACTTTTATAAAAATACTTCCCCATGATTCCCTTGCCGCTTCAAAGTTAGCAAAGAAGCATTCCGATTGGATGGAGGATAGGAATTTTACCGCCGTAAAAGAAAAATTCCCCATTCGCCATGCCTTTGAATTTCGCCACCCCAGTTTTATGAACCCTGATTTTATAAAGTTAATGCATGAGTACGGCATCGCCATTGTTTTTGCCCACAGTGGCGCAGAAAAATCCCCTTACTTTGAAGATGTCACCGCCGATTTTATTTACGGCCGCATGCACGGCCAAGAGGCGAAATATAAGAAGGGATATTCTGGCGAAAAGGAGACTCTAAAGTGGTTTGCAAAGAGAGTTGAGACTTGGATGGCCGGCAAACAACCCAAGGACGCCATGTGTGTTGTCGATAAAGCCCCGACCACTAAGAAAAGAGACGCCTTTATTTATTTCGACACCGAAGAAAAAGTCTATGCACCCGAAGATGCTAAGAACTTTACTAAACTTATTATTTAATTCATAAACTCACTATTCAAAATCGTAACCCATTATCTTTAATGCCTGAATAACTTCGACATGGGACCAGATTAAATTCGGCTGATTAGGATATCCAGACTTATTTTCGACAGGGAGTTGCCCCGTCAGTCCGTCTCTCTTTTCCCATATGACCCCTGTTTGTGCCTTGATATTTCCATCGGAGATGAGAATGTTCTGAGCTAACCTTCGTGCTTCTTTATTGAAACCATAATTTTTTAGACCGATGAGAGCCATGATGTTATGGGGGGGCCAGCTATTGGGCCCATCCCACTGCATCCCTGAAAAAATATTTGAGGCAATAAGGCCACCTCGGCCTAGAAGCCCGCCCTGGCTGGGGTCTCGATGAAGAAATCGGACTACTGAGAGACCTTTATTTTGTTCGGCCATTCCCACAAAAAGAGGAATGTAGATATCAGGTGTAACAAATTGATCGAGCCTTTGCCCCATCTTACTGTCAAAATCCCGCCATACTTTCCCTTTGGGGTCCCACAAGTAACGATCGAAGTTTTCTTTTCGATGGGCAGCCTGATCCGTGAAGAATTGGACGGCCTCGGGGAGTCCGGCCTCGCCAGCCAGTTGGGCCAAGTTTATTTCGTTTTTCCAGAGAAGAGCGTTTAACTTCACAGACAAAATGTCCATGGTTCTCCGAAGGTGAGTGGCGGTAAAGTCTTTACCGCTGGCCGCCTGCGCCCGCGTATGTTGGTTTGTCTCACCAAAATTTTCTTCAATGTCTGAACCGTAACGTTCCGGGCGCGGCGTATTGAGATTCGACCAATAATAATTGAGGCCATATGTGGGATCGTAAGAAACAGACATCCAGTACTGATATTCTTTCACAAGTAAAGGGTAAGCACGCTCTTTAAGCCAGCGATCAGCTTGGGGACCGCCTTGGGTCTTAATCAGATTATATATTTTAACTACCATCTCACTGGTAAATGGGGGTTGGGATCTATCGAGATAATAATCTCTTCCCCCATTGGGTACAAACCCATACCGATCTATGGCATCCAAGAAATTTTCGGTAATCATTTTTGCGACTTCGACTTTTTTTGTGGCTAATAAACCCAGAGTCGCAAAAAAACTGTCCCAATTATACCATTCGCGGAATCTCTCCCCAGGAACAATGAAATCAAAGGGAGTTTGAAGACCACTTTCGGTTTTATCGAACCTCTTCAATCTTTGTGCCCAGATATCTTCAGTGTCGGCGAAAAGATTTGCAGCCATAAAATCAGAATCTGAAGGGTGCTTTGGAAGTTTGAGTTTCAAAACACCTTGAACAAGATCTATTTGTCCCGGTGATAACTCAACATCAAAATTTGTATCAAAAAGGTTCTCGAATTGCTCGACAGTGTAAGCTTTTTCATAAAATACGGCAGCCTGTTGAAGGGCCTGCTCCCTTGGCACTTTATCTCCAAGCATCTTTTCGAGATACTCTAAGGCTTCAGAGGAGGCTCGCCTTATACTATTTTCGCTGATTTCCGTTCTTTGTTCGGGTGTGAGGTCTCGCTTACGAGCATCGGCCAGAATTTTGAAATCAGAAATAACCCCCAATTCATACATTTTTTGAATCACGGGATCCGTTTCCCGAAGAGGTGTCGATAGGTTTTTTTGATGAACACGAGGCTTTTGACTTTCAACAATCGTAAGTTCACTCAACGGAGTTACGGGAAGTGCATCTCTAAGATCAGAAAGAAATTTCTCGCATTGAACTGGTGGCGATATTTCGGCCGCAGCAGTCACCGTCGCCGAAAACATGAATATGACAACAGCTATTAACAGTTTACGAATTTTCATTTCTATAGAACAAAGAGCAAATTATGGTCCAATTTCTTCCCCATACAGGATCGTGAAGACACACACTTCTCTGTCGAAATCTTGGACAGCCCTTTCTTAAATACATTAATGTCATAAAAAGTTCATTTCCGCCGTCCAAGTTGAGAATTTGAAAATTTTTTAAAAATTATGGTGATTCCGTTCCGAAAGCAAAAAATGCCCCAATCAAATAAATTCCTACGGAAAGAAAGTATAATTTTAATGACCATCTCCGTGTTTCTTTGCACGCCTTAGCAAGAAGTGGATCGGTTGGACACGCCAAAGTCCTTGCACTCCACTGCATTATTCCCCCCATTGTCAAGAATAGCGCGCCAAGGCTAAATACAAAGATCTTGTGTTCAGAAACCCAAACCAATTGAGGCATTTTAGTAACGAGTCCGGCAAAAGCAGCACCCATTCCGAGAGTCACAAAAAATGCAGGTAGGGCACAACAAATTAGAGTGCTTAGCGACGTGAACAATGTGAGAAATGCGAGCGTTTTCTCTTTCATCACATCCTCTCGATCCTACTGACTGAATAACCTGCATCGGTTAAAATCTGAGTGATAGTTTTATCATCCAGATCTTTTCCATCTTTTAATTCCACTTTCACAATATGGTTACTGAGGCTTACGTCCACAGATTTGACGGCCTCTTGAGCGGATAGTTTTTTATGAATTCCTTGGGCACAGAAGGAACAAACCATTCCATTCACCGTCACTTTCACTTCTTTTCCAAAGGACAGGGACGATAGGGACGTCAATATTACAATTACAAAAAATTTTTTCATAAACACCTCCTCCTTCGGAGCCATGACGAATGCCGCCTCGATCGCAATCGTGCGGCCGGTCGGCTAGATATGAATCATGTAGTTAAAAAGCCAGTTCCCCTGAAAGTCCACACCAACTTCCATGAGCACATTTTTGTAAAAAAGTCTGATTATTGGCGTGAGGAATGGAGAATTCGGGACGAACGGCATTGATTCTATCTGAACAATGAACCAACTATTGAGTTCATTAAAGTCTGCTAAGTATGGTGCAAACCCCGCTCTAATTCTTGCTGAGCTATAATAACGGGAATCACTACCAGCAAGACTCTGAAACCTCCGTTTAAATAATACCTCCTACTTTCCCAATCAGCCTCGACGTTTCCCATCCCTACGCCTGAAGTGGTGTTCATGAATGATTGAGCCCCGTAACCACCGCTGAAATAGATGTTTCCCTGGGAGTCGGGCTCATTCCATCGGTAAATAAGAAAATCCGCTTCGGGGAGAAAGAATTGTTTTTGTCCATCGGAGGTAAGAAAGCGAATGTATCGGTGACCCACGGCAAAGTGGGACGTTAGTGAATAGTTTGTGAAAAGCTCGCTATGAAATGATTGGTTGACCGCCATGATTCCAAAAGAGTCTTTGTAGGCAACGGCCATTGCTTCCGCGCGACTTGAACCACCCAATAACATGGTAAGTAAAACGAAACCCACTATTTTCGGCATAGAAAAATAAACCGCTTTCTTTATGTTGAATTCAACTTTGGCAGTAAAGATACAAAAAACTCCTTAGACCATACTTCGATTGCTGCGGGGTCTTTTATGAAGGGCAGAATATCTCTTTTTGCTGCCGCAATATCTAGTTCACTAAATTTCTTTTTTAAGAGGTCTAATAGGTCAGAGTGTTTTAGTGGCACTTCCCCACCCCATCCCCCCGACTGACGGAGGCGCTGTTCCAAATGACTTAAGTGCACGGGCTCCTCCTTTGCGATGTACCAAACGAAGTCATAGTAATCGCGGCCCTTGACCCGGGTTTTCCATTTACGCTGTAAGACAGCATGAATCTTGCCAGCAAAGAGGTCCGGTTTCCTGTAAGTATTTACTGCAAATGTTATAGGCTGAAGTATTGGCTTAGCCTCGGTCTCAAAACCCGGTGGAGGATCAGTGTCCACTTCTAGTTTTATCTGCATTAGAGTGTTCTTTTGAATTTTATCAGACACCGCTCCGGGCACTTTTATTTTCAGAAGATGTTCCTTTGTTCCGGCCTTGATGAAAGCTGATTCAATAGCCGTTTCAATGTTCTTATTTTGCTCCTCAACAGTAACGGCAAAGCCCATACCTTTGAGTTCATCTCCAATGGCGCCAAGATATTCATCGAGTTTAAATTCGGCCTGCGGCTTCAACAACGAGAAATCAAGATCCTCTGAAAATCGGTCGAGTCCATATAAAATTCGAAGTGCCGTACCACCGTAGAAAGCAGCATGTTCAAAAAATTTGGCTCGCCACAACCCAAGCAAAGCTATCTCTTGCATTATTTCTTTCAAGGCATTTTCGTAGTCACGGGCCGTCACGCATTTGTATCTTTCCAACATTGAAAGAATCGCCGGATTCATGACCTGCTCCCTTCTGCCTCGAGCGCATCCATAATTCTATCGATATTTTTATTTCGATAAACCTTGTTCAGTTTTCTTAACGAATCAATTTTAAACTTATTCCAAAGTGAACGATCAATTCGTAGATCGCTTTCAAGAAAATCCTTAGCCTCATTTTCTTTTTTCAACTGAGGTACCTTTCTAAGTGTTACATAGTCGCACAGTGCTTTTTCTGGCGAGGCCATGAGTACGGGATGTTTGCTATCCGCCCAAACTTGTTCAATGCCCACTGAGTATTTGTCTAATCCTTGATATTTGTAGTCGAAATACCCGAGGGGAGTTTTGAACTTCTTGTCTCGTTTTGGGGTTACGGACGTGACCAATTCGACCCTCTCAGGAATCAGACCGTAGTAACCCAGTGCGTATTCCAAGGAGATATACGACGGACCATATATGAGGTTAGCCAGCGCCTCTTTGCAAACGGGCTCCCGGTTGTATTGGGTTCCAAAGACATAAAGGCCCTTTTTCACCCGAGTGATGACGCCGTCACGGAGAAGCCTATTTATCTTTTGTCTAACACCTGAATATTCTGAGAGTGCACTGGTCAAGAATGTATAATCGAATTCCTCGGTGGGAATCGTCTTTCGGAGTTGGTTTGCATCTATGCGTTCCATAACTTTTCTCCAGTATGTTAAGTATATAGTAACATATTGGATAAATATTTATAAATTTTTATCCAGTAAGTTATATAATACGTAACATACTGGATAGAATAGATTCAACTTCAAATTACATATTTTTCGTTGTTTATTACATGATATTAATGTAATTTAACCCTTAATTCGTTGATTGAGTTGGAGGTTACCAATGAAAGATAAGCGCTTACTAACAGGGTTGCAAAAACTTTTCTGGATCGCGGGTTGGGCCATGATTGCGCTCACGATCTTCGGAGCTGTGGCGACAATTCAGTCTAGCTCCCATGAGGTTCAAATCGATGGAGTCACTCCCGCTATGAGAGACTTCTTCTTTGTGCTCTCAAAATTTCGGGTTCTGGTCAATGGCATTGCCGAAGCTTTCTTTGCTCTTTTGGTCAGTACCGTTTTTGGAATGATAGTCTCAGGACAATCAGCAAAAACTGACCAATCTAATCGTTTTCTTTTGCTTACATGTTGGGGATTAGTTGGGCAAAGTTTTCTGTCGTTGATCTCTGTAATCCATACGGTCGTCCAATACCCTTTCATGGGCCTGAACAATCCATCTTTTTACATTAAATTCATGTCTGTTCTTGGAAATGTCATGTCCGCAGCACAATCCTTAGTCCCTATTTTATACGCCGTTACTATTTATGTTTTGTATCGGCACTTCACCCGCATGGTCACCTTTGAAGCTGAGGTCATTTGATTTATGGCAATAAGAGTAAAATTGGCTGTTGTTCTTGCGGAGAGACAAATAATGCTCAAGGAACTGGAAGAAAAAACCGGCATTGCCTTAAATAATCTCTCCGTTCTCAAAACAGGAAAGGCAAAAGCAATACGTTTTTCGACATTAGACCAAATTTGTCAAGCTTTGAACTGTCAACCAGGAGATTTATTAGAATTCTTACCGGGCAAACACGAAGAACCAGAAGATTAAAAAGAGAGGATTAATATGAATAAATTGTTTTTTATTTTTTTTATTTTTCTATCGACCACAACCTATGCGAATGACACTAGGTTAAACCTTCACCTCAGTTGTGATTCCAAGACCGAATGTATCGACATCCCTCTAGACGGCAAAACCATTTCCGTTCGGAAAACTCCAGAGATGATTTTAGACAGCAGCAACATCAAGGAGCTTAATGAAGGCAAAGATGAATACGGGCAACTCTCTCTTACGATTCGGCTAAACGATTCAGCCGCTGCGAGATTCGCAGAGATCACGGGAAATAATATTATGAAAAATCTCGCGATCGTGCTTGACGGAAAAGCTTTGATGAATCCAATGATAAGGCAGAAAATTGGCGGTGGAGTATTGAGCATTACGCTCGGTGTCGGTGAAAAGCGTAAATTCTGGGCGGATATTCCTTGGATACAAGAGAAAATTGTGAATCAAAAACAGGTTGATCAAAATGCTAAAAATCAAAACACAACAATCTATGTCGTAGGTGGCTTGGCCATTTTGGCTGGAGCGATGTGGTACGGATTTAAGGGGCGCAAGGGTTAATCTTAAGTTCTTTTGTAAAAAATGAAGCTATTATTTTTCTTCCTTTTTACGTTTTCATTATCTTGTGAGACTCCAGGTAAGAGTTCAGAGGACACCAAAACATTTTCTTCGTTTGAAGCGGTTCCTTTAGGTGCTTCTTCTATAGTTTTAGAAAAGGTCTGGAACAAACCACAAGAAAAAGAAGATTATGACATTGAAGGCGTTCATTTTACGCGATGGCAATATATCTATTCCGATTCTAAAAGGAGCGAGGCATGGTTCCTTATTGATCAAAGTAAAGGTGGAATTATAGTTGAGAAAGTTTTCTTACCACTTCCCCATAGTAGGGAATCCGATTTTCAGTATCTGATAGGAGAAAAATTCAAAGACGTTAAGTTTGAAAAGATCGGTACCAAATGTTCTCACTTTGGTGAAATTGTGTACTTCAACAAGACTCTTGGACTTTTTATAATTTCTCGTGATCCAGTGACCGCTATTGCCTCAGACACCCAAGAACTCGTCAACCTACGCAATAAAGAAGAACAAAATCGCCGTTGTTCGTGGCATTAAAAAGAATGAGTATAGAATTTGATGTTCCTCTCGCTTATTTTTCGAGAATACCCTTGAGTTCCTTTAGGCCAGCTTCGAACTGACCGCCCATCATTTTATCGACATTGAAAAATAAACTGAAAATCGTCATGGGAAAGATCGGTCGTCCGTCCATGGTCCATTTCACTTTGGTCTGACCTTGGCCTGAGGGTATGGCAGAGAAAGAGCCAGACGTCGTATTTTCAAATGGTTTCTTGAAGCGAAGTTCGAATTGAACATTCTGGCCTTCAATAATTTTAGTAATTTCTTGCTCGCCTTTGCCCAATTTATTATTGCCCTCCCAAGCCACCCGTGAACCGGGTTGCCCGTCGGGTCCTGAATATTGAAGATTTGCTTGCGGATCGACTTTCAAATAAGGATTCCAATTTTGAAAGTTTTTAAGCGATCTAAGATAAGTGAAAACTACATCTGATGAACGATTAATTGTTATCTCGCGTTCAAAAATACAGGCCTTACCACGAACGGGTATGAGGACTCGAAGTCTTGACTCGCGAAGAAAAAGTCCGAGCCAGATCATAAGCCCGAGCGCGACATGAAAATAAACGGGCTCACCGATTCTCAAATGTGTGGCAATGGCCCCACCGAGAAAGCCCGTAAGAACAATGCCACCTAAGATTGAGAGTGAGGGAATCAGATATAGAACGACCGATAGCAATTCAAGAACTGCCAGAGTGATTAGCATAGACTGCGGCCATCCGAGGTGGTCCAAACCTTGTACAACTTGTGGTGATCCTGAAAATTTCATTGCAGCACTCGCCAAAAAAGGCAGGGCCACTAGAGCTGTTAAAATTCGCCCGCTCAATATTGCTTTCTTACTTGCTGATTCCATATGTTTTTCCTTTCAAAATTTCAATGTAACGGTTTTCCAGATTACCTCGATACCAATTTTTCAAATTTGTTAAGTGAGCTATTCCATCCTTCAATCTCTCCAAACTTCTTCGCAACGTCCTCGGGATGATTACGCACGAGGGTGAGGCGTGTTTGCTCGCCGACCTGCTCGAAGGTGACGACATCGATCGTTTCGTACGGAAATCCCCCGTCGGCTTTCGGCCCGAACACGTCTTTTGGCGAGAGCTTGTTTCCATCCTTATCGGCGAAGTACATTACCGAAACGATTTTCGATGGCTTCACAATCTCGCGGTACTCACCGATCACCCAATGCTCCATCCCCATTCCACTCATTGAAAAATGGAATTTTCCGCCCACCCTGAGATCGACAGTCGCGTGGGGGCAGGTGAAGCCCTCAGGTCCCCACCACTTCAGAATGTACTTGGGCTCCGTCCAAGCTTGAAAAACTAGTTCTCTCGGTGCATTGAACATACGGATGAGTTTGATTTCATTTTTGGCCATGGCGCTTCTCCTTTTTCATGGATTCCAGAACATTATCGAGCCTATTAAATCGGGATTCCCATTCCTTACGACATTTGTCGGCCCATGTTGTCACCAGCTGAAGTGGTTCGGGCTTGAGGCGACAAAAATGTTGCCTACCCTCTTTTCGCTTTTCGATGAGATTCGCTTTTTCGAGGTAGGCGAGATGTTTTGAAATCGCCTGCTGAGTCAATTTGAACGGTTCGGCAATGGCGTTCACTGAAAGTGGACCCCCTGCAAGTCTCGTGAGGATTGCGCGACGAGTGGGATCACATAGAGCTGTAAAAGTGGTCGTTAAATTATCCACAACTATATAGTTGTATATATTTAAGCAAATGTCAATGGTAAACATATCCCGCTTCGAACTTTCAGATTCTTGATTTTCAATGTGCGCACATGATCCTAAAGCTTCAGAACTAGGTTTAATTAACTTTCCATCGAGATACCGCTCAGCATATTTATCTTTCTCGCTATGTGCTATTGCACTAACTTCTAATAAGTTATTGCATTATCTTCTAATAGTTATATACATTAACTTCTAGTAATTACTTGCAGTAACTTCTAATAATTGATAACATTAACTTCTAATAAGCTATTGCATTATTTTCTAATAGATAGGGATAGACCTTGAAGCAGCAAAATGAATTCTTAGCAGAAGCGTTATCTAGCGCTAAAGCCAAGAGCAAGAACTCCGTTATCAAGTCTGACGACTTGGATCGCGGTGTTCGCGAAAGACTGATGCAAGCTGGCTACCTCGAAGAGGTCATGCGTGGATGGTATTTATTAACCACACCTGCTGGCATGGGTACTACTACGCTCTGGTTTAGTAGCTATTGGTCTTTTATTGGCGAATACCTTACTGAAAGATTTGGTGGAAACTACTGTTTATCTGCTGAATCTTCTCTAGAACTCCATTCAGGGCAAACAACGACCCCGCTTCAAATGCAAGTCCTTACCCGAAAGCCGTCAAATCAAGTCATTGAGCTTTTGCATAAAACATCTCTAGTTCTGGTTCTGGACAAAAATTTTCCAGACACTGTGGAGAAGAAAAGTGGGCTCAATGTCATGCCGCTTTCGGTTGCAATCTGTAGAACGCAACCCGGCCACTTCTTAACCAATCCTTTAAGTATGGAAATTGCCTTAAAGCTCATTTCATCAGCATCAGAACTTTCGAGAGTATTATTAGCAATGGGGTCCACCGCGGCTGCAAATCGAATTGCAGGTGCTTTTGAGGCACTTGGCGAAAAACAGAAGGCCACTCAAATTAAAAATGACATGACTGCTGCAGGATTCGCAATCCACCCTGTAAATCCATTCAAACCTGGAGAGCCCCTTCTCAAGTCTATACCAAGACTCTCCTCTCCCTATGTAGGGCGTATCATCGCGCTCTGGGAGAAAATGCGACCTGGAGTAATAGACAGTTTTCCAAAGCATGGCGACGATCTTGATAAAAGATCTGCGCTAAAAATCATTGAGCGACTTTATGAACAAGATGCGTACCATTCGCTTTCTATTGAAGGATATCAAGTTACTGAAGATATGATCGCTAGAATCAAATCAGGGGAGTGGAATCCGGATAACGGGAAAAAAGATAATGAGCAAAAAAATGCTATGGCAGCAAAAGGATATTTCAATGCCTTCAAATCTGTTGGTAAAAGTGTTAACCAAGTCTTAAACCAAAAGGATGCGGCAAAAGTTTTAGAACATGATTTGCAGACTTGGTATCGCGAACTTTTTACTCCTTCGGTACAGGCTAAAATTCTTAAACCTGAACAGCTCGCCGGTTACCGGAATTGTCCCGTTTATATTCAAAAATCTTTCCACGTCCCTCCACCCGAAAGTGCTGTAGTCGATTCAATGGAAGTTTTCTTTGATCTATTGAAAAAAGAAGAGAACACAGCAGTGCGAGCTGTTCTCGGACATTTCATATTCGTTTACATTCACCCTTATGTGGATGGGAACGGGCGAATTGGACGATTTATTTTAAATCTTATGCTCGCTTCCGGCGGATATCATTGGACTATTATTCGGGTGTCCGAGAGAGTTCGATATATGGCTTCGCTTGAAGAAGCCACCGTAAATGGGAATATAGTTCCCTTCACTAAGTTCATCGCTGGTGAAATGAAATTCTGGAATAAAGAGGTAAATAAAATTCTCAAGGAGAAGAACTACTAATCACAACCTTAAGAATCATTTTGCCCCGGAGTGGGTGAGATAAAATTTGATCATCCAGACTTTTTGACTAGCCTTTAAGAAAGGATAGCCCCACCATGCCAAGGCGTGTGACTTTACTTAAAATTGCTAGAGCTTTAAATCTAAGTCAGGCGCTCAGGGTTCTTCGGTATGGTATTTATAAGCTCTTGAGCTAGGAGGCCGAAGGGCTAAGAATAGAGAGTATCGTTATTATCATAACCGGAAGCACGATCTTCGCATCCGATGTGATGAACTTCAGGGATTCGAACCTAGCGACCAAAAACCGAATTGCTACCATCCGTCGGGGTCGTGTCCCTAAAAACCACGCGTGAAGCCCTGACTTGGAGCACGCTTCATGTCATTCCACTCCTTAAAGGGGGGTGATTCTTATTTTGGGTACACGAGTGCCCTGACGTAGGTTTGCGACCTACGACAAAACTCGATTAAATAAAATTTTTGAAATCAAAACTGCGATTGCTGCAGAGAATCCACCAAGTTGGGAGACATTGACGACGTTTAGAGATAGGTTCGATACGTTGACGGGCACGGAGCAGAGGGAGCTAATCGAAAAAATTGTGCGTCGGATTACGGTTCACAAGGACAATCGGCTTGAGCTGGCGATTCGGGGAGATCCGAGGGGTCGTTACCTCGCTGTCAAATCGAGGAACAAAAGTACGGGAAGAGAACCAAATGGCGGGGTGTACCAAACTCGACACCGACGAAAAGCAAAGTACCACAAACGATTTAAAAATACACCTAAATAATTGAAATCATGTAGTTATTTTCAAATAACTAAATCCTATCTAATTCCAACCGGTAGGTGAACCAACTCTGAAAATAAAGTTTGCCATTGATGTTATTTATGTTATATTTGTTAATAGAGGTATATAGGCTATTTGAGCTATATATGAGGGAGAGGAGTGGCTTTGGAGATCGTGATCACACAATGGGCTTTGGATTCGTACTTGGAACTGAAACACAACAATACCTTTTCAGACCAAGAATATAAAAACGGAATTCGTCCTGATGTGTTGCTGTTGAAGAACTTTCCTAGTGACCCAAAGTTCTCTAACTCCAAATTTTGGTCCATAGCGGAGTCATCGGGAACAAGGATTGTGGGTGGATATAAAATGAAGTGGCACCAGGTGGGCAATGGAAAGGTCCAACTGAGACTTCCAGTTGGAATATTGGGAGAGGCTTATTTGTGTGGGGCTTATGTGAAGGAAGATCCAAAGAAAGAAAAAAGGGAGTTAGAGAAATTAGAACTCACTTACAACTGATTCGTCAAGGTCAGTTCACAGAGTGTGGGAGATTAAAATGAGAGTTAAGAAAATTACCCCCGATTTAAAAGTTGAACTTATTGAGGTTGGTCACATGATGAACGAGGCTAAGCTCCCCCATAAATTTATTGCCGCAGCTGTTGAAACAGCTTTCAAATTTGAAGGTGTTTATAACCTCATGAAAATGTGGGTTGAAGAAGACGATAAAAGAGAGCGGGATGAGATCGTGGCTGACATCCAAGACCTCATTGATGACTGTTCTCAGAAAGAGAAAATCGAAGGGGTATATGTGAGATTTGATGATCTTGAAACCATCGCCAAAGATGTTCGTAAATTTAAAGATAATCTTCGTATGGCCGTTGATAAACTTGGTGGAATAAAAAAGTTAGCTGAACTCACAGAAATTCCCCAACCCTCCCTCTCAAGATTCTTTGGGAGCCCCACCATGCCAAGGCGTGTGACTTTACTTAAAATCGCAAGGGCACTTAATCTTAGTCAAGTTGAGATTGCCACGGAATGGTCAAGATAGATCAGGCGGTTTGTCCTGCCCTCAGTTCTCCGTCAGCTGGTAGGTTCAAATCTTTTTTAATTGTTTGCAAAGCTAGTCGGAGTTGATCATTCCATTTTTGATCTGTGCGGACACGATCTTTTTGGATCTCCCATGTATCCCGAATTGATCGATCCAGAAGTGTTTTGTCTTTATGGCCGAATCGAGCCAGTTCTGCTTCAACAATTAGCGATTTTGCCATTCTCGCCGACACAGGAAAAGTTACTTTTCCTACAGGCTCAACAGTTAGCGAAAGACCTTCGCAAGGAGTCGTCAGCCGAGTGCAAAAGACTTCCGCCGTTGTCTTACCAGATTTCTTTAATCTCGATACAATTGCTTCAAGCATCGTTTGATCCTTTAGATGCTCGCCAATTCATGAGATGCTTCAGTTCTTCAAATACGGAAAATGCAATGGGGCAAATAGAAAGATTCCCAATGACACCGATGAGTCTTTGTAAAAATTCCGGCTTTTCCAAATGAGGGTATGTGCGACAGGTATCAGGGCGCTCTTCATAGATAGAACAACTCTTGTTTTTCAACATAGGACAAGGACTACACAAAGTTAAATCGCCGTCCTCATCCAAATTCGTATAGGTTTTTTTAAATTCTTTAATCGATAATTGCTTGAAATCAGCCATAGCCTTCAGATCTCGCGGCTTTAAAGTTATTTGAAGGGAGCTACAACAGTTAGCGCATTCCTGACAGTTAATTTGTGATGAATATTTTTTGCTTAGTTGTGAGACAATCTCATCGATGCTATTTAATTTCAAGCGGTAGGTGAACAAACTGAAAAGAAATAGTTTGGTTAACTTCGAGTGGGTTTCTCGATACAATCGAGAAATGTATTTACATTGTTATAACAATATAATAGGATGATGGTTGTGGAATTTGAGTGGACGACGAGAAGGCTGAGAGCAACTTTAAGAAGCATGGGGTCCGCTTTAGTGAGGCTGTCACTGTGTGGTCTGATGATTCAGCTCTTGAGATGCACGACCCTGATCATTCAGATGATGAAGATCGGTGGGTGCGGCTGGGCTATTCCAACAGGACTAGAATTTTAGTTGTGGTTTTTTGTGAGAAGGTTGAAGGGAAATTGACCAGAATCATTTCTGCCAGAAAGGCTGTGCGAGATGAAGAAGAACAATATCATTCGAGGTGACATATGAGAGATCAATATGATTTTTCAAAAGCAAAGAAGGCCAAAAAAGAAAAAGAGGTTAAGGTCATCAAAACTTTCAGACTTGATGCCGAAGTCATTGAGTGGCTTGAGATTGAGGGTGAGAAACAAGGCATGGGGTACCAGACTTTTCTAAACTGGTATTTGCATAAGGCTATGACTTCTCATGACACCGTTGAAGAACGACTTGAGAAGTTAGAGCAGATTGTTCTTAAGAAAAAAGCGTAGAAGGTTTTGAGCTAGACGACTTAGAAAGCCAGCAGCAAAACCGTCCATCGGTATATTTCTTTAAGGGAGAACCGGCAGCTCATTGAACATATAATTTGAGAAATTCCCAGTTTTCAAAATGCTTTTCTGATCCAACTTTTGAACCTCACCCTTACCATCAAGACCAAGGAAACATTGATAGTTCGTTGGATTTTTATTTTGAAAATCCGCCTGGTTTTGACAAACGATGGAATCATTCATTTTGTAGGCCTGGGTTTTCATGTCGCCGATAAATAGACGGGTTTGCTCTGGAGCCGCAAGGGAGTCGTAAACAAGTTTAGCCATGTCATCATTCAACACGACGACAATCTGCTCCCCATGCTTTGCGAGGACAACATTCCCTGCCTTTTTGTTCTCTTGGGGAATTTGACTGAAGCTCCCGTCGAACTCGTGAAAAAGACCACTTGTATCCATACTGAAGTAACAAATATGGAGGATCTGATCTTTATCTCCAGGACGTTCTACACAGTGATCAACGGAGGTATGCTTTACGGCACCGACCACAGTCTTTCCGTCCCCACCGGTAATGTTTACATTTTTCTCCATGGTGGTAACTCTTGGATAAATAAAATTTGAGGCAAACTCAATGACGGCCATTTTAATTTGGGTTTGCCCGTCATTTGTTTGAACTGTGGCCACCCCTGAAGCCGGGGCAAAACCCTTTGGATCAAGAACCTGGGCATCTTGAGCGACCGCCACCATGCTAAGAGAGAACAATCCGGCAAGTATTAAAAATCTAAACAACATATCTATACTCCATTTCATCATTAACGAATTTCACTACAGCTATAGGCATTGGGCACTTCGGACTTTGTTGTTCCCCAAGAATCTGGATCTCCTGAGCCCAGAGCCACACCCATGGGGAAGCTGTCTGCTCCGTCGGACTTGTCAGTTGTCACGGCTCCTTTGGGAACTCTGCTGACCCACTGGCGTTTTGCTTTCTCACCAGTCAAGTTAGCAACTGCTCCATTTGTATAAAGGTAGCCGCAAAAATAAGAGTAATTTGCATCCGGGTAAATAGTTCCGTCAGCTTCTGGTTTACCCCACCATGACTTATCTATCTCCCATCTGCAGTTGACGGGTGCATAGTCTAAAGAAAAAGATGAGAAGATCGGCTTGCTCCACATGAAATTCATATTAGAAAGCAGGGCTCCCACCGTGCTTCCCTGAGGTAGGCTTGGTTTTGACGAAACAATTTGAAAGCCATCTGGAAAAGGATCATTGGTTACCAAGGCTTGGGTGGCGCATTTGAAAAATTTAAAGGCTTTCAAGAAATCTAAGACTTCAGGCTTCGGCTGGTTCTCTCCAGAAAAGAGGTAGCCCACAATCTTGCGAGTGTTAACTGAATCATCAGCTAAATTCGCCGTGCGAAGCACCTTATAGGTAGTTTCATGAACCCAAAGGGCTGCAGTGTTTCTTGAATCAAGTTTTTTGAAATGAGAATCATCTATTTCAAGGTAATCATCTTGGTCGTTATATCGGAATGCACCCGTGAGAACACATTTCTTATCTAGGTAGTCAACCTCCGTATCTGTTGGTGGAGGTAAAGATTTTCCAGGGGGAACGGGTCTTCGTACCTGTTGAATATGAGGTATCATATCTTTGGTTGACTTCGCCAAGCTGGGGTTGAGCACTTGAAGTCTTCCCAATGCGCGCTCTATTTCAGCATTAACTCGTTCATCAAAAGAACCCTTAAGTTTGTCGGGGCTCATCTTGAGACCGTCTCTTGCGGCTTCGTAGAGGTCTAAAATTACGGTCTTCTTGAAAAGGCCGCCATGAACTGGACAAATCAATGTCCCGCCGCCATTCCCACCTTTATCGGCCAATGAGACCAGTGGAACGGTTAAGACCGCCAAAATCAACACAACATACTTCTTCATTTGGATACTCCTTTAACTTTTGTAAGAGGGAAAAACTGAATTGCTAAACGATAAACTTCATTTGGCTCTGCACCCTCGTCTAAGAGATTACGAAGGTCGTCCTGAAATTTTCTAATTAAAGTCTTGGCTTGTAAAAGTTTTTTTGTATCAAGGGGAATAGTCAGCCAGGTGAAATCACGAATGTCTACCGAGTCATTGTCTAAGGATTCCCTGGCGAGATCCAAATTTTGATAATGTGATTTACGAAGCGAGATATTATTGATGTCATCGGTTGTCCTAAATCGTGGGGCACTCCGACGCATTTTCCCGTTCTTATCAATTTCGATCATGCCCAAGCGGTTAAGGCGATCAATCACCTGGCTTGCATTTTCAGTCGAAATGCCCAGGCGTGACCCTATCCATTCCGATGAATTTTTAAAGCCACGGGTTCCGATAAGATTTAAAATCGCAAAAGCCTTCCAGTCGGCCACAACTTGATATTGATCTGCTGTGAGTTGAAGGTATGACAGATCAACTTCATCATGATGAACTTTTTTAGCCACTGGGAATTTTCCAAGCAATTCTGACCTTTCTTGAGGATCAAGCATGAGTTTTTCACTGACTTTGACGGCAAGTTTTTTTGAAACCATTCTCTTGCCATTCAGAACGAGACTTAGAGTTGCTGGACT
>Ga0207037_10143_pt2 | contig 18083 bp, 14 predicted proteins | sample Alteio_BWMinCont_75_FD_153268 | JGI IMG/M metagenome (GOLD analysis project Ga0207037, IMG submission 153268) | Enriched cells from forest soil in Barre Woods Harvard Forest LTER site, Petersham, Massachusetts, United States -... | ecosystem: Environmental > Terrestrial > Soil > Temperate forest >... | reverse complement strand
GCAAAACCCGGAAGAGTTGGTGCAGCTTCGCCACCGTAGCACGCGTTCGGAGGCTGAGGGCAATCCGACATTTACTTATGCCATCTGGCAGGAAATAAGCCGCCAGCAGGATATCCTCTCCGGCGCCGCTGCCTGGAGCGAGCACCCGTTCGATCTGGCAAATGGCGGCGCAGTGCACAAGGTAGACGGAATCTGGGTCGGCGGCGATTTTTTTTCGTACTTTGGGTCTGCAGCCTGCTGCGGGACGCCTGATTAATACGACCGACGACCACCGCGGCTGTCCTTCCGTGGCCATCGTGAGTTATGGCTTCTGGCAGGAACACTTCGGTGGAGCGGCAAGCGCGGTCGGATCGACGCTATCGCTCGATAAGCAGCCATTTCAGATTATCGGCGTTGCCCCGCGCGGATTTTACGGTTTGGATGTCGGCACGAAATTTGAAGTAGCCGTTCCGCTTTGTGCCACGGAAGTTTTTGATGGAAAGGAATCGCGGCTCGATCACCGCGCCTGGTGGTGGCTGGATATCATCGGCAGAACAAAGGGAGGGCTTAGCGCGGAGCAACAACAGGCTCGCTGGCAAGTACTTTCCCCTTCGATATTCGCCGCTTCCATACCTCCAGACTGGGAAGAAAAATTAAAAGAAGGTTTCGTCAAATGGAAACTCGAAACGAACGCCGCGCCCACCGGAGTATCCAGTTTGCGCCGCCAATTCAGCAAACCACTGCTCATTCTGATGACCATCGTCGGGCTTGTCCTGCTGATCGCATGTGCCAATATTGCCAGCCTGATGCTGGCTCGAGCCGCCGCGCGCCAGCGCGAGATTGCCATGCGCCGCGCCCTCGGTGCTTCGCGCATACGGCTGGTTCGGCAACTGCTAACGGAGTGTATGTTGCTTTCTTGCGCGGGAGCGCTGCTGGGGCTGTTTTTTGCCCGTTGGGGCAATGCCTTGCTTGTGCGTTACCTATCGACGGCCAGGAATCTGGTGTTCGTTGATCTGTCTCCGGATTGGCGCATTTTGGGATTTACGGCCACCATCGCGATTCTAACTGGCATCTTCTTTGGAGTTCTTCCGGCGTTCCGTTCGACGCGAGTTTCCCTTTCTCTTGCGATGAAAGGAGCACAGGCAGGCGACAGCGAAGGCCGAGTGCGCTTTCGTCCTGGAAAATGGATCGTTGCTGCGCAGGTGGCTCTGTCATTGGTCTTAATGGTAGGCGCGGGCTTGTTCTTGCGCAGTCTTGCTAAACTCGTATCCATGGACATCGGCTTTGACCGAAGCAATGTCCTGGTCGTCAATGCGGACTTGCAGACCGCCAAAGTGCCCTCGGAGCGATTCCCCTCTACCCTTGAAGAAATGGCCCGCAGGCTAGGCGCGCTACCGGGCGTCATTTCAAGCAGCCGCTCCATCAGGACACCGATCAGCAATTTCGAGTGGAACCAATACGTACAAGCCGATGTTCCCAACGCGCCCACGGGCGAGGACTCTCTCGTATATTTTAATTTCATTGCACCGCACTATTTCGAGACTCTGCGCACGCCGCTCCTTGCTGGACGCGATTTTACTGAGCAGGACACAAAAACCTCGGCGTTGGTAGCCATCGTAAACGAAAAAATCGTGCAGAAGTTTTTTCACGGCGCCGATCCCATCGGAAGAACGTTCCGCATCGACGATGGGCCGAAAAGGTCCGTGAGAGTCATCCAAATCGTAGGCGTGGTCAAGAACTCCATGTACGAATCTTTGCGCGAAGACCCTTATCCTCAAGCGTTTTTCCCGGACAAACAGATTCCCGAGGAATTCGGCATGGAGAATTTCCTGCTCAGGACCGCGATGCCGCCTTCCGAACTGGCCGGAGCGGCACAGGAAGCCATTGCCGGAGTGAACAAAGAGGTTCCACTCCAATTTTTCACCTTATCCGAGCAAATCACCGATTCCCTGGTTCAGGAGCGTTTGCTCGCGACACTCTCCGGTTTTTTTTGGCGGCCTGGCTTTGCTTCTCGCAACCATTGGACTCTACGGCGCGCTGAGCTATCTGGTGATGCAGCGACACGTCGAGTTTGGAATACGCAGAGCTCTCGGTGCGCACCCTGCTTCGATTTTGCGGTTGGTGATGCGGGATGTCGTAATAGTCCTGGCAGGAGGAATCGCTGCGGGCGTTGGCATCTCGCTGCTCGCGGTACGCCTGCTGCAAGGGATGCTTTTCGGGCTAGCCCCGCGTGATCCAGTGACGTTGGTCGGGGGTATTTGTGTTCTCTCGGCGGTTGCGCTCCTGGCCGGATACCTGCCCGCTCGGCGCGCAATGAAGAGCGATCCTATGACCGCACTCCGCTACGAATAGCGTCCGCGGTCTTTCTTGCAGACGGCAATCCGCGGAAGCTTAGATGTGAGGAAAGCCGGATGATCTGGAACCGTTGCTTCCTGGCTCCGCGTGGAAAACTGGGACTGAAAAGTGGAACTGTGTACCCTGGCCTACTTCGCTGTCCACCCAGATTCGCCCGCCGTGAACTTCCACTAGATGCTTGGCGATGGACAAGCCGAGACCGGTGCCTCCGGCTTCGCGGGAGCGCGCAGCATCCACCCGGTAGAAGCGTTCGAAAATACGAGGCTGGTCGGTTTTAGGGATGCCGATGCCGGTATCGGAAACGGTGAAAATGACTTCGTCTTCGCCGGATTCAGCGCTGAGAGTGATTTTTCCGCCGGGCAAGGTGTACTGGGTCGCATTGTCGAGCAAATTTTGCAGCACTTCGGCGAGACGGCGGCGGTCTCCGGCCACTTCGGGAAGTTTCTCGGGGAGATCCACGGAAATATCAATGTCTTTTTCGCCGGCTCGCCGCTGCGCGGTTTCCAGGCAGCTCTCGATCAACTGGATGGCGCTTACGTTATGGATCTCCATTTCCAGACGGTCAGCGTCCATTTTTGAGAGCTTCAGTAAGTCGTCGGTAAGCCGAGCCAGCCGGCGGGCATGTTCAACGATAATATCGAGGAAGCGACGGCGGTTTTGCTGATCGTCCAGCGCTCCACCGAGCAACGTTTCCGCGAACCCTTGTATGGCCGTGAGCGGAGTCTTGAATTCGTGCGTGACGTTGGCAACGAAATCCCGGCGCACGCGTTCGAGTTTTCGCAGATCGGTGATGTCATGCAACACAATTACCGCGCCCGAAGTATCGCCCGCGCGCACCGCCGCCACCGTCGCGGCAAAAAAATGCTGCCGCAAAGTGCCCGTTACGATTTCGGCTTCGACGCGTGGCTCGCCATTTAAGACCTGGCGCACAGCTTCGATCAGTTCCGTTTGCCTCACAATCTCGAGTAACGCATTTCCGGATTGCGGCGCTACGTCCAGCCCAAGAATTTCCGTGAACCCGGGATTGGCGAAAACCAATCGTTCCGCGCCGTTCACTACCGCGACACCTTCCACCATGCTTCCCAAAATCGCCGAGGAGAGATTGCGTTCTTCCGTGAGCGTGCGGATGGTGCCGTCGAGCCGGGCGGCGGTTTGATTTAGCGAGACTGCCAGAGCTTCTACTGCGTCTCCAGAGCGGTCCGCGGGGAGCGGGCGAAAATCGCCTTCGGCAACGCGTCGGGAAAATTCCTTCAAACGTTCGACGCGATCGGAAAAACTTCGGGAGATCAGCAGAGATGCGGCACCGGCGAGAAGCAAAATGAAAAACGAAGCCAGCCACAAACTCCGCCGAAAGGAACTGAGCACTTCGTCCACTGTTTCGAGAGGAAGCGCAAAACGTAGAACGATGGGAGGGCCTTGCGCCAGGTTGTATCGCACCGCGTAGTAGAGCAAATCGCGATTGATGGTTACGTCATGGCGGATGGAGCGTCCATCTCCCCGGGCCAGGGCGTCGCGGATTTCCGGACCGCCCGCATGATTTTCCATGATCTGCGTTTCGGATTGAGAATCCGCAAGGACCAGCCCGCTCTCGGTGATCACCGTAACACGCGCGCCGCTCGCGGCCATCGACTGGGCCCACGCGCGCAAAGCGGCCAACTCTTCTGGACTCGCCGCTGGTGCCTGGGACAGTTGTGGGGGACGCGCCTGCGCGACACGCGCGATAGCTATCAGTTGATTGAATCCCGTGCGCTCATAATCGGCACGCAAAGCGCGCTCGGCGAAGAAATCCACCGCAACTAAAACGCCGAGAAGCAGCGCCATAAATGTCAGAGCGAGTTTTGCGAAAAGGTTACGCCGCACGAGTTTCGAACAAATAACCCGCGCCGCGCACCGTTTTCAGATGGTTGGGATTCTCGGGATCGGTCTCGATTTTCTCGCGCAGGCGGCGGACATAAACGTCCACGCTGCGCGGCGTAACGAAGCGATCCGTACCCCATACGGCATCCAACAACTGATCCCGCGTAAAGACGCGGTTCGGGCGAGAAGCAAGGTAGTAGAGCAGCCGGAATTCGAGCGTGCTAAGCGGTACGGGCTTCCCCGAATGGCTCACGCGATAGGACGCTGGATCGATTGCCAGCTTCCCGATCTCGATGGTCCGCGGCACGTCGTTGGGCGGCTCCGCGCGGCGGAGCAGCGCTTTGACGCGTGCCAGCAGTTCGCGCGGGCTAAAGGGCTTGGTCACGTAGTCGTCCGCGCCCATCTCGAGTCCCACCACGCGGTCGGCTTCATCGCCGCGCGCCGTGAGCATCAGGATGGGGAGACGATTCAGCGAATCATCCCGCCGCACTTCCCGGCAAATATCCAGACCGGAAAGTTTAGGAAGCATCAAGTCGAGAAGGAGCAAATCGGGTGGCGTCTTTTTCAGCGTGCTCAAGCCCGTGCTGCCGTCGTGCGCAGCGCTGACCTGAAAGCCTTCGTTCGCGAGATTGTAACGTACAAGTTCGACGATATCGCGGTCGTCTTCGATAATAAGGACACGTTTCATGCTGGTTTTGCGTACCGCACGCCGGCTTGACGGCAGTGTACCGTACGGCGGCGGATTGCGGTAGGCATTGGAATGATTTGGCTCACTCGGGATTTGGCGTAACACGTCCGATTGTCTCAGTCCGGCGTCCGAGCGTGGTGACGCGCGTGTTACATCTTTGTGAACGGCTTGTGAACCCGATTTTGAGGTCTTGAACTTGCTCTTCTTCTTCAATTTTTCTCAATCGCCGCTGGTCGTCGTGAATGCGAGTGTAACCAGCGTCTTCTGCTCCAATTCGTGAGCTTTCGCGGAACCCGTTGCCGGGCTCGCGCTAGCTGAACGCTTTATCGAGCGAACGCTCAGTCCACTGGACTTCGCAAGTCGCTCGAGCCGCGGCATAACATAGAACAACCCGCCCATGTTGGCCGGCTCCTCCTGCACCCAGATGATTTCCCGCGCATGTGGGTGCTCCCCGATGGCTTCGCTGATTTCCTTGCGCGGAAGCGGATAGAGCTGGTCCAGGAAGAATATCGCCGTGCTGGTGTCTGCACGGCGGCGCCGTTCGGCGCGCAGTTCGTGGCCGACTTTGCCGCTGGCAATCAGAATCCGCCGGGCATCCCGTACTTCAGTGTCCGGGACCAAGGGTAGAAAGCGCGGGCGAGTAAGCTCTTCGATCTTGGAACTCGCCTCGGGGTGGCGCAGCATGCTTTTCGGCGTGAACACGATCAACGGTTTGCGCCACGGACGCAATGCCTGGCGCCGCAGCATGTGGAAGTACTGCGCCGCTGTCGATGGCTGGCAAATCTGAATGTTGTCTTCGGCTGCAAGCTGTAAGAAGCGCTCCAGCCTCGCGCTGGAATGCTCAGGCCCCTGCCCTTCGTACCCGTGCGGTAGCAGCATCACCAAACCCGAAGGCAAATTCCATTTGTCTTCACCTGCGCTGATGAACTGATCGATGATGACCTGCGCTCCATTTGCAAAGTCGCCGAATTGCGCTTCCCATAGCACTAGCGCTTCGGGGTAATCACGGCTCAACCCGTATTCGAATCCCAGGCAGCCCGCTTCCGAAAGAGATGAGTTGTAAATCTCGCAGAAGGCTTGCTCCTTCGAGAGATGCGACAGCGTCAAGTAGTTGTGCTCCGTTTGCGTGTCGATCAGCACGGCGTGGCGTTGATTGAAAGTGCCCCGCTGCGTGTCCTGGCCAGTCAGCCGGATGGGATTGCCTTCGAGCAGCAACGAGCCGAAAGCCAGCGCTTCGGCAAAACCGTAATCCACGGTGCGTTTGCCGTGGCCCATTTCGCCGCGTTGTTCAAGAAGCTTTTGGATTTTCGGGTGAACATGAAAACCTTCCGGCACTCGCACCAAGCCGTCGGTGACCTCCGCGAGTTTTTCAAGACTCAACCCTGTATCCACTTCGTACGCGGGATCGTACTTTCCGCGATGATACGCGGACCAGTAATCCGGCAGCGTCCGCAAATGCGGCATCTTTTTCAGCTCGCGCGCCTTGGTTTGCTCCTCTTCGTATTCCTTGCGCACACCCTCCGCGATTGCCGAGGCATCAATGCCGGTTTTCTCGGCATAAATCTTCCACAGCGGCGGGTGGTTCTTGATGCGTTCATAGAGCACCGGCTGCGTAATCGTGGGATCGTCCACTTCGCTGTGGCCGTGACGCCGGTAACCAATGAGGTCCACAACAACGTCGCTGCCGAACGTGGCGCGATATTCCGCAGCAAGCGTGCCGATGCGAACGACGGCATCGGGATCCTCGGCGTTTACGTGAAAGACCGGCACGGACTGCCGCTTGGCAATGTCCGAAGCAAAGCGCGAAGAATGTTCCTGCACCGGTTGCGTCGTGAACCCAATCAGATTGTTCACAATGATATGGATCGTCCCGCCCACCGTGTAAGCCTTGAGGTCTGCAAAGTTGAGCGTTTCCGCCCAAATACCTTGCCCGGCAAACGCCGCATCGCCATGCATCACGATGGGGACAACTTGATTCAGTGTCTCGCGTGAACGGTCAACCCAGCCGCCGCGCAATCCGTAGCGCGTTTGTTTGGCGCGCGCGCGGCCTACCGCCACCGGAACAACCGCCTCCAGATGGCTCGGGTTCGAAACCAGGTGGATGCCGATCTCTTTGCCCGTGCTCGTAACGTAAGTCCCCGTCGCGCCGACGTGATACTTCACGTCACCAGCTCCCAGCACGCTGCGCGGATCGACGTCTTCAAATCCCGCGACAACTTCATGCGGCGTCTTGCACGCCGCATGCACCATCACGTTCAGCCGCCCGCGATGGCTCATGGCCATGATCGATTCCAACGCGCCGTGTTCGCCCGCAACTTCCAGCATGGCATCCAGCAACGGAATGAGCGAGGTAACTCCCTCGAGCGAAAACCGCTTCGATCCCAGGTAGCGCGCCTGCAAAACCTGTTCGAAGAGGTCAGCGCGTGTCAGCCGGTCGAGAATCTTATGTTGATCCACTTCCTGGGCAGGCGCTTCAATCCGTTCCGCGATCCACTTGCGACGGTCCGGCTCTGGCAGGTGCATGTACTCCGCGCCGATATTCCCGCAATAGATGCGCCGAGCCTCATCCGCCGCTTCTCCTGTCAGTCCTTCCAGATCGGGGTGCTTTAAGGGAGCAAAAACACCGAGTGGATCGAGCGTCGCTTCGTAGTATCCCCACCGCCGAAACGGTTCAAACACGCGTTCGCGCTCTAGTCCTGCGGTAGCCTTTGCCGATCCCGCCGGCTTCTTGGCCGGTTTGCTAGCCTTCGCGAGTTGTTCTTCTTCCAGTGTCGTCCGGTTTGCCATGGCGTGTGTCCCGTGAACCTCCATTTTGCCACAGAATGCCCATTGCAGCTTCCGAGGCCAATTTGACCACTTCTCGGTGTGCTTCCGGTCAAAATGGCCCTATGGCTGAACGGCACTCGGCCTCAACTTTCACTATCAGCTTTTCGTTCTCACGGCAGCCGGCAAAAAACCATGCCACGGAAAGAACGCGCAAAGGATTTTACTGTTCGCCGGACATCTCCCGAGGAGCTGGATTCCGCTTATGCCGTCGTCCAGGAGTATTACCAAGCAGCGCGTGTCATTGCACAAGATTCCAAGGAGGAATTCGCACGCTTGTACTTCACCCCCGCCTCCGGCTTATGGATGGCGCTCGTCAATCGTCACGCAGTTGGATGCATTGCGCTTCGTTCACTGCCCGGCATTTTGGCTGGCGGTGAGGTCAAGCGGCTCTATGTAAGGCCGGAACACCGTGGTTGCGGCATCGCCGCTGCTTTGTACGCGGCCTTGGAAAAATACGCCGTTGAGAATAGCTACCAATGGTTGTACCTCGATACTGCCGCCGATATGACCGCCGCGCAGCGCTTCTACGCAACGCTCGGCTACCAACCCTGCGACCGCTACAACGACAATCCGCAAGCCGCGATCTTCATGCGAAAAAAACTGACAAGCTCCGTTCGCGAATAAATCCGCGCTCAGGCTCTGCTGCTCTCACAAAGCATGGATGATAGATTTGAGAGCTTCGGCGATTTCCTCGGGTGGTGTCCCTTCAGGAAAAGTAACAGGCGAGCCGATACGCACGGTGATCTCACCCCAATGCGCCAGTCGGCGCCGCTCGCGCTTCATCTGCCATACGCCATCAAGACGAATGGGCACGATAGGGATGCGAAGATTCCCTGCGAGAAGCCCGATGCCGCTTTGGAATTTTGCCATCTCGCCAGTCTCCGAATTGTTCACTTCGCCCTCCGGGAAGACAAGCACGCTGTACCCGCGGTCCGTGGATTCCCCGGCGAAGCGGAAGCTCTCTCGAAAGCCCGAGAATTGCGGCAAAGGAAAAATATTGAAGAGCAGCGTCGCCAGCCAGTAGCCTGTTTGATAGCCCCAGCGCTTCACGAAAAACCAATCGTCTGGCGGGTGTCGCATGTTTTGCAGGGACTCCCCGCCCATCGCCGTAGCGAGCCGATGGCGGAATCGCACAGGCAGCGCTGCAAGAATCAAGCCAATGTCGGCACGCCGCGTGATGTGGTTTGAAACAATCAGCGCAGGACCACGCAGATCTAGCAGGTTTTCCCGACGCACGATGCGCGGGTGGCCCAAAATCTGCGTCGCGGGCCAAACCAAAGCGTAATACACGCCAAGCCGCAGCCAGCGCACCGGCTCGCGCTGTGTCCATCTCGGATAGACATATTCGGTGCGGCGCGCGGCGGGCTGCTGCAGTAGCCGCTCCACGTCGGCCACCGTTTTGGCATTCGAAAACGCCGTTTCGTTCAGTTCCACGTGGAACCTCTCTTCCAGCGCGCTCATCAACTCCACCCGGTCCAGCGAGCTAAGGTTGAGCTCTCGTTCAAGATGACTCGCCGCGCCACCCGGTTTCACAAACTTCGATAAAAGGACGTCCATCGAGCTGGGAACTGTGCCCACCGAGACGGAGCCAAATTCCGATTCTCCCTGTCCCACCACGCCACCGGATTGCCACTTCAAGAGATTCTTCGCGTGAGCCGCGACAACCGCCAGTCGCGGTTTGCCCGTCGCTGTCCGCGGAAAATCCGGTTCCGGCCAAACCACCCACTCCCGCATTCTCTGATATTCAGCAAGCGTTCCATTCGCAGCTTCCACTACCGACCGCGCCGCACCATCCACCGCCCCTGCTGCGCAACCCGCGTCCATCAAGAGCACCGCGCAAGCTTCCGCATTCCCATCCCGCTCCAGCGCAACTACCACACAATCCCGCACTCCAAGCTGTTTCCGAAGCGCCCCTTCCAAATCCTCCGGATAAACATTCAACCCCGCCGGCGTAACGATCACATTCTTCTTTCGCCCGCGAAAACGCAGATTCCCTTCCGCATCCACTTCGCCGATATCACCCGTTCGCAACCACTCACTCGCTCCGCACTCTCCCTGCTTCAGCGCCCCGCCCTCCCAATAACCCCTCGCTACATTTTCTCCGCGCACCAGAATTTCGCCGTCTTCCGCCAGTCGAAATTCACGCCCCGGAAGAATCTTTCCGATCGAACCCTGCGCCGCGCGAAATGGATGGTTCAAGCTGATCAACGAAGCCGTCTCCGTCATCCCATACCCCTGCACAACCGCGTATCCCATCCGCTTGAAAAATTCCTCCGTCTCGCCGGAAAGCGCCGCACCACCTGAAATAAACGCCCAGAACTTCCATCCAAACCGCCAGTGTATTCGCCGGAATCGCCACGCGCGCCGCAAAAATTTCTGCCCCATCGAATCCTCAAATGTGCGCTTGAACCATTGGCCGTGCCCCGTTGTTTCGAGCTCGCGCGAGATTCCTCCCCGCAACAGGTCAAGCATTCGCGGCACGCTGATCAGCGCCGTCGCGTGCTCGCGTTTGATTGTTCGAATGATTTCGCCGGGATTCGCCGACGGTTCGAACACCACCGTCGCGCCGAGCAAGGGAGGAACAAACAGCGCCATGAATTGGCCGAAAACGTGGCTTAACGGAACCAGCGTTACAAACCGCAGTGGATGCCACCAGCGTTCATATTTTCGATAAGGCTTGATGCCGCTCTCCAGCGGCTCAAGATTTGCCAGGAAATTTCCGTGCGTCAGCACCACACCCCGGGGCTCCGCCGTCGTCCCCGAAGTAAAAAGAATTTGCGCGATATGGCTGCGTGTCAGTGGTTCATCGGAGAGAGTTTCATACAAACGCTTGCCTGGCTGTCCGTCCACGGCCGCCGTGACCTGGACATGCGGCCGCCCGGCGGTGTCAGCCAAATCCTCCAATACAAGTGTCGGGATGGCGGAACTCGCGGCCGCCTTTTCGCGGGACCCCTTTTCGCGGGAAACAATGCGCAATTTCACCGCCGCATCTCGCGCCACCCGCTCCGCAAATTCAGGTGTCGCACCGTCATCCATCGGCACGGCCACCGCCCCGCGCAACAAGCAGCCCCAAAAGGCCGCCATCCATTCCGCGCTATTGGGCCCCCAAATCAACACACGCTCGCCCGTTTGAACGCCGCGATTCTTCAACTCCAGCGCGCACCCGGCCGCAAGCCCCGCCAGTTTGCCGTAACTCCACTCCTCCCGCCGGTAGCCGCGCCGCTGCACCACCGCGACATCCCCGCGATACTGTTCAAACTCCCGGAACAAACATAAAAGGTTTTCTCGCGCCATGGCGAATGCGGTTTCCCGCGCGTTTAGACCGGCCTGATTCTAAGCCAGTAGCACAAACTTCAGTCTCTGCGCTTTTCTGCGATTCTTGCGTACCCGAACAGCCTAAGCACCAGCCAACCTCCAACCCCTACCCATAACAATGCAACTCCCATACCAATAGGCGCCACCTTGTGTCGTCCGTATCCCCCGTGCCTCTGGCCCTCCGCCGATCAGCCCAACATTTTTTCAACTGTAGCGAAAAATCTCTCTTCGTCTCCGATTTCTACTCTTGAACTTCGGCTATTTTCTACCCTCGCTACATGTGCTATCCTTGGTTACATGTAACCGAAACGGAGGCTGTTATGGGCGTGCGAAGCCGCTCCAAATCTACTCGTAACAAGGTCCGGGCGCATCGCCTGCGCTTGCGTCAACAAGGTTTGCGCCCTATCCAGATTTGGGTTCCAGACATGCGCTCGCCTTCTTTCGCCGCCGAGGCCCGCAGGCAGTCTCTCGCCGTGACCAGGAGTCCTCACGCCGGCGAGGATCAGGATTTCATCGATGCCGTCTCGGAGGGGCCCGCTTCCCAAGGAAATGATGCGTGAGGCGCGGCGAGATTTGGACCGCTGCTGGCGGCAAAGACTACGCCGGGAAGCCGCGTCCCGTCGTCATTCTTCAAGACGACCGCTTTGACAAGACCGCTTCGATCACTGTCTGTGCGTTCACGACCGACCCTGCCGACGCGCCCCTCTTCCGGCTCCTCATCAAGCCGAGTGCCGCCAATGGACTCCGCGCCCCGTCCCGCCTGATGGTGGATAAAATCGCCACCGTTCCCAAAACCAAGATCGGAACGCTGGTTGGCCGTCTTGCCGACGCGGATATCCTGCGTCTCAATCGCGCCCTCTTGGTCTTTCTGGGCATCGCCACCCCTCCTGCCAACAAATAACCCCGAACCCGGTCGCGCCCGCCGCGGCAAACGATGCGTTCGCTAGCTTTTCTCTATTCGAACGCAATTTGTTTGCATTCGAATGGATTACTGTACAAATAACTATTGACAGGTAAACTCTTCCGTGCTACAATTCCCCATGAATCGCGCTCATCTCCCCTACTCTGCACCTCTCGCCTTCCACTATCTCCTTTCTTTTCACATTGATCCCCACTCCGCATCCGCAAGTCCTTTGTTTCTCACTCTTAGCCCAAAACCCCGGGAGGGGGAGGGTAGCCATAGCAAAAAGGCCCGCCAAACTGCCTTTTCCAGTGTTCAAATCCCCTCACTCCGCGCAAGAATCCCGTGCCGAGATTCTTCGCTGCTCGCCGGCCACAGACCAGTGGTCACACCCTTGCCAATCTCCAGTCACCAATCGCCGACTTTCGGTTACAATATTAACTTGCGGTCTCGATCACGTATCGAGGCCCTGGGGGCCAGCGGTACACCCCTATCCAATTTAAGCGTGAGCAGGAACTAAGAATGCCGGTACCGATTTCCCAGATGTGGACGGTAGCAACCTACGTCCTCAAGCAGAAGCTCCAAGGACGCAAGCGCTATCCTTTCGTGCTCATGCTTGAGCCGCTTTTCCGCTGCAACCTGGCCTGCGCGGGGTGCGGCAAAATCCAATATCCAGCCCACATTCTGAAGACCGAACTCAGCCCCGAAGAGTGCTTCAAGGCTGTCGACGAGTGCGGCACCCCCATGGTTTCCATCCCCGGCGGCGAACCGCTGATGCATTCGCAAATCGATAAAATCGTCGAAGGTCTCGTAGCACGGAAAAAATACATCTACCTCTGCACCAACGCACTGCTCCTCAAGGAAAAACTCGATCTCTTCAAGCCCAGCAAATACCTCACGTTTTCCGTTCACGTCGACGGTCAAAAAGAGCACCACGATTTCTCCGTCTGCCGCGAAGGCGGCTACGACCTGGCCATCGACGGCATCCGCGAAGCTTTGAAGCGCGGCTTCCGCGTTACCACCAACACCACTCTCTTCGATGGTGCCGATCCCAACAGTGTCCGTGGATTCTTTGACCAGATGATGGAACTCGGCGTCGAAGGCATGATGCTTTCGCCGGGCTATTCCTACGACAAAGCCCCCGACCAGAAACATTTTCTCGGCCGCGCACGCACCCGCCGCTTGTTCCGCGCCATCCTTTCCAATCGCAAAGCAAGCTGGCAATTCAATCAATCTCCCCTCTTCTTGGAATTTTTGATGGGCAAGCAACAGTACGCCTGCACCCCCTGGGGTATGCCCACCTACAACGTCTTCGGTTGGCAAAAGCCCTGTTATCTCCTCCAGGACGGCTACGTAGATAGCTTCCAGGAACTTCTCGATACCACCGCCTGGGAGAATTACGGCACCGAATCCGGCAACCCCAAGTGTGCCAATTGCATGGTCCATAGCGGCTACGAAGCCTCCGCGGTGGACTCCACTTTTGGTTCGCTGAAAGGCCTCTGGAATACCGCCAGGGCCACCTTCTCTTCCCGCTACGAAGATCACGACGCGTTAATGTTGCTCAACGAGCCGGTCAAGCCCGTTCACGCTCATAACCCGCTCGTACAAATCAATCCTGCCACCAACGAGATGGAAGGAACACGCGCATGACCGGCCCGCGACACGCCGACCGCCCCGGCCACACCGATGAAGCTTCGATCAACCCCGACCTCCTCGAAGTCGCTCCCGGAGTAGTCCACGATGCCGTCCAAGGTTGGGTGCCAGATCTCGCCACGGAAAACGAACTGCGCATCGCTTTGGAAAAAGCCTTCGACTACCGCGGCGACGTGACCCTCACGTGCAAGAACGGCTCAAAGATCGAAGGCTACATCTTCGACCGCGTCAGTGGACCCTCCCTCACCACTTCCTTTGTCCGCGTGCTACCCAAGGACTCTGCTCAACGCGTCAAGGTCCCTTATGCCGATATTGCGGCACTCGCCTTCACCGGCCGCGACACCGCAGCTGGCAAGAGCTGGGAAGCTTGGATCCGTAAGTATTGGGAAAAGAAGGCCAGCGGAGAAGGTGATCTGAACCTCCAGCCCGAAGCCTTGGATTAGCCGTGAAGGGCGCGAAGGGCTTTTCACTACACATCTACCCTTAACATTACCGGTAACTCTTTTATTTTCAATCATTTATTGGCAATCATGGAACGCCGCCGCACACCAACCTCCATGGACAATCGTCTCGTTTCGTGGTAGTATCAACTTGTCATTCTTAATTGCGCTTTTCCTTTCGAATGGCCTCCAGCGGGGAATTTCACAAAGTTTGCGCCCGCGATTAGAAAGTCCTGGCCGGTGCCGGGTCTGGAGCTGCCAAGAGTTTGGATTGAGCTGAGTTTATAACCGGGAAATCGCCAAGGAGGACGTTGTGCAATCGATGCAGGAAGGTCAGACCATCAAGCACGAAGTTTATGGACTCGGAATCGTAACCTCGTCCGATGCGGAGCGCACCAGCGTGGACTTTGACGACCACGGCTCCAAACTGTTTGTTACCAGTATTATGACCGCCGAACTGATCGGCGAAGCTCCCGCCACTCCTCCGAAGACCAAGCGCCGCCGCAAAGCTTCCACTGCCGCCAAAGCAGCCAAGAAGGCCGCCGCTGCTGTCGCGGCTTCTGCCGCCCGCGCCTGACCGCATTTTTTCTGATGGATTCAAGAATTCCTGCCCTCGGCCTGTGCCGAGGCGTGCCCACAGGCTGCGCTAGCTGCCAAAGCTCGCTTGTGATAGCGTCAAGCATATGAAGCGCTTCGTGGTGGTTCTGGGGATCCTTTTTCTCCTTCTTGGCGTGGCCGCATTGGCCCATCCGGACATTACCTACCATCAGCAATCCGAAGTGGCAAAAATTGGCTCCTTCAAAGCCACCGTCGATGAACAAAAAGTAGCTCACATCCCGATGCTGGCGACCGCGGCATTGCTGCTCTCCGGCATCGTTCTGGTGGCTCTAGGCATGCGTTCCAAGCAGTAAGTTACCCAAAACCTCACTCCTCTTACTTCTTCGCCGCCCCATTTCTCATTCGCGTTGACTTACTTCCAATCCAGGGCTAAACAAGAGGAAGCAAGCTTCTCTGTAAGGCCCCTTTTTCTTCCTGACATTCTTTCTTTTTGGAGCGCTCGATGAACGTATGGAAAGCAAATTCCATTTCAGGATTCCGTCTTTTCCTGCTCTGTGGCCTGCTGTGTGCTTTGATAATCCCTGTTCCTGCCCTCAGCCAAACCACTCCTGGCGTTACCGACAAGGAGATCACCATCGGCTCGTGTTCCGCCCTCGAAGGACCTTCGCACACGCTTGGCCAGCAAACGGTGACCGGGGCAAAAGCATATTTCAGTCTGCTCAACGAACAAGGCGGCGTGAATGGCCGCAAACTCAAACTCATCGCCTACGACGATAGCTACGATCCGGCCAAAGCCGAGGCCTGTTTCCAGCAGCTCATGGCCGAGAAAGTATTTGCATTGGGCTTTTTTTGTGGGCACTCCCACGGCGGTAAAGTACGTGCCCATGGCCGAGGCCAACAAGATTCCTCTGGTCGGCCTTTTTACCGGCGCACAAACCTTGTACACGCCACTTCGCCATTGGGTTGTCAACGTCCGCGCCTCCTACTTCGACGAAACCCGCGAGCAGATCGACGGCTTGTGGAACACTCTCGGCGACAAAAAGATCGCCGTCATTTATCCCGAGGACCCCTTCGGCGCAGCGGTCCTCGACCGCGTGAAAGCTGCTCTTAAAACCCATGACGCGGAACCCATTGCCATGGCCTCTTACCAGCGCCAAACCGCGCAGGTCGGTGCCGCCATTGATACCGTGCGTGCTGCCCATCCGGATGCGGTGGTGGTTGTTGGCCCGCCTAACACGGTGGCGCCCATCCTCAAACAAGCCCACGCCAAAGGCTGGAAGCCTCTTTTCCTGACGGTCTCTTTTGTGGGCACGGACGAATTGATTTCGGAAGCGGGAGCCGATGCCGAAGGCATGGTCATCACCCAGGTTGTCCCTCCCTATTACCTCACGGATCTAAAAACCGTGGCACTCTACCGCCGCACATTGCAGAGGTATGCTCCCGCGGAGCAGCCGAATTTCGTCAGCCTGGAAGGTTTCATCGATGCCATGGTCCTGGTGGAAAGCCTGAAGAGAGCGGGCAAGGACCTGACCCGCGAAGGCCTGATCCACGGCATCGAATCCATTCACGACCTTGATGTAGGTCTCGGCCCGCAGCTAAAGTTGAATTATTCCCCAAAATCGCACAAGGGTTTCGACCACGTCATCCCGACGGTGGTCCGCGGCGGCCGCGCCGTCCCGTTCACCGATTGGTCCACCGCCATCCCGAAGTAGCGTGCTTACGTTGAAGATGCCCGCGCTGATGCTCACATTGGACGAAGCGCCATAACTTTTGGCGCTGGAGATAACCACGCTACCTTGCTTGGTGTCGATCGGCTGTGCCACCCATTCTCAAGAGAGACAGGTTGCCCACTTCCGCTCATCGCGAATGTAGTACTCTGACGGTGCGGCACCCGCTCTTGGCTCGTAAAGGGTTGTCCACCCGCCCATGCCTGCTTTGAGTCCGATAGCTAACAAGTCTACGCGGGCATAGGAACCGACGCCATCATCTAAGCCGCCTCACTGCACACTGCCGCCGTTTTGATTCCACCATGACTTCCAAACCTGGACATAGTATTGCGGCTTCTCGTCAAAGAGATTCATCGTTGGTGCAAAATCAGGTTCGCTCTTTCCAAAGGTTTCGGCGAGCGTAATAACCGCTAGGTATTGAACTGTAGCATCTGCGTCGTCGAGCCGTGCAATTAGTGTCACAGCACTCTTGGGATTTTTCATTCGACGCATTGCATCCATGGCTCCAAACCGAATCGATAAATACCTAGAATGACTAAGAGCTTCGATAGCGGGAAGAGCCTTCTCGTCATTGATTTCGCCAAGTTCAGTGCCAACACTCACCAACGCAATCGGTTCACCATCGCCTGCATAAGCGTCGAGATAGTTCCTTAGGCTTACGACGCTCTCGCTGGTCTTTGTCTTGAGTAATACGCCGAGCGCTGGCAACGCTACTTCCGGATCCGCTGAGTTGCTGAGCGCCGATACTCGGGATAAAGACTCCTGATCAAAACGGTCAAATCCTTGCAGAAGCCGCAGTGCTCGAATGCGATCAGTTCTATCCGAAGCGGCCGCGACGGCTGCCAGGACATGCTGCAGTTTCAATAATCCTGCCCCTCCGAGTTGCTGTGGCAGTGACTGGAAGGCAGTGGCCCCAAGAAACGGGTCAGCGAAGGAGTAGATTCCGGGACCAGTCCTGGTTAGGAACATGAGTGCGGTTTGTCCTTCTAGAATCGCTTGGCGGGCACCGGCAATTCTCATGCCATGCTGCTCTTCCCGGACATACCTTAGAAGCACGACGTGGTCCTCAATGCCATCCGTTTTGAACGAATCGCGGATTTCAGTGGTCGCAGTAATATAACGACGAACCGCAGGTTTTCCCGCCACGTCAATCCGTTCCTCAACTACAGCAACCGACTTGACAAAACAGTTGCAGACGAGATCGGCCGCAGCGAAAACTGGAGCAATGGCCTCCGAGCCCGGCGTTGGGCCGATATCCGCGCGCACAAGCGACACAGCAACTAGACATACAAGAATGACTGATATCCTCATAGGGCAATCCTATCTCACTGGTGAAATAATACTGAGATGCCGGCCATGGTCCAAATACATGGTCAGCGAGTCTGACTGTACTTGAACGCCAGATTCGTTTGTGGCGGAGCCAACGAACCAGTTTTGAGCCTTCGTTTTGACAACTGTACTCCTCAAAGGGTTTTGTGGGACGAGCGGCTGTGGACTCAAGACGCCTGATACACCGGCAGCGCAAATCAGATCGGAAAAAGTGCCTGTTGTCGACGAGAAACTCTCTGCCGGGGGGTCGTCCCGTTCACCGATTGGTCCACCGCCACCCCGAAGTAGCGTGCTTACGTTGAAGATGCCCGCGCTGATGCTCATACTGGACGAAGCGCCATAACTTTTGGCGCTGGAGATAACCACGCTACCTTGCTTGGTGTCGATCGGCTGTGCCACCCATTCTCAAGAGAGACAGGTTGCCCACTTCCGCTCATCGCGAATGTAGTACTCTG
>Ga0207037_10224_pt1 | contig 18089 bp, 22 predicted proteins | sample Alteio_BWMinCont_75_FD_153268 | JGI IMG/M metagenome (GOLD analysis project Ga0207037, IMG submission 153268) | Enriched cells from forest soil in Barre Woods Harvard Forest LTER site, Petersham, Massachusetts, United States -... | ecosystem: Environmental > Terrestrial > Soil > Temperate forest >... | reverse complement strand
TAAAGGTCGCCTGCGAGATAAGATCTTGCCCCAGCATAAGTGGCATATTGAATTACTTCCGTGAGGGTCAAAGTAAAAGTGAGTATGCCAAGTAAGGTTGAAACAGTGACAATAAGAATGCACGCAAACATAAATTCTAAAGTGAGTTGCCCTTTTTCATTAAGTTTCAATTTCATATCAGCCCCCTCCCTTATTCAAAGTGGTGGAGTGGCGTTCCCATGATGTGGGATGTCTACCCGAGTAAGAGCTTCTCTTCGCTGTTGGAATTCCAAATTCCATGGTGTTTGCTAAACGCGTCCATGGAGTTCCAAAAATAGTTTGGAAAAATTGGGATTGTCTTAAGAACCCCGTGATCGTAAGCCAAACGGCAATGACAACCATCATGACCATCAAACTTTCCAGCACAGCTTGGCCTTTTTTATTTCTCAATTTGAAAGCCCTCCCCTTGGCACATCAGGAGGAAGCCAAACTCCGGCGTTGGAAGAAAAACCGTGGCCCGTTTCAATTCGCTGTTCAATTTTTGCCCCAAGGAAGGGGCTCGCGGTATCGAAGGTCACAGGTATGCTTCTGGCGACCTTTGCTACAAGAAGTAGGAAGATAACCATGAGAAGAACATATTCAATTAAAACCTGACCTGCCGCGTTCATACTTATGGAGTAAAAACCTGTTGGGTGCTGGTATTTAAACTTCCGGTGGCTTGATCAAAAATTCCCTTAATTTGAGTTTTGAAAGTCATGACCAACCCCGCAACGATTGCAAGTAAGAGCACGTACTCAAGCATCCCTTGCCCTTTTTGATTTAAAACTTTTCTAAACCGTTTCACTTTTGTGATCCTCCTAAAATGGGTTTCAAAAAACACACATCCCCTCTAAAACTTTATCGGCTTCAAATTCTAAAACTTGAGGACTTATTTAACTGATTTTACAGGGTTTTCGCTGTCCACGTTTTTGACAGCTGTTAAACCGCGAGGCAGGTCAAAAGACCAGGTTTCAACTAGTTATGAAGGAGCATTTGCGAGATTGTGAAAAGGGCGTTTTTAGAGTATCCTCATTGTAGATACATGGAGTTTTAGAAATGAAAAGCAAAGTTCAAAAATGGGGTAATAGCCTAGCTCTTCGCATACCTAAGTCTTTTGCCGAAGAAGCAAAAGTTAAATACGGCACTGAGGTGGATCTCCAAATTAAAGATGGCGCACTGGTGATTTCGGCAGTCAAAGAAATACCCAGCCTTAAGTCACTTTTGTCTAAAGTGAGTTCCGAAAATGCTCATCATGAAATTGAAACCGGAGAAAAACAGGGTGAGGAATTCTGGTGAGTTCAAAACTTAATTATATCCCCGAGCGTGGTGATATCATTTGGATAAATTTCACTCCCCAGTCTGGTCGAGAACAAGCAGGCCATCGTCCAGCGTTAGTTGTCTCTCCAAAGCTCTATAACCAAAAAGTAGGGCTTGCTCTCTGTTGCCCTATAACTTCTCAAGTCAAGGGTTACCCATTTGAAGTTTTACTACCAAAAATAAATAAAGTTTCGGGAGCAGTATTATCAGATCACATCAAGAGTCTCGATTGGCGCGCCCGAAAAGCAGAGTTCAGCTCTCGCGTTTCACGAGATATATTAGATGAAGTCATTTCGAAGATCACGCCGCTTATTTTAGTGGATAGCCTCTAGCGATTGAGATGGTACCGAACACTTGTTACGACGACGCGGCGTTTGAAGGCGAGAGCTGCTCGGATGACAAAAGCCGTCTGATTATGAAGAATATTTTGCCACCATCTGGCCGTAACAAATTCTGGAATAATAACTGTGATCATATCTTCTGGAAAATTGCAGCTTTCCTCATTTATGAAATCGAGCAAAGGTCGAGTTACAGATCTGTAAGGGGAACGTAGAATTTTGAGTTCAATGCCCATTCCATAGCGCTGCCACTCCCCAACAATTCTTTCTGTGATTCTCGGAGTAATGTCGATGTAACAGGCAACGATATCAGTACTAATACTTCGTGCGTAATTAAGAGCGCCAATAACTCCCTTATGAATTCCTGAAACGGGAACAATAACTTTATGTTTGGCTGGCGGAGATAAAACGGGCGGTCCTTGAAGGGCAAGCTGGCGGCCCACGATGACGTAGTGGTGACGAATGCGACGAAAAAGAAAAACAAAAGTGGGAATGAGAAAACAAACAATCCAGCCCCCATGGGGAAATTTTGTCATGACGATAACAAGTAAGGCAATACTTGTAGCCACACATCCGAGGGAATTAACTACAGCACTCCAATGCCAGTGTGGTCCACGAAGTTTTAGCCAATGCTTAACCATTCCTGCCTGGGACATACTAAAGCAGAGAAAAACGCCCATGGCATACATAGGTAAAAGTAATTCGACTTGGGAATTAAACATCCAAATTAGAATCATCGAAATGATTCCCAACCCTATAATGCCGTTACTAAAAACAAGCCTATCCCCTCGAGAAGCAAGCTGACGTGGAAGATAACGATCGTCTGCAAGGAGCGAGGCCACCCTTGGAAAATCATTGAAGCTTGTATTTGCTGCTAAAAATAAAATTAATGCAGTGGAAATCTGAATGAGATAATAGAAAAAGGAATTATTGAGGTGTCTTGCTAATTGTGAAACGACAGTTTCATCGTCTTTAGGAAGAATGCTGTAGACGTGGGAGAAATAACTTATTCCTAAAAAGAGCGTTCCTAAAATTAAACCCATCCAGACAAGGGTTGTTTTTGCATTGTCTTGCTCGGGATGTTCAAAGGCCGTAACACCATTACTTATGGCTTCAACTCCAGTTAAAGCCGTACATCCGTTTGCGAAGGCAATGAGAATAAGCCAAATTCCCACACCTTGATAATTATGTGGTGCGAGGGAAACAGAAACTTCTGTTGGGTGAGTGATCGACGAAAACCCAAGGCCTATAAACATCCCGACTATAGAGAAAATGAAAATATAGGTGGGAAGGGCAAAGAAATTCCCTGAGTCTCGAAGACCTCTAAGGTTCATAAATGTTAAAATGAGAATAGCGAAATTCGAAATTAATACGGCATGGGGGTTAAGGTTTGGAAAGGCCGATGTGACAGCTGCTGTACCTGCCGCAATAGAAACAGCTACGGTTAGAATATAATCGATTATAAGTGAAGCCGCCGCGACAAGACCCGCATTCTCGCCAAGGTTCTCTTTGCAAACCGTATAAGCTCCGCCGCCATTGGGATAAGCACTTATGGTTTGGCGATAACTCAAGATAAGGAGAGTCAATAACACGCAAATTGTGATGGAAATTATCCATGTCCACGGTAAGGCGTTATTTATATTTTGTGCCGTTACTAAAACCACAAGAATGGCTTCTGTGGCGTAGGCTACGGAAGAGAGGGCATCAGAAGAAAATACGGCCAAAGCTTTTTTCTTTGAGAGGCGTTCGTGAGCGACGCGATCTGTCGAAAGTGGACGACCCACGAGCAGCCGTTTAATGGAGAACATTAATGATGTTAACCTTTCTTCTTGACCGAAGTTTCAGTGAGCATCATAGGATCGTTGATATGGGAAAGCAAGTAGGGCATGATTTCTTCTGGAACAGCTAGGCGAGTGGGCAACGGCCCCACGAAGAAAAGAGGTTTTATGTATCAACAAAGTAAAGGAAAATTCACGCCTCAGGCTCACGTTGGCATCCCTAAGGGGACCTATGAGGATGAGCACGGTCGAAAAGGTTTCTTTGGTCGCGTCAGTCATCTTTACCACACACATAAACCCACAAGTTGGTCTCGGATAGAAGGCCCTTGCAGGCCTCAAGCGTTCAATACCTACAAAGCGCCGGCTCAAAAAGATATTTTTCAACCCACATTTATCTTGGAGAATAATGACGTCAAGATCGGCGCCATGGGCCCCGAAGGTATTCAGCCTTATTTTTTTAGAAATGGGGACGGTGACACGTGCTACTTCATTCATCAGGGCGCCGGCACTTTAGAGACAGATTTTGGGCCCTTAAAATATTCTAAGGGAGATTATATCGTTATTCCTAAAGGAACGACGACACGATTTTCTACGGACAAAGGAGAGCAGAAATATTTAGTTATTGAATCCCATGCCGAGATGAATCTTCCAGAAAAAGGGTTGATCGGTCAGCATGCTCTTTTTGATATTGCCATGCTTGAAACTCCCAATCCCGAAGAGTCCACATCCCTCGCGATAAACAAAGAATATGAAGTTAGGATCAAGCGCGAAAATCAATTTACAAAAGTTTTTTATGACTTCAACCCTTTAGATGTTGTGGGGTGGAAGGGTGATTTGACCGCAGTAAAAATTAATATTAAAGAATTCAGGCCCGTGGGCAGTCATCGCTATCATGTGGCCCCTTCAGTTCATTCGACATTTTTAGGCCAGGGGTTTGTTATTTGTAGTTTCGTTCCTCGCCCCTTTGAAACCGATCCAGAAGCCAATCGCGTTCCTTTTTATCATCGGAATATTGATTGTGACGAAGTGATTTTTTATCATGATGGGGATTTCTTTTCTCGAAAAAATATGGGAGCGGGGATGATTTCATTCCATCCTTTTGGGATTCATCACGGGCCCCATCCCAAGGCCGCTGAAACTGTAAAAACGAAAACCATGACCGATGAATATGCAGTTATGGTAGATACGTATAGCCCCTTACACCCCACGGACGCTGCAAAACAGTGCGAGTGGACTGAATATCATCTGAGCTGGAAAGAATAATAGAAATTGAAAAATCTAAAGACTATTTTAATTTGCATGAGCGCCTTTTTGCTTTTGAGCGCGAATGCAGAAGCTCGGCGCCATAAGAAATTTAAAGGCGTTATTATTGTTAACCAAATTTTAAAGCTCGAAGGCACTATCACCAGAAATGGGATCGACGTTCCAGAATACTCGGGCGTCAAACAGGGTGATATTTTAGAAACGGGCGAAAAGAGTCAGGCCGTAATTCGAATCCCGGGTCTTGGAATTTTCAGGATGGGACCAAAGACAAAATTTATTCTCACACAATTTAATAATCGTGATTCAAGTCGGTTTTCCTTACAAAATGGAGGGCTCCTCGCTTTGTTCAGAAGATTCGGCGATCACGAGGTGATTTTGAATCAAGGGGTTATCAAACTTCAGGGTACAACTTTTTATGCCATAAGCCCTAACGCTGGAAAATTAGACCAGATCTGCCTTTGCAAAGGAAAAATTAAAGTCGTCGCAAATGAGTCAGAGGATGGGGAACCCACTCCCGAGCCCACGACTCCAAAAGGAACGCCACTCTTTAACGCTAGTTTATCTGCTGAAGTGAAACCCGGAATTGTGAAAGTGGCTCCGACGGCGGCTCCAACAGCTGCGCCCACAGCGTTGCCAACAAATCCTCGGTCTTTAGAAATAGTTTCTAATGGGGAACATAAGCAATTTGAAATATCTCAAGACGGAATTGTCCTTAAAGATAAAGCGACACTCATTGATCTCCACACCGATGGGGATATCAAAGAGCTTGAGTCGCTCTATGCTTTGCCTTAAGTCCTTATTGAGTGCGAGTTTTACCCGGTTTCGCGTTCGCGCCACCTGGTTTGGCGTTTGCTCCGCCACTACTGCAAGCGGGACTCTCAACAACGGCCTTAATTTTCAAAGCCAAATTGCGATCGTGGACAATGGCTTGAAGTTTATTGGCGTCGTCAGTGTAACTTGGATTCTTCAGGCACGAGAGATGACCGGTAGAGGAATCGATAGACGAAATAACATCTTTATAACTTCGACCACCGCTTGAACTTTGGGTTGGGGCTACAACTCCTAAATAACCCTTACCACCGTCTGTCTTTTGTGCGAATTCAATTATCGATCCATCTAGTGCGCCAGCTTTGCCGACTGGGGCAAGAGCTGCAGCAAGATTATTGTAAGCATCGATTGCAACCTGACGTGGATTAGGAACGTTCAAGCCCGTAAAGAAAGTGGCTCCATCGGTGGATCCAAGTTTTCCCAAAGCTACAAGGAAGGCTTGGCTGCTTATTCCAGACATATCGTAGGGAGGTTTGGCTGACGCAGGATTTGAAAAAGCCTTTAAGAGTTTTTCCAAATAATCCAGGTCGTTCACTCTTAGAGCCATCTTGCCACCCTTGCTTGGGTCATTATTATCTTTAAGACATTCGGTATACCGTGGTTGGGTTTGAATTGTGGGGACTGGGGCGCCCGGAGGGGGCACGATCATAACTCCAAAGAGACCGCATTTTGAAATCTGAATTTCTTTGCCTGAGTTATCTTTCATACCAAGGGTTGCCGCTTTCAAAGCTTCGATGGCATCAGCCGCAGCCTTTGCGTTTGCCGCCAAATTTGCGGGGGGGGCGACGGTCGTTGGAGATTGGCCACTTCCACAGGCGCTACCATCGGCGCTACAGAACTTATTGTAGTCTCCGAGACAGCTATACAAAGTCGGACTCAAGCAATCGGGGCCACCACAAGTTTCAGCAAAAATTGTTGTATCATTGAGGCAAGCTCGAGCCTTGGCACAATCATAATTTCCGACGGAATCGCAATCGCCGGCTTTACCGCCATCATAAACTTCTGTGGGTGCCGGTGGCGCTTCAGGTTCTTTGATAGCAACTGCAGGGGCTGCCGGTGCACTTCCAACTTGAACTTCATAGAAACTGCGTCCACAGTTCCAAGCTTCTGTTGCATTGTAGGCCATACACTCTTTTGCCGCCTCTCCTTTATAGTTTTCTGGTGGAGCGGATGATTGGATAGCACCGGAGTAGTAGAAGTATTCGTGAGGAAACACAAAGGGATCGGCAAAGTCTTTTTTATAGAACCCTTCTCTTTCTAGGGCACCCTTAAGACCATGTTTAGCGTCATCTTCACTTACTTCTATATACCCGTGTTCTGTACCGCGGGGGGCATCAGCCCGAAGGGGGTGGGGGCTATTTGGATTTTTACTCTCTACGGAGTTTTTTGCGCAATCGGCAAATTGCCCGATGGGGCAGTGAGTTTGGGCTTCGCTAAAGGGATAGGCTGCCGCTACACACTGAAGTTTGCCAGATTTATTTTCTTTTGCGATAATTTGGTCGATGTATTTTTCTTTATCTTTTTTTTCTAGGGCAGGGAGTCCGAGAATAACAACGCCGACGGGAACGCCTCCGTCTTTTGGCGAGCAGTCTAAGTAAGCCCCTGAATCTCCCGGATCGGGGACGTTATTGGTCGAATCATCGGCAAAAGCCGGTGAAGAAATAATAATTCCCAAAAGGAATAAAATAAATTTTGTATATGACGTCGACATGAGGGTCTCCTTCATACACTCATTATCGGTAACCGCCTTAAATTTTTAAAGGAATTCAAAATGAAAAACCGGATTTTCCTCGATAAAGAGTCAAAATCCGGTCTTAGGTCTTAAGATAAAAGTCGTCAGTGGGAGGTCTTGGGAGCTCTGTTGGCAGCGTTGCCCTTACCGTCACTTGTCTCTAGTCCAGAGATTGTAAAATACTTCGAGTTGCCGTTGGGGTCTTTATTAGATGCTGTTTCTCCGTTGGAGAAATCACATTGCTGAACATCCCCAACCATTTTATCTCCACCTTTGGGCTTATGTCGGGTGATGCGTTGCTCAGTTCCATCATTAAAACGCATCTCAATGGTTTTTTTGCCTAAGCCAAGCTTCCACCAAATCCCCTTATCTTTAGCCATGGCTAAACTTGTATTATTTATTTTTTTATCCATAGCCGACGTTGAGTCTTTATCGGCGTTCCATTTGGGGCCAGGGAGGTCGTTGCCATAGTCATGGGACGCCTCACAAACTCTGACTCCGTTTTCTCCGTGGTGGCCATGATCAACGTATATTACGGCTTTGTAAATTCCCTCATTTTCACCGACGCAAAAAAGCTGGGTTTTACTCCCGATATCGGCTTTATTACAATCGACGATGTCATCGGCCTCTTCGGCGTCGGGATCATGAATATCTTCTCCAAAATGCTCCACGGTACAGCTTGTGGATCCTCCACTTCCCCCGGTGGCATTGGCCCCCGTAAGCTTAAATCCCTGAATGACTTCTTTCCCTTCTACATAGGTAGTTTTTCTAATAAAAAGATCGCAAGAGTGGGGAAGAGTTTTTCCGTCTTCACAATTATCACTTGTCGTATTATCGCTAAAAAGTTCGGAGGGAGGAGCGTGATTAATCACGCGAAATTGTCCGTGATCTAAAGTGTAATCAATATGGAAGGTGTGTCTCGCATCGGGGTGCCCCAAATCAACTGTATAGTCGCAACCGCCAACAATGGGGAGATCTGCCGACACATCGGGGTGGGGAGCTTCGGCGGGAACCTTAGAGAATTTTTTATCTAAAGCCCTTCTCATATCATCACGTCTTGCCATAACTCTGGCACAAAGATCTTTTTGATGCATATCTCGCCAGCTATTTTGGTTAGCTTCACCGCAGTAACTGTCTAGTCGGGTACTAAAGTCATTCCACGCTGTTCGGTTTTGTTCATTATCCACAATTTCATCGACAATTTTTTGGTTTATCGCTGCAGTTTGCTCTGGAGTTTTTCCCATTAACACTTTGTCAAAGCATGCTTGGGTCGCGTCATTGACTTTATATTTGTCTGAGGGGACGGCGACACAAACATTATTTCCAAAAAGAAGATTGTTACATTGGGAAGGGACCGCTGGGTCGGTACAGACTCCACCGGTGAGGGTGTGACAGTAGTCTCCAGAGCGCGAACTGATATTTGCACCGTAAATACAATACTTAGAACTGTCCGCTGCCAAAGCCTCACTAAAGAAAAGGCTTTGAAGATCTGGAAAATTTGGAACTTGATTTTGGGCTTGGTATTTTACACCTTTTTTGTGTTGAGCTTTTTCCGCTCGCATCAGCGCATCTCTTAAAGTACTCACATAGGCCACTTTTTGAGCCTTGTTCAAGCTCATAAACTCATTAAAAGAAAGTAAAGCGTGAAGACTACTTGCTTGACCTAGAGTTCCGCAAAAAAAAGCTCCGATAAGTATGATTTTAGAAATGAGTTTCAAAGTCATGTTCCCCTCGAAAAATTAATAACATCCATCAAGTCCTATCCTATCATTCGGGAGCGTTGTGCAGAGTGACTTTTACGCCTTCGGTACCAAAACTCGACAAAGGGATTGACTCTCGTTTCTGCAGCGTGCTAGCTATCTATGAAATGGCAAAAGTAACATTGAAAACATTCAGCTTTATTGATGCTTTGCAGCCTCAATTGGCGACCTTTGTCGGGATGACGGCCAGGGGGTTTTTACCCATTCCTGGGGATGCGGCGTTGTATGTTGAAATCGCCCCCGGAATTTCAATTAACTCCATAACAGACATCGCCCTTAAGGCCACAAAAGTGAGGCCCGCTATGCAAATTGTTGAAAGAGCCTTTGGACTTCTTGAGGTTCATCACGCCGATCAAGGTGAAGTTCGTCAGGCGGGGGTTGCAATTTTAGGGGCCCTTGAAATCAAAGAATCCGATCGTCAAAAGCCAAAAATTGTTTCTAACCAAATTATTCGCTCTATGGAACCCGACCAAGCCATTGTTTTGAATAGCAGCCGTCGCGCTTGGGGGAATATGGTTTTGCCAGGTCAATCTCTTTTTATTTTGGAGACCGATCCTGCAGGTTACGTTGCCTTTGCGGCAAACGAAGCTGAAAAAGCGGCCAATGTTTCACTTGTGGAATTAACACCCTTTGGAGCTTTTGGTCGTTTGTATATGTCAGGTAGTGAAAGTGAAATTGATTCGGCAAGAGATGCCGCAATCAAAGCATTAGAAAATATTTCTGGAATATAAGGGGCCGGTACAGCCAGCCCTATTAAGGAGACTCGTAAATGGATAATATTTCAAATGATGCCTTAGGCATGATCGAAACAAAAGGCTTCGTTGGTATGGTTGAGGCTTCCGATGCCATGGTCAAGGCAGCGAAGGTGGAACTTGTAGGTTACGAAAAAATAGGTGGCGGTTATGTCACAGCGATTGTTCGTGGCGACGTTGCTGCTGTAAAAGCAGCTACTGAAGCAGGTTCTAGGGCTGCAGAAAAAGTGGGTGAGCTTGTAAGTGTTCACGTCATTCCAAGACCCCATGGCAATATTGATCAAGCTTTGCCCCTTGGTCGCAACAAACGTATTAACAATAAATAATGCTCATTGGGCGTGTCGTCGGCACCTGTGTGGCGACGCGAAAAGATGAAAAGCTTGAGGGCATGAAAATGCTTGTTGTGCAGCAAACAGATGTCACCGGAAAAAATGCCGGTGGCGTTGTTGTTGCCATTGATTCCGTCGGAGCTGGAACAGGAGAAGTTGTTCTTTTCGCCGCAGGAAGTTCGGCAAGACAAACTGCACTTACAAAAGACAAACCCGTCGATCATGTGATTATGGCCATTGTTGATACTATAGAAATGAACTCCGAAATTACATTCCAGAAAGATTAAAGTTTTATGTCGGAGAATTCTGCAAATTTTGATCAAGACCAGGTTCAAGCGGTCGTTTCTCGAGTTCTCTCTCGGCTTAATACCGATTCCTTAAACAAAAATTTGCCTTCACAAAAAGATTCTCCTGGGTTTGGTCAACGTGGAATTTTTAGTGATCTCAACCGCGCCGTCGAAGCGGCCAACACGGCTTACCCTGTTTGGGCCTCTTTGAGATTAGATCATCGCAAAAGAATTATTAATAAAATCCGTTCACGCCTCCGTGAATGCCTTCAATGGATGAGCGAAGAGGCAGTTCAGGAAACTGGTCTTGGCCGCGTTGATGATAAAGTTAAGAAGAATCTCCTTGTTATAGATAAAACTCCAGGGCCTGAAATCCTTGTCCCTGAAGCGTTTACGGGGGATGATGGTTTGGCCCTTGTTGAATACGCGCCCTTTGGAACGATTGGCTCAATTACGCCTACGACAAATTCCACTGAAACAATTATTAATAATGGAATTAGTATTTTATCTGGAGGGAACACAGTTGTCTTCAACCCCCATCCTTCTGCAAAAAAGGTCTGCGCTAAAACGGTAGCCGTTATTAATGAAGTCGTTGTTCAAAATGGCGGGCCCGATAATACCGTCACGGTCATGCGTGATCCGACAATTGATTCTGCAAAAGAATTGATGCGTCATCCCGGGATTAAACTTCTTGTGGTTACTGGGGGGCCGGGCGTAGTTCGTGAAGCCATGCTCTCTGGAAAAAAAGTTATTGGCGCGGGCCCCGGCAACCCACCGGTCGTGGTTGACGAAACCGCTGATCTGGCAAGGGCCGCTCGCGATATTATTGCCGGAGCAAGCTTAGATAATAATATTGTCTGTATTGTTGAAAAAGAAATTATTGCGGTCGATGCTATAGCAAATGAATTACAAAAATTACTTCAAACCTTCGGTGCCTATAAGTTATCCGCTGAACAAACAAGGCGTTTGGAAAAAGTTGTTATCGACGGGAAATATCCCAATAAGAAATTTGTCGGCAAGAATGCAGGCCTTATTTTAAATGAAATTGGGATTCCCGCTGGCAATGAACTAAGACTTATCTTTGCCGATGTTCCAGAAAATCATCCATTCGTTCAAATGGAGCTTTTAATGCCCGTAGTGGGCTTTGCACGGGCTCCAAATGTTGAACAAGCGATTGCCATGGCAAAAAGATGTGAACACGGTTATGGCCACACTGCTGTGATGCATTCTCGTCACATCGATCATCTTCACAAAATGGCTAAAGAGATTAATACAAGTATTTTTGTTAAGAATGCCCCAAGCTACGCCGGTCTTGGTATGGGCGGCGAAGGTTACACATCCTTTACAATCGCATCTCCAACCGGCGAGGGAATGACGACGGCACGAAACTTTTGTCGTGTCAGGCGGTGTACATTAAAAGACCATTTTAGGTTTGTATGATTTTCGGCCCCGCCATTGGTGTTTTCGAGTTTTCAAGTATCTCCCGGGGTTACTTTCTTCTTGATCAACTTGTAAAAAAAGCTCCCGTTAAAATTCTAGAAGCATCTGCCGTAACACCGGGAAAGTTTTTCATTTTAATTAATGGTGACGAAGCCAGTGTTGATGAAAGTCGCAAAGATATTTTATCTCAAGGAGCACAATGGCTCGTAGATGAGGTTATGATTCCCAACCTTCACGAAGAAGTTTTGCCAGCTTTGTATTCTCAAAATAAATTTCAAATTGATGAGAGCGTTGGAATCATTGAAACGGCCACCGTCTCTTCGGGGATTATAAGTGCGGATTTTGCGCTTAAGTCCTCTAACGTGCATCTTATCGATTTAAGAATGGCCCGGGGAATTGGTGGGAAAGCCTATTATTTTGTAACGGGAACCCTCGATAATGTTCAATCGGCTGTTGAAGCGGCGGTGGGGGCGCTAACCGAGAAAGCGACCCTCGTAAGATCAGATATCATTGCTCGTCCCCATGAAGATTTTTTGAAGTATTTTAATATCGGAGGCACTCCATGAACTTGGGAAAAATTTTAGGAACCGTTGTGGCTTCGAGAAAAGATGAAAGTTTGTTGGGCGTTAAACTCTTATTGCTTCAACCCTTAAACGAAGGCCTAGAAAAATTAGGGGATGTGATTGTGGCCGCAGACCCTATTGGGGCCCGAACTGGTGATGTTGTCATGTGGGTGGGAAGTCGCGAGGCAAGTTTGGCTCTAGAAAATAAATTCACTCCCATTGACGCAGCTGTTGTAGGTTTAGTCGATCGTCTCGGCAATCGCGACGTGGAAGCCGAAGGTCAAAAGTGATTTTAGCAAAAGTTCTTGAAAACGTAGTAAGCACACAAAAAAACCGTTCTCTCGATTCAAAAATAATTTTTGTCGTTCAGCCCATTGATGAAAATGGTTCAAAAGTCGGAAGTGTATTTTTGGCCCTTGACCGGGTTCAGGCGGGTCCCGGAGACACAGTCATAGTTTGCCGTGAAGGAAATGGGTGCAGGCAAATTCTTTCAGATGATGGAGCGCCCGTTAATGCGGTTATTGCCGGTATCGTCGACGCGGTAAATCTAGAATAGCGCCCCACGACACGGCCCCGCGCATCAGTCCGCTTCTTTGGCCTTTGCCTTGCATGATTTCTTTTCGAAAAAAGGAGTTCTTATGGCTTTCTTCGTGTTTAGCGACTTCTACTTTCTCTTTTTCGGAGCTTTTATCGGAGCTATTTTTGGCCCAGAGATTTCTGGCCCCTTATGGGGTTCCTTTGGTTCTTTCGTCTTTGGAAAGCTGATTCAATTTACCCCTGGGAAATTGAATTACAGACCTTAGTCTTAGTACTCCGTCAAATAAGTTTTTCCCGAGTACTAGGGATTGATACCTTTTTATTTGCTACACTCTAGGGATGCAACCCAAGTGTCCAAATCAATCCGGCCAGGCTTTACTTGAATATATGGCACTCCTCTTAGTCAGCGTCCTTCTCATTTGCGGAATTGTTTATAAGTTCAACGATGCCTTCAGGCAATATCTAGACGCATGGTTTGGCCCCAACGAGTCGGGGTATCTATATTGCCTCATTGAAAATGGATTGCTCCCTGGTGAATCAGATACCTGCACTCTCCCCAAATTTAATTTAAATAATGGAAAATCTCTAGCCGGTGGAACCGGTGAGAAGAGCGGCGCAGGTGGCGGCGGCGCTGGCGGTAAGGGAGGAGGTCGAGGCGGCTCAGGAGGGGGCAGTCTCAGTGGGGACAGGTATTCAAGAGGCGGCGGACTTGTTCCTTACTCAGCTAACAAAGGGAGCTCCAATGAACATGGCGGAGCTGGTGGCAAAGGAGGTGCTGAGAAAGGTGCTGGGGCCTCCGGAGGATCTACAGGTGATTTAGATTTTTCAAATGTGGGAAGGCAAAAGGGTTCACAAAATGGGAACGGGAAGTTATCTGACCTAAGGGGGGCGAGGGGTTCTATTCCCGTTGGAGGAGATTTGGGTTCAGGGAAAGTTCAGGGTAGTCAGAATGTACCCGCTACCGAGAGAGATTTGAATCCCGCACGTTTTGTTTCCGCAGAAAAAAAGCGGTCACAAAAAATTTTTCAAGATGTGGACGCAAGTTTTAGTTTCGGAAAGGTTTTGAAATATATCATCATCCTGATCATCGGATTTTCAATCCTCTTCTTCGTCGGTTCACAATTGGTGGTGATTTCCAGGGGGAATAAGAAGCGAAATTAAGACCCTGAAAGACACCGTAAAGAATTCATACCATTAACCTATTAAACATTCTGAAATGTCTAAATATGTGTTGAATGTCCGGAAGGGGGATGTCATAAGACGTGATATGGGGAAGGTGTTCGAATTAAATCGTAAGAGGGTGTTTTCTATTATCGAAGCGAGGCAGCTTTTACCAATCATCCGTCGGGTGACTGAAGAAGCTAACTTGCGCATTCGCGGTTTAGTTTCCAAACTCGAAGCAGTGAAAGATCATGATCAAGAAAAATCAAAAATTCTAGAAGATCAGATCAATCAACATGTTTCAGATTGGCAAACAAAAATTGCGAAACTCGGCGCTGAAGGGAAGGGCCTTTGGTTAGTTGATTTCGATTGTGGCACTGGTTATTACTGCTGGAAGTTCCCAGAAGAAACTCTGGAGCATTTCCACGGTTACACGGAAGGCTTTCAAGCCCGTGTAAAGATGCGAGATAGCAAAGTCGCAACTGGGAATGCTAATAAAAAGCAGAAACCAGTTGAGACAGCGCCAGCGCAGGCCATACCAGAGCCTCCGGCAGGGCGATAAACGCACTTTGACGATGACAATGTAAATATTACTTGTATCCGGAGGTCGGTTATGGCACTTCTGGCATATGGAGACCCGCGTCGTTGATATCTACGGATATCAAGACTTTAGAAGTTATCTCAAAGATTTTTATCAGGAGCGCCGATCTAAAGATCGAAAATTCTCTATTCGATTTTTTGCCCGCAGAGCGGGTCTTCGATCACAAAACTATTTAAAAGTCGTAATGGATGGCAGGCGGAGTCTAACGGCCCGAAATGTTCCTAAATTTATTAAGGGTTTAGGCCTAGTTGGTTCACAGGCCGAGTATTTTGAAGCCCTCGTCAATCTCAATCAAGCTCGAGATATTTCAGAGCAGAAGATTTGTTTAGAGCGCATCGAACATTTGCGAAAAAAGAAAACGGCTTACAACTTGACCGGTGGTCAATTAGAATTATTTTCTCATTGGTATAACTTGGCGATTTTTGAAATGGCGAGCCAAGCAGGATTTAATCCTGATCCTCAAGAAGTGAGTCGAAAACTGCAAGGGAAGATCACCTCCTTAGAGGCCCAACAGAGTTTAGAGCTTATGGTTCGAACGGGAATATTACTTAAAGGGCAAGACGGAAAGCTCAAGCCCGTGGCACTTAAAATTGCAAGTTCAGATACTGTTGCGCCCCAGTACTTGCGACGCCTCCAAGAATCTTTTATAAAGCAAGCTCTTGAGGGTTTAGAGAAAAGCCCTCCCCAGGACTTTGATGTTCGTTCTCTCACCATTGCCTTGACATCAGAACAGGTGCCGCTCTTTAAGACTAAGATTCAAGAGTTTCAGCGAGAGATGAACGCCCTCTTCTCCTCTGGTAAAGGGAGCGACATCTATCAGTTCAATCTCCAGTTTTTTAAGCTGACAAAAAACGACTAAGAAGGTTAATTTGACGGTGTATGCGAATTGCACTGGCACAAATTAATCCTATTTTAGGTGATTTCAAATCCAACGCGGAAAAAATCATAGAGTTTAGTAAAAGGGCGGCCGAGAAGAGGGCTGATATTGTGGTTTTTTCTGAATTGAGTCTCTTTGGCTATGCTCCCAACGATGCCCTTGAAAGACCAGATCTTGTTTCTCAGCAAGAATCTTTCATAAAAAAAATTGAAGCTGCGATTCCTAAAGGCATTACAATTATTTATGGTGCGGTGATTTCAAATCCTAATTCTTTGAAAATTCACGGCAAACCCTATCAAAATGTGGCTGTCGTAGCTGGACATAAAAAGGGGTCTCAATTTTTTGCCAAGCAAAATCTTCCCTCCTATGATGTTTTTGATGAAAATCGATTTTTTGAACCAGGGGACGAGACGGGTGTCGTTAAAATTCCCAAAGTAGGGCGGGTGGCGATTTCTGTCTGTGAAGATATGTGGAGCGACATCACAGAAGATAAGAGAAAAATTTATAAGAAAAATATTTTTTCAAAAATAAAAAATATCGAGCTCATTGTAAATATTTCGGCGAGTCCCTTTTCAAGGGATAAAATGAAGGGGCGCTTATATGAAGCCCGCGAACATGTTAAAAAAGTTAAGGCTCCTTTTGTTTATGTGAATCAAGTAGGTGGTCAAGACGAACTCATCTATGACGGGCGAAGTTTTATTCTCGATCAAAAAGGGCGGGTTATCGTCCAAGCCGCGCCATGCGACGAAGATCTTGTCATTATCGATTTAAAAAATCAATTGTCTGAATATCGACCCCAAGATGAGGATCCAACTGAAACACTGAGAAAAGTTTTGGTCTTAGGTTTAAGGGACTTTGTTCATAAGACAAATCAAAAGGCAGTTCATCTTGGTCTTTCCGGAGGAATTGATTCGGCCGTTGTGGCTTCACTTGCCGTGGATGCTTTCGGCCCGGGAAAGGTGACGGGGTTCTTATTGCCGGGACCCTTTAGTAGTGAGGGAAGCGTTGTCGATTCTGAAGCTCTTTCCAGAAATTTAGGAATAAAAATATTCAAAATTGATATCAATCCTTTGTACAACGCCACTTTTTTGGCGACGGGGGGATTTCCAAATGAAAATGGTTCCAACTTAATGGAACAAAACATCCAGGCGAGAGTTCGTTCAAATATCATGATGGCTTTTTCAAATCGTTCGCAAAGCATGCTTCTTTGCACTTCAAATAAATCGGAATTGGCCTCCGGTTATTCGACTTTGTACGGCGATCTTACGGGAGGAATTTTACCCATAGGAGATCTTACAAAGGGTCAGGTCTATGCTCTTGCAAAATTATATAACCAGGGCCGAGAAATAATTCCTCAAAGTATAATTGATAAAGCCCCTTCCGCAGAACTGGCGCCCAATCAAAAAGATCAAGACACACTTCCTGCCTATGACCTATTAGATAAGGCCGTAGTGAATATTGTTGAAGAGAAAAAGATTGCGAAAACCGAAATAGAAAAATGGCTTGTTCGGGCACTAAGCAAAAGTGAGTTTAAGAGATGGCAATCTCCGCCTATCTTAAGGGTTTCGGAGCACAGCTTTGGCCGTGGGAGAAGGATGCCAATTGCCTTAAAGTTGAGCTAAGAAATCGAGCTGCTTGAAAGTTTTAAGAACTTGTGGAAATTTCAGAGTCGAAGTGCCTGAAAGATTAATTAAATTTTCAATAACTGGTGCTTCTCCTGCCCGATAAATTCTATCAATCATAATTTGAAAAAGATTTCCACAAAATCGGGCATCAGCTTCAGCGCGGTGAAAAGCTCCATTCACGGGAATTTTCAAATGAGCCACCAAAGTACCGAGTTTGTAATTGGGGCATCCTTGAATTACTTTTCTCGCCATGGAACACGTATCTAGAATCACACTTGTGGGTGCTGCAGTTTCAAATTTTTCAATATCAGCTTTAATAAATTCCGTATCAAAGGGAGCATTGTGGGCCACCATTGGAGTGCCAGTACAAAAATCGGAAAACTTGGCTAAGATCTCATCAATAAGTGGAGAGTCTTTTACCATTTCGTCGGTGATTCCGTGAATCCGCCCTGCCCCCGGTGGAATGGCAATTTTTGGATTAACTAAGGATGAAAAACTCTCGATAGGTTTGCCGCCGGCAAACTTAACGGCTGCGATTTCGACAATTTGGTCGACTCGGGGAAGAAAACCCGTCGTCTCTATGTCAAAGGCGATGTATTGCATGCCTTAGATGTATTGAATTTGTCGGCCCATTGCAAGATAATGGTTAAAATATGACGATCAAGACAATGACTTTTCGCCCTTTAAAAAAGACCGCCCCCTTTACTGGCCAACCGTCCGTATTAGAGGTCGCAATTGCCAATGAGATCCCTCTAAATCACTCCTGTGGCGGAATGGCGAGCTGCACGACATGTCGTGTTTTTATAGTGAAGGGCCTAGAACAAATTCCCCCGCGAAATGAATTAGAACAGGAGCACGCCGCGGCCCGCAACTGGAAGCCCGT
>Ga0207037_10180_pt1 | contig 18144 bp, 15 predicted proteins | sample Alteio_BWMinCont_75_FD_153268 | JGI IMG/M metagenome (GOLD analysis project Ga0207037, IMG submission 153268) | Enriched cells from forest soil in Barre Woods Harvard Forest LTER site, Petersham, Massachusetts, United States -... | ecosystem: Environmental > Terrestrial > Soil > Temperate forest >... | reverse complement strand
AAACAAAGTCGATGCCGTTTGGCCGACACTTCCCGCGACATCCCGGAGATGGCCACTGGGAAATCAATACAGCTTTGCAATGGGAAAGTGATCAGGCTTCGGTAATCCAGCTCCCCCTCTTTGATATCAATTACGGATACGGGGATCACCTCCAGCTTAATCTCAACATGGGTTATATTACTGTTCCCTCCACAAGCGGATTTAGCCTTGCCTCTCTTGCCACCAAATGGAGATTCCTCGACGAAGACACCTCTGGGATAGCCATATCTATTTATCCGAGAATAGACTTTCATTCTGGTCTCTCAAGTAGTGACCCCCTCGTCAATCCCGTGGGGAGTCGCACCTTCTTTCCAATTGAGTTTTCTAAAGAGTTTGGCCGATTTGGTGTGAATCCTGAAATCGGCTATGCAACATATTCTCAACTTTCTTCGGAGTGGAGTTATGGGTTGGCAATGAGCTACGCTTTCGAAAAAGACAGAGAAATCTTATTTGAAATCCATGACCGCCTCAATTTAAGTCCGACTGATAACGAGCTATTGTATAATTTCGGCTTGCGTTACTCATTAAACGGTAAAATAAGTTTTATCGGGTCAACGGGGAAAATTGTCGAAGCTTACCCAGGAGAGCCTTTTTCATGGAATGTTTATTTAGGATTTCAACTCAGACTCTAATTAATGTCCCTCAAATTTAAACTTTTGAACGTAACTATGAAGATTGTCGGCAAATGAAACCCATACATCGTGGGAGGCCGGATCAACAGCTAAAGTATGGGCCCCTTTTGGCGTTCCTATCCTTCCTACTTCTTGTAATCCGTCGTCTGTGACTTTCGTTATTGAAATAAACCCCTTACAAGCCCCATAAATATTTTCTTTTTCAGTATCGTAAGCAATTTGATCAACACCAGGTAAAATATCAACGGCCGAAATAACTTTTCCGGTCTTAAGATCAATCGCAACTAACTTACCATTTCCTCCGGCTGAATAGACACGGCCACGCTTCTTATCAATGGCCAGACCGTGGGGGGATGTCGCGGGAAGTGTCGGCCAAACGGCATCGACTTTGTTTGTACTGGGGTCAATACGTACCAAGGTATTTTTGTTCTTTATATTGAGATAAATTTTGTCAGTTTCAGGATCAAAACTTAAGACCTCGGGAACTCCGGGAATTGAAACTACTCCAACGAGCTTTGCTTTCTCGGTATCGATAACCCAGAGATGATCGCCGTCATCTTCGGCCGCATATAACATTCCGTTTTTTTCGTCAAAGGCTATGGCATCGACGGGTCCGTCAACTTTCACTTCAGCAATTTTCAAAAGCGTCTTTGAGTCAACAACCACCACGCTATTTTCGCTTTCATTTCCGAAAAAATATTTATTATTTTTTGAATCTACGGCCACTCCTTGAGCATGTCCAACTTCAATGGCTTTTAGCGGTCTCCCCGTCTTAAGATCAATAACTTCCAAAGTTTTCGCCTCCCGGTGGGCCGCGAGTATTCTTCCCATTTTCCCGTCTGGCTCCATAAAATCAAATTTCCCCGCTGGGCCTTGTAACGGAATGGGTTTATCAGCAATCAATGGGCCAGCCGAAGTGGCGAGGCCGTTTTGAGAAAAGGAGAATAGGATTAGAGAGCAAATTATTAGTTTTTTCATAATCCAAAGACATCACTTTATTTGGAGCATTGCCAGAGAAAAATTCGGCTTGCCTAGACAAAGGTCGATCTTCACAAAAGATGCCGCTATTCCGACAAGTAATAAAAGGAAAAGAACCATGTCAAAAAAGAATCTCGAAAAGATTATTTGGGGGTTAAATTTTAGACGGAAAAAACCCACAGACGTTTCACGAAATGAATTTTTAAAAACTGTCTTGTTTTTTGAGAGCTTAAAAGAAAAACAGCTTAAGAAACTGGCAAGCTACCTTCACGAACGGCGTTATGAAGAAAACGAGTATCTCTTTGAAGTAAACCATCCGGGTGCAGCGTTGTTTATAATTATGCGAGGAGAGGTTGCCGTGGAACTTCCTGACGACCATGGCGAAGTCACACAATTTGCAGTTATTAAGGCCGGCGAATTTTTAGGCGAAATGGCACTGAGTGATGAATCCCCAAGGTCGGCCTCAGCCCGAGCCTTAAGACCCACAACAACTTTGGCCTTATTCCGAGGGGATCTCAATCAACTTGCCCAAGTTGAACCGGAAATCGCCTGCGAAATTTATAAAACTCTGTCTTGGATCATCGGCGAAAGACTCAAAGCGACCAATCGCAATATCAATCTTGTGAAAAAGGGGGCTTAGCTTTGAAAGATTTGGAGCGCCGTCGACGGGGGCTTATATTTAATACCTTAACTATCCTCGTTATTTTAGGATCAGTCTCTTTTCTTATCTGGTCACTACGCACACTCATACTACCCGTAACTCTTGGAATCTTATTTGCCTATCTCTTTCGCCCCTTAAAAAATGCTTTCAAATACCGATGGATCCCCAATGGAATTAGGCTCACCCTGCTTTTTGCGTTTCTTACGGGAAGTATTCTCTTGGGCACAAGATTTGTGAAAGAGAATATTCCAAATGAGAAAGAGAAACTTGAAATACTCGTCAGGACTAAATACAAACTCAATGAGAAGTTTAATAAAATTATGGAAATCGATCCCAAGACTGGCAAAGGGAACGCTTTTTACAATCTTATCGCCCAAGACATTAACCCTATTCGCAAGGGTCTTAACGAGTATCTGGAACTGTCCCCAGAACAAATCGAAGCCTTTAGAAATTTTCATAGAGGAGTCGATGGATTCACTCCCGTCCCGGAAAGATACTATGAATATTTTTTGGCTAACTCTAAACAAGCCTTAAATGTCCCTTTAAAGTCTGAAGTGACTTCTGATAAAATGGCACAGCCCCGTCATGACAGTTCTTTTCTCTTCATGGCCATGGACATTTTCTCCACTTGGGTTGTTCTTCCGATTATTTTTATATTTTTTCTTCTTGACGATGGCGTCATGACTCAATTTTTTATTCGTTTGGTTCCGAACAGATATTTTGAATTGACTCTAACTCTTAAAGAAGAAGTAGATAGTGCCATAGGTAAATATTTAAGAGGCCTTTCTATGGATTGTGTTCTGGTTGGTATTGCCCTAGCCATCGGCCTTTTTCTTTCGGGCATTCCACTCAAGATGTCGCTCCTTATTGGTATTCTTTCTGGCCTTGCCACAGCCATTCCGCTTTTAGGGCCCATAGTCGGTTTGGTTTTTAGTTTAGCTTATACTTTGATTGCTGAAGATATTCATCCTCTCCTCCCTTATATGACCGTCGATAATGTGATGATGGCCGTGGTCGTCGTGAATATCCTTGTGGCGGGCTTAGATAATTTTGTTTTTCAACCCATTGTCTTAGGTGGAGCTGTTGATCTTCATCCTCTTGTTATTATTTTGGGAGTTATGGCGGGCTCTACCCTTTGCGGTATGGCGGGAGTCCTTCTCGCTATTCCTGCCATTGTTATATTGAAAGTCGTCACTGAGCACACTTTTCGCGGGCTTAAGGATTATCGAATTATTTAAATACACCGACAGCTTAAACCCTAGGCAAGGTGAAGAAAAACTCAGTGCCCACATCAACTATGGATTCAACCCAAATTTGACCTCCATGCTGCTCGATAATTCTTTTGCAAATCGATAAGCCTAAGCCATTTCCTTCTACCTCTGGTTGAAGTCGCTCAAAAGGCTCGAAAATCTTGTGGCCTCGGGAGGAATCGAATCCAATCCCATTGTCTTTTATTGACATAAGGTAGTGGTCGTCTTGGTTTTGAACCGAAATATTCACCTCTGGAGGCCGAGCGGATCGAAACTTTAAGGCATTGGAAATCAAGTTCTGGAATAACTGTAAAAGTTGAGACGGAGATCCGATAACCTCAGGTAGCTTTTGGCCCACCTTAATCTGGGCATGACTATCGCCAATGGCAACGGCCAAATTATCTTTTACGATTTCTAACAAAGAATTTAATGACACTTTCTCCTTTGAAAAATCAGTATTATGATGGGTCTTAGCGAATTGCAAAACTTCGTCAATCAACGTCGCCATTCTGGATGCCGCGGCCTTTATTTTTTCAGCTTTGTCCGTTATCTCATTTGTCGATTTTGCTCTTTTCAAAAGATCGGCTGACAAAGAAATAGCAGTCAATGGGGTTTTAAGATCATGGGCCACGATCGCAGAAAAACGTTCAAGCTTTTCGTTCACTTGGGAAAGATCATGATTTTTTTGTTTGCACTCTTCTTCCATGAGCTTTCGCTCTGTGATATCGCGGGAAATTCCAATTAGACCAACGACGTTTCCATTTCCGTCTCGCTGCGGAACTTTTTCAGACATATAGAGGCGCCTGGTCCCGTCGCGCCACGTGACCCATTCTTCGGCGGTCTCCCCAATGCCCGTACTCATAATCCTCTCATCAGTGAGTAGGATTTCTTCACCGCCATTTCCCGGCCCTAGAAACTCCACATCATTTTTTCCGTAGAGAAATTCTTCGGTTTTACCAATGCGCTTTAATGTGATGGGGTTACAGTAAACCAGGCGTGACGCATGGTCTTTGACATAAATGTTATCCAAAGACGAAGCCATAATCGAATTCAAGATACCAGAAGTCTGTTCAATTTTTTTTCTGGCAGCCTCTAATTCCTTATTTTTCTCTTTGAGCTGTTCCTCGATATTTTTGCGCTTGGTGATGTCTTGTAAAATGAGATATCCGGCTCCACCCTGCTCATCCATAATGTGAGCCCCTTTTGTCATGACCCATCGCACCTGGCCATTAGAAAGGGGAACGCGAAACTCATGGTCGATTGGACCCCCATGAGAGATAACCTCGTCACTTGAGTCTATAATTTTTTGTCGGTCATCTGGATGTACTAAAGAAATCAACAAGTCTCGAGCAAGTTCGGTATTCTCATCTTTAATATTAAAGAGCCGGCATATCTCAGGAGATTTAAACTTTGTATTAGGACGGCGTTCAGGAAGCGCTATCATGCCTGCAGCTTCGAGGGTGATTTTGAGTTGTCTCTTTGTTATTTCGAGTTCTCGTTTTTGATTTTGAAGACTAAGCTCATATTCCTTTCTTTGAGTAATCTCTTGTGTAACAGCAAGAACATGGAGGGCCCTACCATGATCCCCATAAACAACGTGTCCCTTTGATTGTCGCCAAGTGATTTTTCCTTTTTCTACTACTCGAAATTCAATATTAAAATCTTGGTGATTATCGATGGCTTCTTTAATTTTTTGCTTAACAAATTCCCTATCATCTTGGTGAACATATTTAATCCCATCGCGATACATCCATGAATCACAGGTGGAATCGATCCTCGAATCAATAGAGGATTGGTGGGACCTAATTATGACGTTTGTTTCAAGGTCCCATTTGTAAGCACACATTTTTGCTGATTCGAGGGCTAACCCCAACCACTTGCTATTATTGTCGGAACTGATTTCTTCGAGATTTTTGTTTCTCGTAATACCGTGGGGCCAAACTAATCTAGCCAAGTCTTAAATCTCCAAAATTTAAGTGATAATAGCAGTTCGTTTTTTATTGAGTACGGAAAACTTTATACACGCGATCTGCGTCATCTTATTGAAAAAAGTATAGCCCGCAAGAGGCGTAACCGCCCAAATTGCTCAGTTTACGGCACTAAATTTGAATACCTTCCCTCAGAAGGAAATATTTAGTTTTATGGATTCATTTAAGAAAATAACCATTCTAGGCGCTTTCTTATTCTTCGGAATCTTAGGCGCCTCCCGACCCAGTTTTGCCCAAGAGCCTAAAACCCTGGCTGAGAATATAGAGTTCATATACGTTGCCCCTTTGAAGGCTACGATTACAGATATCAAGGCTGACATAGATAACACACAAATCCAGATGCAAAAAATGACCGATGTTATTCAGCAAAGAGAAGCAGTGAGAGACCTGCTTGTGAGGGTCAGCGGACGGATCTCCGGTTATACATATTCTAAGGTCAATCTCCTTTTTGCAATTTACGGATATGAGACCACAAATATCCCTTATGTACTTATCGGCGCTCACCAGATAAAAGAATCACCCTTACCTTGGTTTGACTTAATGAAAGATCCCCAAAATATCCCGGAAATGGGCTCACCTGTTACTGTCATAAATACGATTAAAAAGAACTTCTCCATTACCGCAGATGCTAGCCTACAGATCGCCGCCGACATTCAAACTAAATTGAAAATTCAGCGGGAACACAATAAAAAATATGAACTTTCTGATGACAAAAAAATTAATTTTTAGATTTTCCCGGCCAAATTTTCCTTTGGCCAATATTGAACAGGATCTCCTCTACTTACGCTTGTGAGTATACTTGCGGCCCCATCTTCTTGCACGGGGTAAGCCGGAAAACAAGATAAACATAAGAAGTCGGCGGGGAACAAAGCGGCGCAAGTAGTAAAAAATGACGGCGTCGAATGTGGCAGGAATCCATAACGGGGGATTCTCAGTCGCGATCACGCGTAAAACTTGTTTTGCTATCATGCGTGGGCCAGTGAGGCTCAATCTCATCAAGCGTCCGATGAACGGCGCCATATTAGTGTAGTAATCACTGTACGGCCCACTCTCAGCTAAGGCCTTGTCAGAAAGTTCCGTGTGATAGACGTGTTCAAAAGACTTTGAGTGTACAAAACCCGGCTGAATCAAACTCACGTTAATACCAAGAGGCTTAACTTCATACCAAAGAGCCTCGCTCATTCCTTCAAGGGCATATTTCGAAGCACTATACGAAGCCATCGTTGGCATCGCTAGCATTCCGCTCACTGATGAAATATTGATAATTTTTCCGCGACCTTCCTGTCGCATAGAGGGAAGTATTTTGCGAATAAGACCCGCCGGTCCAAGATAATTCGTATTCATTTGCAACAATTCATCTTGAGTTGTCATGTGTTCTATAACGGCCCGATAGCTGATCCCCGCATTATTAACTAAGATATTAACGCCGCCCCAAGCATCTGCTATTTCTTTTAGCAATCGCCCTTGATCTTTGTCGGAAGTGACATCAAGAGAGCGCACCCAAAATCGATCATCTTCTTTAAAACGAGTTTGCAAAAGGGGGATCGATTTATCTCTTGCCGTAACGATGACACGATAAGTTTTACGAGCATAAAGAAGATCGGCGATGCCGAGCCCGATACCGGACCCGCAACCCGTAACTAAAATGACTGGCTTAAAATTCTGACGGGTCTTGCGTTTATACCAATACCAGAAGTGGAACATCTCAAATAATGTAGTAATGAGCATTCAGGGGGAGCAAGTAAAATCTCCGGCACCCCCGGACCATCGGCTAGATTTGCTTCCCTATTTTAGAATATCCCATTCTTAATCATCTTTTTAACTTTGACACACGCTTCGCTAGCTCTGCCTCATTTTTCTCCTTTGCATGGTGAAACTAGGCCGAAACAATCCAATGGGCCTATTCCCATAACCTTTATTTATACTATATGCATGAAGGAAAAGTTGGAGCTACCTCCTCTGTTCAAAGAGAATATCTTGGGGATATTTTGACAAGCTCACGTCATTTGTTGCAGCTCATTAATGACATTCTTGACCTCGCCAAAGTAGAAGCTGGAAAAATTGATCTCAGACCTGAATTGTTCTCTCTTGTGAAAGTGATAAATGAAGTTAAAGACATTCTCCGGGGTCTTGCTTTTGAGAAGCCAGGTTCTCTACAATTATCTTTCCAACGCAATCAAATTTACCCCTCGAGACGGCAAGGTTATGATTCGGATCACACCAGAGGGCAAGAATATGTTGCGCATAGAAGTCGAAGACACCGGAGTCGGAATAAAACCAGAAGATTTAGATCTCTTATTTGCAGAATTTAAGCAACTTGATTCAGGTCGCACAGATAAACACGTGGGCACAGGTTTGGGCCTTGCTTTGACAAAACATCTCATTGAGGCTCAAGGTGGTAAAGTGGATGTAAAGAGCACACCCGGAGTGGGCACTATATTCTCTGCCACTCTTCCACTTCATATGACACCAAAGGTGTAACTTAAGCCTAAGAGTCCTTTGTCCGCTAATTTTAAAACCAGTATACAACGCTATTAAAAAATGCTGGAATCTTTGCCAGGGGGATTCTATGGAAAAAATTAAATCTTGGACCAATCGCTTTTCTTTCGCCACCGCCTTTATGGCCTGCTCTATTATGGCTCTCAATTCGGGCTGTGTTTCTGGCGGATTCAAACTTACCCGAGATTATGCAGGTTGGGTAAATAAACAAGATGTGGTCATTAGAATTCTTCTCTATATTTTAACCTTAGTCGTATTTGTCGTCACAATTTTAATCGATGTGGTTATTAACAACACCGAAGATTTTTGGGATGGTAGGGTTTCCCAAGGTATTTATAATTTTTATCGAGATGGAAAAACCTACCAGGCTCACCACGAGGTCCTCCCTGGGAGTAAACTTAGGCGCTCTACTATTGAGGTAAGAGACTCCAACAAGAAAATGCTTCAGATCGTGGTTTTCAGAGAAACCTCCGCTGGCGAAGTTGAGCTCTACGTTGACGGCCAACTGCGTACACGGGTAAAAAATATTTCAAAACTCCTTGTAGTTTCTACGTTCGATAAGAGTGGTAAGAAGATCGAAGAAAAAGCAATACCCTTCATTACAGCTGTTGCAATGAAATAAATTAGAGACCACGATCTCCTTTATGTCAGGTTCAGGGCACCTGTTTTCTCAAGACAACATGGGTTGCTTTTGCAGACGGCACATACTCCACACACCGGTAGCCTAATCTTAGTAAATCAATACCTAAGAGAAGATGTTCACCTTGACCCAATAGCACGGGGGCAATTGCCAAGTGCATTTCGTCAACTAGACCCGCTTTAAGATATTCTCGGATGACTGAAACGCCGCCACCTAGCCTGACATCTTTGCCATTCGCCGCTTCAACCGCCTTCTTTAGAGCTGATTCAATTCCATCTGTTACAAAGTGGAATGTTGTTCCTCCATCCATCTCAATGGGCGGGCGATGATGGTGAGTCAGTATAAAAACTGGGGTGTGATAGGGTGGATTGTCTCCCCACCAACCCTTCCACTTAAAATCCTGCCATGGGCCACGAATAGGGCCGAACATATTACGACCCAAGATCCACGCTCCGATGTTTTGAAATCCTCGCGCAGCGAAGTCTTCATCAACACCAGTTTTCCCCCCACTTTGACCATGCATTTTTTTAAACGATGGAGTGTCAAAAAACCATTCATGAAGGGCGAGACCACCGATGCCCAATGGATTTTTCAAATCCTGATTGGGGCCAGCTCCATACCCATCAAGGGAAATGCTAAAACTTCGAACACTTAATTGAGTCATCTAGAACGTATACCCTAATAGAGCACCAATGGAGGTTCCCCGAATGACCCATGCACTTGATCCGGTGCCTTGAGTAGATAAGGTTGTATTGAACTCGTAATATCCGGCTACATAGAGGTGGTTGAGAATTGTAAAGTCAAGTCCCGCACGAGGAGCGACAAGTGAAGAGTTATCATTCCATGAGGTTGAACCCCACGACCACCCTCCTGATCCGGTAGTTCCGCTAGAGAGTTTAAATCCGACGTTTACTCCTCCAAAAAGTGAGAACCACGGAGTAAAGGGAACAAATACCTGAATCGGGATGTCGGCCGTCGACATTTGATAACCGCCGATTCCAGTTGCACCATTTTGGGTTATCGCGAATGATCGCTGAACGTACTCAACACCAGATCTGAGACCTAAATGGTCGAGAAATTGTAAGTTGACATAAAGACCACCCTCATAGTTGGTGGTCGTGCTGCTGGAGTATCCCGAGGTAGGAATCCCACTGAGATCATCGGTTCCTTGTCTTCCACCAGCGAACAGCGTATAAGAAACCATTGTTGAGGCCGCATTAGCACCACAACCTACTACAAGCAGTATTCCAAAAAGCACCTTTGTCACGGGATTCCCCTCTTAGAGTTGTAACCATTAGAGGATCTCAAAAGTTGTTCTGATGTACAACAAGAGATTAATTATTTAATCCCAAAGTGAAAACAAGACTCGACTAGAGGCAGCATTTCACTCACAGTACAATTTTGAATCTAATCCATCAATCAATACTCATCGAGTCATTCCCAGCAACTACACAAATATTACTTCGATTCCTAGATCAAGTGCCACTTTCTCTAAACATGACTTCACTGCTTCGTTGGCGTTATAAATTCAACTTAAACGCGACCAGGTAAGGTTCAACGGTGGACCAAAACGGCGACGCTAAAATTTTGGGTTCTGTCCCATCTATCGGTCTACCGGAGCCGGATAAGTATTTGAATTGCGTTGGTGGTTTATTGAATAATATTTCTTCTCAAATTCCCTAAAGGATTTGTATTTTTCTTGAGTTCCCATAACTTCAACCATTTCCTTTACAGTGTCCTTTTCAAGGTCCGTCATTTTTCGGATATCTTCCTTTTGATTTTCATAATGAATGACAGCTCTTAAGTCCTTTAGCTGACTTACCAAATTTGACTCAATGGAAATAAATTTAACGATGGCATTTTCGTTCAGTCCCAAATCATTTATAAAAAATTTGTTTAAATCTTGAATCCATTTGCTTTGATTGTCTGGATTTAGTTTAAAATTCACATAGTCCTTTGTGTAAATAACGTTGGCAGTGTAAGTTTCCTTGTACTCATCTGTGGTTTGTGGAATGAACTTTGGTCTTTGGGCTTCTTTTTCATGGAGTCGTTCAATAAAGAGCAGCGAAGCTGGTTTTCGTTTCTCTTGGTCTCCATAAGGCACAAAAAATAACGCGAAAATAACCGCCAGCCCTGCCCCAAGACCAATATAGATTGTCTTCCTTTTTTTCTTAGAGGAGGAATTAACTGTACCAGTGGTCTCACTCTTGAATTCCTCTTCAAGTACCGTTTCAACGATACCTTTGATTTCGGAGAACACGTCCACAGGCTTGGGTGAAGACAAATAAGTCTCTAGGGCCTTGGTAATTTCTAATACATGATGTTTTCTTGCACCCTTAAATCGCGTCTCTTCTTCAGTCCTCAATCCTTTAATAATTTCTAACTCAGTCCTCCGCATTTTTGAAAATTCGGCCTCTTGGTCGATTTTTCTTTGATTATAGTCGGCTTGGGCCTTATCTCGAAGGTGCTTGACCTCGGCATGAGTTTCTTCTTTAAAGGTATTAATCTCATTTTCGGCTGCTTCCCTAAGGCGCTTTTTCTCGGCTTCGAGCCCTTTGGTCAATTGGATTTTTTCTTTCTTAAGGTCCTCAATGATCTTTGTCAATCTGTCTTTTTCTTCTCTGGCGTTAGCAGTTAGACTCTCAGCTTGCTTTGCGGTATCAAGAATTTTCTGACTCTCTCTTTTGTTTTTTTCCACTTCGGCAGTTTTTTCTTCAAGAAGAGTCTCGACGGCTAAAAGTTTGGCCCGTAACCCCTCGGCTCTTCTATTTGTTTCAATTTCAGACTGAGCAAGTTTTTTGGCTAGCGCTTCTAACTGATCTTTCGCATCTGATTGCTTCTTTAGGAGAGTTTTGACATCTTCAGTGATATCCACCTTCTTTCTTTCTTGTGAGAGGATCTCTTGGCTTAGTTTTTCAATAATTTGACTGAGGTCACTGCGATCATTTTCGGCATTTTTTTTGCAGTGTAAGAGCTTCTTTTCTTGCTTGACGTGCAGCCTCATCCTTGATTTTTGCCCCCTCTTCTATGGCTTCTTTCAAAATGCCTGATTTTTGTTTCTCAGTTTCCTCTTTGGCGAGGGCAATCGTTTTGCTAGCGACGCTTTCCGCTTCCTTCCTTATTTTAACGACCTCTTCATCTATGCTCTTTCGCGCCTCAGATATTATTGTATTAGCTTCGCGATCCGCATTTTGTTTAATTTCGTCCAGCTCTTTTTCCATCTTGGCCCGGGTCATTGATGACGATCGCCTAGCCTCCTCGAGAATACGGTCCGCTTCATTTTGAGCGGTGGATAAAAAGGCTTCGGATTTTTTCTTTTCTTCTTTGTGAAAATTGTTCGCCTCTGATTCCCAGGAGTTCTTGAGGTCAGTGGTTTTTTGGTAGGCCCGGGCTAAGATATCATCGGCCTCTTTTTGAGCGTCGGCTTTAGCCATCGCGGCCGTTAGTCGTGCATCGCTCAAAAGTTTTTCGGCTTGTGATTGGTAGTCCCTTAGAATTTTATCTCCCTTTTCACGGGCCTCCCGAATAGTTTTCTCACTTTTTTCCCTTGATTCGCTTCTAAAGACATCAATCTTTTGTTCAGAATCCTGTTGAGCCTTCGTTATGGTCTCTTGCATGACTTGACGCATTTTCTCTGATTCGATCTCGCTCTCTTTTTGTATTCGAAAAGCCTCATCTGTTGCCTTACTAATAAGATCGGCAGCCTTTTCCCGTGCCAAGGATACCTCTGAAAGAGCCGTGTCCTTTGCTTGTTGAATAATTTTTGCAGCTTCTGTCTCCGCCGCAATTTTGATTCTTAGGGCCGTTGTCTTTGCTTCGGGGTTCTGATCTATAACCGTCTCTTCGGGAGTTATGGCGACGGCTCGTTCAATTTTGAATCTATCTTTGGTTGCATCTTGCATTTTAAATAAGAACCTATTCATACGCTGTTGTAAAGGAACAGGAGTTAGGTCATCTTTTGCAAGTGCAAAGGTCAACACATCTTCTGTAAGGCCAAGGGTAACTGTGTCACCTGGTTTGTAAATCTCAGGTTTGTTGGGATTTAATTTAACACCGTTGAGTTTTGTTCCGCTAGATGAACCAAGGTCTTTAATCCAAATTTCACCATTTCTGAGTTCAACATTCAGATGAGTGCGACTGACGCTGGCTGCAGTAATTTGAAGGTCGCTTGAATCGCCTCTTCCGATTACAAATGAAGTTTTTCCAATCTCTTCGTTTCGAGATTTGCCTTCATTTGAAATCTGGATTCGAAAAATAGCATCACGCTTCCACATCTTCTATCATGAAACCCGTTTTGGTTTAACGAGTTTATCCAGGTCACGGGTTCGATGTTTTTTCTCAAGTTCTTGATGCAGAGACGCTTCGGCCAGGGCCTCGCTGGGATCTCGATGTTCGTTAAAATCGATATCGTTTTCGGGGATGTCGTTATTGTCGCTTCGATTCCACAAAATATCGAGGGAATTTTCAAAACGATCAACGATTCCAACAAAGAGTTTCTCTGGGGACCAGACCGTGTTGATTATGCTCATCCCAACGGAACACATAATGCCTATAATTGAAGTGGTCATTGAAAAAGCGATATTGGCGAGGAACCCGTCCATCACAAGCTTGGTTTGTTCCAAATCTGAAAGGTTCATTGCTGATAACTCGGGAAGGCCTTTCATAATACCCAAGAAAGTTCCAAAAATCCCTCCGATGACAAACAATCCAGGCAAAATATTAAGAACGTCATTGAGGGTCGCCATGGGTATTAAACCAAGAACATTATTGAAGCAGGGGTTATTTTTAAAGACACTTTTGGTGACATTCAAGATTTTTGGCTGTTGGTAACTGTATTTAAGGTGCTTCAATTGCTTCAGGGTATCTTTTACGACCCATGCTGAGCCTTGCTTGATTAAGAAAATTCGATCACTGATGTCCATGGCGCGATCGGGTTTCCGCCTTTTGAGTTTTGCTCGCATCTCAAAATTTTCGTAATAGGTCTTCTCTAAAAGTCTCTTTGCCAGTACAAAAAATGAAATGGGAACGCTTGTCTTTGACTCATTGTCGATATAGCGATCCACGCGCTTCTCAAATTCTTTGGCAAACCACTCGTGGCGCTTTACCGTATAATAAATAAGCCCTCGAAACACTACCGCCGATCCAAACGTCGCCATGATGATCGTGATGAGATAATCACCAGAAAATGTTGTTATGTGTTCTATTAACGATTGCGCCATTTCTTTCACGGTCGTCTCCCTATTATTCGTCCAGGTTAAATTTAATGATAACTCTTTGAGCTTTCGAGCAGTCGTGGGTCTCACAAAACTCTTTTTGAGTCATCCCAGAAGCGGTGTCCCGATCGCTCTTTCGTTCAGCGAGGAAACTTCTTCCCGTAACTTTTACCAATGGAAGAAGTTGACGTTGATGTTTAAAGGTCATTTTGTTTGTATCAAAAATATATTTGAATATAGATCGAGCCCTACCAAAACTGAGATCTAAGTTAAAATCAACTGCAGTTCTGTCGCCAGGACTTAAGCTCTGAGGGTCAATATATTTGCCGTTGTAGGTCGGCGATGCAAAACCGATAATTTCAACAGATTTGATCTTCTTTGCGATATTTTCATTTTCAAAGAGACTTTGAGAGTAAACAGGGACGGCCCTTTCAATAATAGACTTCATTCCCGGCTTCAAGTCTGATTTTCCCGTATCAAAATATTGGGCTCCGAAATCAAGGACAACGTCTCCGTTGTTGGGATCAACAGATGCCTTAATTCCATTTTTTTCAAAATTTTTCTGAATATCTATGGCCAAGGATTTACGCGCGTTGGCCTGGGCCTTAGCTTTAACTAATTCACCCTCAGTATCTTTGATTTTCGAGTTTAGGCCTGATAATTTGTCTTGAAGCTCTTTGGCCTGACGATTTGCATGGGCTTCAAATGCCGCTTCCTTTTCGGCGCGGGCAGCAGCCGAGAGTTTGTGTCTCTTTAGTTCGGCGTTGAAATTAGCTTTTTCTGCGGCACGTTTGGCTTCATACTCTTGATTGAGTGCTGCTATTTGACTGTTATATTTAGAAGCGGAAGCCTCAAGTTCTTGAGCCAAAATATTTTTTTCATGCCCCAATTTTTGGAGACTCCCTTTAGTATCTTCGAGTTGGGACGTTACACTTTGCAATGTTGAAGTGGCCTGGGACAGTTGATGTGTGACCTCATTATTTTGTTCTCTCAAGACTTCCACCTTTTTATCACTTTCCTCTTGAAGTCTTTCCTTTTCTTCATCTAGTTTCTTCTTGCTGATCTCCTGATTCGCATAAGCTCTATTGAGTTCTCGCATTTTATTATCAAGCTCATTATTGATGTTTTCAATCGTACGCTGGCCTTTAGCAATAATCTCTTTTTTTTGTTCTACGTTTCTCTCAAGACTTTTGATTTCCGTTTGACGTTCAGTAATGACATCATCTTTTTTGACGATAATCTCATCGCGACGTTTGATTCGCGCTTTGGAAAGCAGGTTATTATTGATAATGTTCTTGATAAGCTTTTGATATTGATTAAGGGCGTCTTCTTTTTCTTCGTTTTCCTTTGCCTTTTCTCGTAGCTGATCTTTTTCAGTTTTTGCCTGATCTTGGAGGAGACTGAGTTTATCCATCAATTGTCGATAAACTCGTTTCTCATCCTTTGAAGCATCTTCGTTAATGTATTCGTCCTTAAGAGAGTTGTAGACTTTGATTTGATTGCGAAGATCTTCGACTTCCGCCTTGAGTTTTGCATGTTCAATATTTTGCTGAAGGGTTGATGTCCCTTGCTTCAGACTGGCTGTTACGTATAAAAGTAAAAAGATAACTGAGAGCGACATGAAAAGATCGCTATAAGATGTCCACTGGCTCCCAGAGCCTTCTTCTGACTTAACTTTTTCGTAATTGAAACCCATACAAGTTCATATCGGTACAATTACTAAAGATAAAAAGCATAAAATTATTTCTGACTTTTTGTCTAGTCGAGTCCAGGCCTGACAGAACAGTTAGTCTTAAGGCTCGCAGACGGATGCTGATAAAGACTCAGTCCTTGGATTGGCAAAAAAGAAAAATATCCCGGACCTGATCGCGCTTATTACCCGAGCTCCTGCTTCTACTAAATGATGCTTAGGATGGGACTATCAGGCTACCGTGGGCCTGTCATTCGGTGATTGGACCCTGGGTCTGAGGGCTGAGCGCGATACTTCCTCTTTAATCGGGAATTTCAACTATGGAATTTTTGTTCTGGAGTATGAACCTTAGGTAGGCTAATAAAGTAGAAAATGGGTTCGTAGCTTAGCTGGTAGAGCATCTGACTCTTAATCAGAGGGTCGTCGGTTCGACTCCGACCGGACCCACCAAAGTTTTCAAATAGTTACCAGAAAAGATGTTCTAGCCCTAAGAAGCCGAGTCACCAATAAGTCAAGTCACCAAGAGAAAAGAAACCGTGGCTATCGAAAGGGTCATCTCCCGGTTATTATTTGGTAACGGTGCTTGATTGGTCTTGGTCGGTCAACGACCTTTGCACTCGATTCCCTTTGAAGGTTACAAAATTTATTTGTTTAACCATGCATTGGCCCTTATGGTCATAACCAAATTTAAATTCCGGCCCTCCTAGAGTACTGAAGTCTTGAGCGTTAAGTGGTAAAGATAGTCAAAGTTTCCTTAGGCAGCGTTTGTGAGGACAATTTCAATGAGGTGGCTCTTACGAATTGGCTTTGTTATGTGCGCGCTGAATCCCGCCGCAAGACACTTTTCTGCTTCTTCTTTTAAAGCATAAGCTGTGAGGGCAATAATAGGGGTCTTGGTTTTTCCTGAATTTTGCTCCCATGCTCGAATAACTTTTAAAGCTCCGTACCCATCCATGACTGGCATTTGTAGGTCCATGAGAACAAGATCAAATTGGGCGTTCTTAAATTTTTCAAAAGCGATCTTTCCATCTTCGGCCAGTTCTATTCTAAATGGCGTATCTTTAAAATAGGATTGAATTAAAAATCTATTCTCTTCTGAATCATCGGCAACAAGAAGTCTTAAAGGCTTTAACTCAGTTGGAAGTGATGAAGACTTCACTTCCAGGTGTGTCTTAATTGGCATTTCTAGATTGAGGATTTTGGCAATGGATTGACTCAACTCAAAGGGTTTTATTGGCTTAAAAATATAGTTTGTTATACCCAGAGCCTTAATACGTTCTAAATCTCCATGACGGTGATTCGTTGGTAGCATCATCACTATTGAGTTCAAATTTTCAATATCATCTTTGAGTTTTCCTAAAATGTCTAAACCCCCACTGGCAACTCCCGGCATACGAACATCTGCTAAAATAATGTGAAAATTCCTTTTAGAGGCCTTAGATGATTTTATTAATTTACTGGCTTGTTCTTCATTTGGTACAGAGCGCACGGTGGCTCCCCACCCTCTAAAAGATTCAGACAGGATCAAACATAAGGCAGCGTTATCGTCAATGATGAGGACATTTTTGCCTTTTAAATCCAACGTCGGAAAGTTTGTTGCTATATTTGACAAGGGAGATCTCTCAAATGGAATTCTAAAGAGAAAGGTGCTTCCTTTACCTAATTCACTTTCAACTGCAATCGTCGCTCCCATAAGTTCAGAAAGCCTTTTACAGATTGAGAGTCCCAAACCTGATCCTTCTTTTTTGGTGCCAGGGTCCGATTGAACTTGAGTAAAATGGTCAAAGACTTTTGAAACTTGATCTTTAGGGATTCCAACTCCTGTATCTTTGACCGAAAAGATCACCTTCGTTATATTTTCAGTTTGCAGTTCATTCGCTACAGATAAAACAATTTCCCCAGTCTTTGTAAATTTAATGGCATTTCCTAAAAGGTTTATAAGTACCTGTTTTATTCGACATGAATCGCCCATAACATGCCGAGGAACTTCGGGTTGGACCTTTAAAACGAGTTCCAGCCCTTTAGAGTGGGCTCTCGGCGACGTAATATCAAGAACTGTTTCTATTGTCTCTAAAAGATCAAATTGGCTATTTTCAATTTTAAAATGGCCTGACTCAATCTTTGAAAGATCCAAAATGTTATTCACAAGGCTCAAAAGGTTGTCAGAAGATTTATTGAGCATCAAAACGTAATTAGCTTGTTCTTCGGTGAGCTTTGTTTGAGAAAGCAGATCGGCCATCCCAATAATGCAATTCATCGGAGTTCGAATGTCATGGCTCATGTTAGCAAAAAATTCAGATCTGGCTTGAGAAGCCTTTAAGGCAATCTGACGTTCGCGTTCCTTTTCTTCATTTGCTTTAATTAATTGAGCTTGCTGCTTTATCTTTTTATTTTTTCTATAAAGGTCGACGAAGATAGCCACTTTGGATTTCAAGATATGAGGATCAAAGGGTTTAAATAGATAATCAACGGCTCCGACATCATACCCTAAGTATACGAACTTTTCGTCTTTACTGATTGCGGTTACAAAAATAATTGGAATGTCCTTAAGCTT